>Ga0075444_10001537_pt1 | contig 14200 bp, 15 predicted proteins | sample CoawatmetaG01DNA_FD_76836 | JGI IMG/M metagenome (GOLD analysis project Ga0075444, IMG submission 76836) | Marine microbial communities from the West Antarctic Peninsula - Coastal water metaG017-DNA | ecosystem: Environmental > Aquatic > Marine > Coastal | place: Atlantic Ocean: West Antarctic... | reverse complement strand
CTAGAATTTGTATCAGCATCAGGTCCTCCATCCTTTACAGCCATAACAATATCCTTGCCTATTCTAGTAAAAGTCTTGGCCATTTTCGACCATCTTTTCATTTTTCTAGCTTTCCTGAACTCAAATGCTCTTCCCATAATTTATCGTTTAATCATCTAGTTTTAATACAGCCATAAAAGCATTTTGTGGAATTTCAACATTACCAACTTGTCGCATTCTTTTCTTTCCTTTTTTCTGTTTTTCTAACAGCTTTCTTTTTCTTGAAATATCACCACCATAACATTTTGCAGTTACATCTTTTCTTAGTGCTTTAACTGTTTCCCTTGCAATAATTTTAGAGCCAATTGCTGACTGAATGGCTATATCAAATTGTTGTCTTGGGATTAGCTCTTTTAGTTTAGCACATAACTTTTTCCCTAAAGCATAGGAATTGGCTTTATGTACTAGAGCTGAAAGCGCATCAACAGGATCGCCATTTAATAGAATATCAAGTTTTGCTAATATTGAAGTTCTGTACTCAATTGGGTAATAATCAAATGAAGCATATCCTTTGGAAACTGATTTTAATTTATCATAAAAGTCAAATACAATCTCACCCAATGGTATTTCAAAAGTAAGCTCAACCCTGTCGGTTGTTAAATAAACTTGATTTGTTAATTCCCCTCTTTTAGCAATACAGAGAGTCATCACAGGGCCAATAAAATCAGCCTTTGTAATTATTTGGGCTCTTATAAAAGGTTCTTCGACACTCTCTAAAATACTTGGGTCAGGATAGTCGGAAGGATTATGAATTTCTAATTTTTTACCTGCCCTTGTGTAAGCGTAATAAGATACATTAGGAACGGTGGTAATCACAGTCATATTGAATTCGCGCTCTAATCTTTCTTGAACAATTTCCATATGAAGCATGCCTAAGAAACCACATCTAAATCCAAACCCTAGTGCAACTGATGATTCAGGGGCATAAGTTAATGATGCATCATTCAATTGTAATTTATCCATTGAATTTCTTAACTCTTCAAAGTCCTCTGTATCTACAGGGTAAATTCCAGCAAATACCATAGGCTTTACTTCTTCAAATCCTTTTACTGCTTCAGATGCAGGATTTTCAGCAGTAGTAATTGTATCTCCTACTTTTACTTCTTTTGCATTTTTTATCCCAGATATAATATACCCAACTTCACCCGCTTGCATTGATTTTTTTGGAAATTGTTTAAGTCTTAAAGCTCCAATTTCATCTGCATGATACTCCATATCGGTTGCCATAAATTTTACTTTTTGACCTTTTTTAATTTCACCATTAATGATTTTAAAATAAGCCTCAATACCTCTAAAAGTATTGTAAACAGAATCAAAAATCATAGCTTGTAATGGAGCATTTACATCTCCTTTGGGTTGAGGTACTCTTTCTACAATGGCAGCCAATATCTCCTCAATTCCAATTCCAGTTTTAGCACTTGCAGGAATAATATCCTTATCCTCACAGCCAATCAAATCAATAATTTGATCTTTCACCACTTCTGGGTCAGCTGAAGGCAAATCAATTTTATTTAATACCGGTATAATCTCCAGATCATGCTCTAAAGCCAAGTAAAGATTAGAAATTGTTTGTGCCTGAATTCCTTGAGCGGCATCAACAATTAATAACGCACCTTCACATGCAGCAATTGAACGAGAAACTTCATATGAGAAATCAACATGTCCAGGAGTGTCAATTAAGTTCAGAATATAATCCTCACCTTTATAATTGTACTCCATTTGTATAGCGTGACTTTTAATTGTAATCCCTCTTTCTTTTTCGAGGTCCATACTGTCCAGTAATTGCGCTTCAGCCTCTCTTTCAGTTACAGCTCCAGTAAACTCTAAAAGTCGATCGGCTAAAGTTGATTTACCATGGTCAATGTGTGCAATAATGCAAAAATTTCTAATTTTCTTCATAAAGAGCGAAAATACATCTTTTCACTCAAATACAAGCATGTATTTTTAGTCAGATATTATAGTATATTTGTAATTGGAAAATGAAAAAAATGAATAAGCTTACAATTAGTAAAAGAAGGCATTTCTTGAAGGCTATAACTTGGAATTTATTGGCTATGACAATAACATTTTTTATATTGTCAACTTTGCCACCCTATTTCGGATTCGAACCTATTGATAAAAGTTCAGTTGGTTGGTTGGTTGCTCTTGATAGAGTTGCAAAATTGATATTTTATTATTTTCATGAAAGAACATGGTTCGCATCTAATTTTGGTATATTGAAAAATAAAATTTAATTAGGCTGATCTCTTTCTTTTATTGAATAGTAAAATTTTCGGATATCCTTTTTTAATAACTCTTCTTCTATCTCTTCATCAATTTCCCATTGATATTTTTTAGTCTTTGGGCCTTCATTTCTGTAAAAGATAGCTACTAAAATTCCAGCTATAAATCCAGCCAAATGTCCTTCCCAAGAAATTGGTTCTTTTGTTGGTAGCAATCCCCAGATCATAGATCCGTAAAGGAAAATAACTAACATGGAAACTGCTGTTAATCTTGGATTTTTACGAATTATTCCACTCACTAATAGAAATGATGCTAAGGCATAAATAAGTCCACTAGCCCCAATATGAAATGATGGGCGCCCTATAACCCAAAGCAAGAAGCCTGAAATAAAATAAAGCCAAATAAAAAGTTGTGTTGCAATTTTGTGATAAATGGCAAATAACATTCCACCAAGAATAATAATTGGGTAGCTATTATTTATTAAGTGGGTAAAATCCTTGTGAATAAACGGAGAAAATAATACACCTTTTAACCCATCAATTGTTTTAGGAAAAACACCATAACGAACAAAGTTGATTTGGAAATTCATTTCAATAATTTTTACCAACCACATCATCAGTAAAAAGAGGAGTGGAATAAATAATGTTGAAAGAATTTTCTTTTTATCTGTTGTATTCATAGGCCTAAAATTAACGCAATAAAAGTAGTAAATTACAAATTGATTCAACTATAAAATTGTATTTTTGAGAATATGAAAGCTGAAAAAAAACTCTTCCTTTTAGATGCATTTGCGTTAATATACAGGGCATATTTTGCATTTGCTAAGAACCCAAGAATAAATTCAAAAGGGATTGATACCTCTGCTGTTTTTGGTTTTGTAAATACATTAAATGAAGTTATTAAAAAGGAAAAGCCGACTCATATAGCAGTTGTTTTTGATACAAAAAAGCCAACTGAACGACATATTGAATTTCCAGCTTATAAAGCACATAGAGAAGCAATGCCTGATGGTTTGCGTGATGCTCTTCCTTATATTGATAAATTATTAGAGGCCTACAACATTCCTAAGTTATTTGTAGATGGTTTTGAGGCAGATGATGTAATTGGTACATTGGCAAAAAAAGCCGAAAAAGAAGGCTTTCAAACTTATATGATGACTTCTGATAAGGATTTTGCACAGTTAGTTTCAGATAATATTTTTATGTATAGGCCTGGCAATAAATGGCAGCCTACTACAATTTGGGGAATTCCAGAAGTATTGGAAAAGTTTGAAATTCAAAGAGTCGATCAGGTGATTGATTACTTAGGAATGATGGGAGATTCAGCTGATAATATTCCTGGAATTCCTGGTATAGGTAAAAAGTCGGCTCAAAAATTTATTAAGCAATATGGCTCAATGGAAGGGCTTTTTGCGAATTCAGATGAGCTAAAAGGAAAAATGAAAGAGAATGTTGAAGCATCAGAAAAAATAGGACTGCTTTGTAAAAAATTAGTTACCATTATTACGGATGTCCCTATTCATTTTGATGCGGAGGAGATGCTTTTGATATCTAAAGACGAACAAAAAATTACAGGTTTATTTGAAGAATTAGAATTCAGAAATTTATTACAAAGAATATTAGGAAATTCTCCAGCCCAAAAGGAAGCAGTAGAAAAACCTTCCATCAAGACAGAAACAGAACTTACTACTAGCAGTCAGTTTGATTTGTTCGATCAACAATTAAAGGTTGATGAAAAAGAAGGTTTAATAAGTAATTATGAATTAATTACGCATGAAAATAAGTTGATCAATTTAGTAAATACCATTTCTGAATCAGGAAGATTTGCCTTTCAATTGATTACAGACACTAATGATGCTTTAACGACTAAGTTAGTTGGTATTAGTTTTGTTTGTAACAAAAGTGAAGGATTTTACATTCCCTTTTTAACAAAAAATTTAACGACATTTAAAGTTATTTTTGAAAACAAAAACATTGAAAAGATAGGTTTTGATTTAAAGTTTGCTGTCAAAGTACTTTATGGTAAGGGAGTAGTAATTACGGGTAATTTGTTTGATATAGAGGTGTCTCATTATTTACTTCATCCAGATATGCGGCATAGCCTCGATTTAGTTGCCGAAAATTATTTAGGCAAAAGTATACTTGATGAAGTAGATTTATTAGGAAAAGGTAAAAATAAAGTAGTGTTTTCATCTTTGGATCCAGCCAATATTGTTGATTTTGCGTCTGAAAGGGCTAGTATTATTTTTCAGCTATCTGATATTTTAAAGAAAGAAATGCAGGAAGTTGGGGTGCTAAATTTATTTGAAACTATTGAAATGCCCTTAAGTGTTGTGTTGGCAAAGATAGAGAATGAGGGGATTGCTCTTGATGTAGATATGTTAGTGAGGTATAGCAAGCAACTTAATGAGGAATTAATAACACTAACTGATTCAATACATGAGATAGCAGAGCAGAAATTTAATATTGCCTCACCAAAACAGCTGGGAGAAATATTGTTTGAAAAAATGGTGCTAACTAAGAAACCTAAAAAAACTAAATCTGGGCAGTACTCTACATCTGAAGAAACTTTACTTAAATTAAAAGGTGAGCATCCTATTATTGACGCTATTTTAACATTTAGAGCTACTAAGAAATTAGTTTCTACCTATGTTGATGCTTTACCTTTATTAGTGAATAAGGATACGAATAGAATACATACAACTTTTAATCAGTCAGTTGCCGCTACAGGCCGATTGTCGTCTGCAAATCCTAATTTGCAGAATATTCCAATACGAACTAAGAGGGGTATGAAAGTGCGTGAAGCATTTATATCCAAAGATAAAAATTATGTTTTAATGGCAGCCGATTACTCTCAGATTGAATTGAGAATTATGGCTTCTTTAAGTAAGGATCAAGGTATGATTACCGCTTTTAATAATGGAGTAGATATTCATTCCGCTACTGCATCTAAGGTATATAAAGTTCCTGTTGAAGAAGTAGATAGAACTATGCGTTCAAATGCCAAGTCTGTTAATTTCGGAATTATTTATGGAATTTCAGCTTTTGGATTATCACAAAATATTGGTGTTTCTAGAACAGAAGCGAAAGAGATAATTGACAACTATTTTGAAGAATTCCCTAAAGTAAAAGAGTACATGGACTGGTCTATTGCGCAAGCTAGGGAAAAGGAATATGTTGAAACATTAATGGGAAGAAGAAGGTACTTGAGAGATATTAATTCTAGAAATGCAGTAATGCGTTCAGGAGCGGAACGCAATGCAATTAATGCACCAATACAAGGTTCTGCAGCTGATATTGTAAAAAAAGCAATGATTGATGTACAAGCAGAGATAGACAAGAGAGGAATGCAATCAAAAATGTTATTGCAAGTACATGATGAGTTGGTTTTTGATATGCATAAAAATGAAGCAGAAGAATTAAAGGTCTTAGTAAAAGAAAAAATGGAGCAAGCAGTAACTCTAGAAGTTCCCTTAATAGTTGATATTGGTGAGGGAGTAAATTGGCTTGAGGCCCATTAAACTACTCAGCTTTCTTTTTAAGAAATAACAAGTAAAGTACAACAAGTGCAATAACCCCAATAAAAGAAGGGCCTGCTTCCTGGATATTTCCAACAGGATCCCATCCTAATATATTTTCTCCCAAAAGTAGTTGAATAGTAACTCCTAAACATAAAAAGGTAAGTGCGGTAGCAGTAAAGTCGACTATGCTTTGATTTATTTTTGTAAATAATTTTTTCATCTTATTTTTTTGATGTGGTCAAATATAAGTTTTTAAAGTAAAATAGCCCTACGGTTAGGTAGGGCTATTTTATTATTCATCTAATTATTCTTACTTAGCTGTTAAAAGAGAGAATAAAACTAATAAGGCAATTAAACCTCCAAATCCTGCGTTACCAAGACCGTTAACGACTCCCATAACGTTATCGATAACACTAATTCCAAACAAAGCTCCTCCTCCAAAAAGGATTTCTACTGCTACACCTAGACCTAAAACTGTCATGATTAAACCTGTTAAGCCTTTAAAAAAGCCATTGAAATACTTAAATACATTGTCCATAATTTAAAATAATTTAGTTAATACTGATGCCAAACTTAGAACATAATTGATTTGTTTTGAATGTTTTACCAATTCTTCTTTTAGAGTAAGCTTTTTACGTAATTGGTTTTTTTAATAATTCATTATGTATATAAATAGTTGATATATAATGTTTTAGTTGTTTTTTATATGTGAATTAGACATTGTTATTCTTATGGTTGTAAACATTAACTTGTTTAAAATTACAATACAATATAATTCATTGAATTTCAGTGCTTAAAGTATTTAATTACAATAAAAACAAGATAAATGAGCTATTTTAAATTAATATCACGAATTGAGAGTATATTCTTGATGAATTCGTTAGAATTTTGTATAATATAATGAAGCTTTTGAGCTGCAATAGTGGTTGTTTCTAGCTCATTTTTGGAATGGTAAGCTGTAAATTTGCTTAATAATGGGAATAAATGCTCCTCCGTCCCCCGTATAGTTTTTTGCATATTAGTATCTACTATTCCAGGGTGAACGGAAAATACTCTTAAGTTTTTATGATTTTCTTCAGCAATAACCTGGGTAAGCATATCTAGTGCTGCTTTAGTTGCACAATAGATACTCCAAGAAGGAATAGGACTGTTAGCTGCCCCAGAGCCTATATTAATAAGTAGTTTTTCTTGATAAGTATATGTAGTAATGAATTTTCTGCATAGTATAGTAGGGCTTACTAAGTTCAGGTTATACTCATTTATTATATCGCTAGTTTCTTTTTTGTCAAAAGGAACAATACTACCTATAGTTGCTGCATTATTTATGAGTAGTACATTATTAGAACTGATAATAGGTAAGGTTAAATCATTAACTTGTCCAAGGTCGCTTAAGTCAATAGGTGTAAAGGTAAAATTAGGATGGTTAATTTTATTTGTTCGTGAATATCCAAAAACGAGATAACCTTTTTTTAATAAAAGTTCAGCTGTAGCTTTACCAATACCATTCCCCGTACCTGTTATAATTGCGACCTTCTGCCCTTGATCCGCATCTATAGTACTGATTTTTAATTTCAAATTTCTTTTTTTAGTATTTATTTATCTTAGCAAATGTATTAAAAGTTGAAGTAATTAATTTTACTTTTGCTAAAAATAATCTCCTTTGAGTAAGACTACCATAGCCCATATTTCTTTGTTTTTAGCGAACTTGATTTATGCTATTAATTACACCTTTGCAAAAGATATAATGCCTGATTTTATTCAGCCATCAGGCTTTATATTATTAAGAGTAACAGGCGCGGTGACTTTATTTTCGATAATGTATGTTCTGTTTGTAAAAGAAAAGGTGGATAAGAAAGATATTATTCGTTTATCAATATGTGGAATTTTTGGTGTGGCCATTAATCAATTATTTTTTTTTGAAGGGTTAAATATCACCACCCCAATTAATGCAGCAATTATTATGACTATTAACCCTGTATTAGTGATTATAATGTCAGCTATTATTTTAAATGAAAAGCTGAATATTAGAAAGGGAATCGGTATAGTATTAGGATTGGCAGGTGCTTCCGCATTAATATTAAATGGAGGCAGTTTGAGTGGTAATTCTGATTTTATGCTAGGAAATACTTTTGTATTCATTAATGCCGTAAGTTATGGTTTGTATCTAGTATTAGTGAAGCCATTAATGCAAAAATACCATCCAATTACTGTTATGTTTTACGTATTTGGTTTTGGGTTTTTGTATGTCTTACCTTTTGGGTATAGCGAATTATCGGCTGTAGAATGGACTAGTTTCCCACCCAAAATAATGTGGGAAGTTGCTTTTGTAGTGGTGTGCACTACTGTTATTGCTTATCTGCTAAATTCTTCTGCTTTAAAACAACTTAACCCTTCAACCGTAAGTATTTATATTTATACGCAACCTGTATTGGCTACTATTTTTGCTATATTTAGGAATTCTGATGCCTTGGATGAGATAAAAATTATTTCGGCATGTATCATTTTTATTGGAGTATACTTAGTAAGTGTTAGACCCTTAAAGGACAGAAAGAATAAACTTTCTTAAATTTGCAAAAAATATTTTCTGATGATTCAATCAATGACCGGCTATGGGAAAGCCGAAATAAACCTAAAAAATGCTAACTTTACTATTGAAGTAAGGTCGCTTAATTCAAAACAAATAGACGCTAATGTTAAGATGTCTTCTGTTTATAGAGATAAAGAAATAGGACTAAGAAAATTACTTTCTGAAAAATTACAAAGAGGTAAAATTGAATTGTCTATTTGGAGAGAATCATCAGTATCCAATGCAAAATATACTTTAAATACAGACTTAATAAAAGAGTATCATCAACAAATACTAGAGATTAGAAAAGAATTAGGAACAAATTCTAATGCCTTTACCATTAAATCATTTGAGGCGGATATTATACCAACCTTATTGAAAATGCCTGAAGCAATGATTAAGGGAGAAGATAAAACAGGTGAAAATGAGTGGGGAGAGATTGAAAAAGGAATAGATATTGCCATTGGTAATATATTGCAATTTCGATTGGAGGAAGGTGAAAAATTAGAGGCTGATATTACTGCAAGAATTAATAAACTATCTACTTTATTGGTTGATATTGCTCCTTTTGCAAAAGGAAGAATTGAAAAAGTAAAGAAAAGTTTATCAGATAAATTAGCTGAGATTGACACTAAGAATATTGATGAAAATAGATTTGAGCAAGAACTAATATACTATTTAGAAAAACAAGATATTACTGAAGAGCAGGTGCGCTTAGATGCTCATCTTTCGTATTTTATTAAAACTATGAAAGCAGACGCTCCTAATGGGAAAAAGTTGGGCTTTATAGGTCAAGAAATTGGTAGAGAAATAAATACTATTGGCTCCAAATCATCAGATGCAGAGATGCAAAAAATTGTAGTCGAGATGAAAGATGAACTTGAAAAGATTAAAGAACAGTTATTAAATATTCTGTAAGTGGGAAAACTCATTGTTATATCAGCCCCATCAGGGGCAGGAAAAACTTCAATTGTTCATCAGTTGCTAAAGGATATACCTGAACTTTCTTTTTCCGTTTCGGCGTCTAGCCGTGAAATGAGAGAGAATGAAGTACATGGAAAAGATTATTATTTTTTAGGAGTAGAAGGATTTCAACAAATGATAAGGGAAAATGCTTTTCTAGAGTGGGAGCAGGTGTATGAAAATCAGTATTACGGAACATTAAAGTCAGAGATTGAAAGAATTTGGGGTGAAGGAAAAACCGTAATTTTTGATGTTGATGTTGTAGGAGGATTGAATATAAAAAAACAATATCCTAAAGAATGTTTAGCTATTTTTATTATGCCACCTTCTCTAGAGGTCTTAGCTGAAAGGTTAATTGGAAGAGGGTCAGATTCAGATGAAAGCGTTAAAAAAAGATTAGATAAGGCGGAGGAAGAAATATCAAAAAATAAGAATTTTGACACTATAATATTGAATGATGATTTTAAAACTGCCTGTGAACAGACCAAAGAAATAATTACTAATTTTATAAACGCATAATTATGAAAATAGGCCTCTTTTTTGGAAGTTTTAATCCCATGCATGTAGGGCATAAAATTATTGCATCTTATCTGACAGAATTTTCTGATTTGGAAAAAGTCTTATTTGTAGTATCTCCTCAAAATCCTTTGAAACAAAAAAGGACTTTGTTGGATCAAAATCATAGGCTTCAGATTATTAAAGCTGAGGTAGAAGAGAATCCTCAATTAGATGTTTCGGATGTAGAATTTAGTATGCCACAACCATCATATACTATTGATACTTTAGTGCGTTTGAAAGAAGAACATCCTGAGCATGAGTATGCTTTAATTATGGGAGCTGATAATTTGCAGAACTTCCATAAATGGAAAAACTTTGAGCAAATTCTGGAAGACTACTCTATATATGTTTACCCAAGGCATGGTTATGAGGTGGAGGGTTTGCATAGCAATATTCATTTGATTGAGGGTGTTCCGCAGATGGAAATATCAGCTTCTTTCATCAGAAATTCAATACAGCAAGGAAAAGATATTTCTTACTTAATGCCTGAGAAAGCATGGAAATATACAGATGAAATGAATTTTTATAAAAAATAAAGTGCGAATATTAGATTTAAAATATAATACTCTTATTTTTCTGTCTCTAATTTTAGTGATATCTTCTTGTGTTACTCCAAAAGAAGTTATGGAGGAGCCATATTTATTGAGTTCGACCGATTTAGTGGTGAAAACTAATATTCTTACTGGCTGGTGGGTATACGGTGAAGGCCAACATATTTTTAAAGATGAGCAGACACTTGAAGAATATGATTTAATTTTCCCAAATGAAAATATGGTGGAGCTAGTTGAATTATATCTATCAGTTTGTGAAATGGAATACTTTCCTATGGAATGCCAAATGACCGGCATTTTAATTGGTAGTACGCTCTCAGTTCAAGAGTTTGAAATATTGTATGTTCAGGGCTGTGGGGAGTAATCACTTCTTTACCCCATTATCTAATCTATTATCCTAACTTTGCAAAAAACAATTCCACAAAAGGAATTCCTCTATGAAATTTGAAGATCTAAATTTACACCCCACTTTACTAAAAGCGGTAAAAGACCAAAACTATATTAACCCAACTGCAATTCAAGCGCAAGCAATTCCTTTAATTCTTAAAGATAATGATGTTCTTGGAACAGCACAAACAGGTACAGGAAAAACAGCAGCTTTTGCCCTACCTATTTTGCATCATTTGATAAATGAAAAAACTAATAATAAAACAAAAATTAGGGCCTTGGTAGTTACTCCTACTAGGGAGCTTGCTATACAGATTGGTGAGAATTTTACGGATTATGCAAAGTACAATAATATAAAAAATACTGTAATTTTTGGTGGAGTAAAACAAGGCACACAAACCAATGCACTATCTAATGGTGTAGATGTATTAGTGGCAACTCCAGGTAGGTTGTTGGATTTAATGGGACAAGGGTTTATTTCTTTAAATGATATTGGTTACTTTGTTTTGGATGAAGCCGATAGAATGTTGGATATGGGATTTATTAATGATATTAAAAAGCTATTAGAGAAATTACCTAAAAATCGTCAATCTTTATTTTTCTCGGCAACTATGCCAAATAGTATTTTAACACTTTCTAATACCATTTTACGTAATCCAAAAAAGATTGCAGTTCATCAAGTTTCTACTACTGCAGAAACTATTCAGCAATCAATTTACTACACAAATAAAAGTGATAAAAAAGATTTGTTATTTCATATTCTTAAAAATAATGATATCAATCAGATTTTGGTATTTTCAAGAACAAAACATGGTGCTGATAGGATAGTTCGGAATTTACAAAAAAACAATATTGAAGCAGCTGCGATTCATGGTGATAAATCACAAAATCAAAGACAGAGGGCATTGCAATCTTTTAAAGATTATAATATAAGAGTATTGGTGGCTACTGATATTGCCGCAAGAGGAATTGATATTGATAAACTAAGTTATGTGCTTAATTATGATATTCCTAACGAGCCAGAAACTTATGTGCACAGAATTGGCAGATGTGGTAGAGCTGGAGAAAAAGGAGTTTCAATTTCAATTTGTGAGCCAGAAGAAAATATTTATGCTAAGGATATTGAAAAGCTAATAAAGCAAAAAATTGCAGCTGTTCAACATCATCCTTTTCCTCAAACTGAAAAACCTATGAATGCTCAGCAGAAAAAGGAATCTGAAAAAGAAAAAAACAGAAAGAAACAAGAGTTTTTTGCTAACAGAAATAAAAACAGGAATTCTGGAAAAGCAAATCCTAGAAATAATAGGAGGTAGGTAATTAAGAGATAATTATAAATACTCCAAATATGACTGATAACATTAAGCCTGATAACTCTCAAGATAATAATCCATTACATGGCATAAGATTAATTGATGTCCTTGAGTTCCTTGTTGAAAAATATGGATGGGAAGGACTTGGGTATAAAATAAACATCAATTGCTTTACTAATAACCCTTCAATTAATTCTAGTCTTAAGTTTTTAAGAAAAACGCAATGGGCTAGAGATAAAGTAGAGAAACTTTATTTGAATACGGTTAAGAATTAAGTTTAGTATAAATCAAGTTACACTTAGATTGGAAGCTGTTTATGGTTTTAAATAAATCTTTTGCGCGTTAGTTGATATTAACACACCTAAACCATTCTCAACATTTGTATATACAGGAATAACTTCACCTCCAAATATACTCAACTCTCCTTTTTCAGCATGATCTCCTAACGAATTATAATAGCTGTAAGTGTCATCACTAAAAGTAGCAAATTGAATAATAATAGTATCACAATCAGCATATTTAAGATCAGAAATCACATCTAACGTTATTGTTTTTTGTTGGCCATTAAATAAGGCATCAGTGAATATCACATTATTTCCTTGAAAAGTATAACCCTCAAAAGGAATATCGCTTGGGAATGAAGGGTCATTTGACATAAACCTAGTATCTCCACGGAAATTCCACTCCTCAATATCCCCATCCTCATTTTCCCACTCTTTTTTGCAAGAAGAAAATAATTTTAATCGGTAATAGTTTTGCTGATTTGTGTTGTCATCAAAGCTAAAAGTAAAACCTATTTTTTCTTCATTAGAAGTTGTGTCTATATCAATATTGTATAAAGTAATATCATTAGGAATATAGGTTTCTGCTGATATTGAAGCATAGCTAGAATGATTTACCTCTATTCTATAATTTACATTTTTTTCAGGAATATAATTACTTTTATAATAATACATGGCTAATGAATCAACATTACCATTATCAATGTAATTAACATAAACTAAGTTTGATAAATCAGGTAATAAAGGTATGCCTGGAAGCTCATTATTCTTGTAAAGTAAAACATTTGCATCATTAATAAATGTAGGCATTGAATTAGAAAAAGCCCCTACAGAATGAGAAATAACTACTTGAACATTAGTATCAGTATCTAATATACCATTTAAAACTAAAACCGGTTCGTGAGGAGGGATATCTAAATCAATTACTGTTTCCATATCACAAGAGATTATAAGCAAACTAAATAGTAGTATTGGAGATATAATATTTTTCATAATTAAAATTGTATTCGGTAAGAAATTGAAGGAATTATAGGGAAAAGTGAAACCTGCTTTGCCACCCTTTCATTATCCTCATAATCAAGATAAGCAAAGAAAGGATTTTTTCTATTGTATAGATTATATGCCCCTAAAGACAGTGTGCTATCCCATTTTTTTCTTTTTTTATGCTTGTTAATGCCAAAGTCCAACCTGTGATATGCGGGTAATCGCGTTGAATTTCTATTACCATATGACTCAACAAAGTCAACAACTTGTTCATTCAAAGGGTTAACTTGAGGCATCCCAGTATAAACTCCTTGAGGGAAAGTAATCGCATTTCCTGTGCCATATACCCAAGTAGCTCCAACATCCCACTTATCATTAAACTTATGTGATATTACCAAAGAAAAATCATGCCTTCTGTCATATTTATATGAATACCACTCCCCAAAATTAATATTATCAAATCTTCTATCAGCCCAAGAAAGAGTGTAACCAACCCAACCAGTAGTTTTACCTTTCTTTTTTTGCAAAAAGATTTCTGCACCATAAGCCTTTCCCTCTCCACCTGTCTCTACAGCATTTTCCCAAGCTTCAGTGCTTTCCAAATTAGAGTACCCTGGCTTGTAAGTAATTAAATTACCCATAGTCTTATAATAACCTTCTAAGCTTAATTCATAAGCGCCTTGAAATAAGAGGGTACTAACACTTCCTGCCCATTGCTTAGATTTTTGAGACGGAACACTTTCAATAGCTGGTACCCAAATGTCACTTGGAAAACCAACTGAGGAATTGGATAATAAATGAATATTTTGTTCCATTTT
>Ga0075444_10001536_pt1 | contig 14201 bp, 31 predicted proteins | sample CoawatmetaG01DNA_FD_76836 | JGI IMG/M metagenome (GOLD analysis project Ga0075444, IMG submission 76836) | Marine microbial communities from the West Antarctic Peninsula - Coastal water metaG017-DNA | ecosystem: Environmental > Aquatic > Marine > Coastal | place: Atlantic Ocean: West Antarctic... | reverse complement strand
TCTTCAGCCGTTTAATTCAGTATACACGCCAGCAGTAATTGCTGTTGAGGCTGTAACAGCAGTAACTGAACAGACAGACAGCGATGGCAATGTGACCAGAGAAGCGGTTGAAGCTGTAACAGCAGTAACTGGCGTATCCGCAAGTTGGGCGCACACCGCCACAGACATTTCTGGTGAAGCTGCAAGCGTACAGGCTATAGCTAATGCAGCTTGGACTGACGCAGTTAAGAACGCATTCAAAGCATTCCGTGAAGCACAAGAAAATTAACCCCAACCCCGAAAGGAGATCACAATGGCTGAGAAAAAAACAAATGTCATTACGATTGACGAAGTAGAATACACAGAAGACCAACTAACTGACGTACAAAAGGTAATGATCAATCACGTTGCTGACTTAGACCGGAAGCTTGCTAGCACTAAGTTTAATTTAGATCAGCTTCAAGTTGGACGTAATGCTTTCATGGCATCTTTGTCTGCATCGTTGGCTGAACCTGCTGAAGAAATAGCGGCTGAGTAAACAATGCTTAAATCAAAAAGCATCTGAGGTTAAGCTAATGAGTAGCATTGATGACAAAGTATCTGCATTGGAGAAGGATATGATTGCCGTCCAAGTAGAAATGAAGTTGCAATTCAAAGAAGTCTTTACTCGCATTAAGCGAATAGAGGCAGTTCTGATTGGATCAAGCGGAGCTACTATCATAATGCTACTCACTATACTCACTCGCATGGACCCCTAATATGTAATGATTGACCCCATCACAGCTTTTGCTGCGGCTAATGCAGCATTCAAGGGGGTCAAGATGCTTGTAGGTGCAGGCAGGGAGATACAAGATATATCAGGTCAGCTTGGTGCTTGGTATGGCGCTGTTGCTGACATCTCTCGCGCTGAATCACAGCGTAAGAATCCAACCTTCTTAGATAGAGTCTCTCAAGGTACTGAATCCATAGAGCAAGAGGCTATGGACATAGTTGTTCGCAAGAAAACTCTGGTAGAGAAAGAGAAAGAAATCAAGTTCATGCTAGACATGCGGTTTGGATTTGGCACTTACGATGAAATGTTAGATATGCGTAGACAGATACGCAAAGATAGAGAGAAGGAGGTGTACGCTGCGATGGAATCTAAGAGACAGATTGCTAACAACATGGCTATACTTGGCTTGTCTATTCTAATCATAGGCATCTTAGGCGGTGGTGTTTATATGGTTTCGTTAGTAGTGTAATGTATTCAATTATTCTCCCTCTTATATTAGCCAGTAGCTTACTTAATCCTGAGTACGTTCAGTGCAATCTATGGAAGTACACTGAAACAGAACTGGATGGTAAGGTCTGTATTTATCTAGGGAAAAACGGAACAATAGCTTATCACTATGCTCAGAGTTCTTTCCGAGAATGTCCTAAGCAGTTTCAATGTAAGTATATGCCTAACTCTAAGGCAAAGGTAAGTATCAAAGACATCTTGAAAGGATTGTCTGATGGATTTTAACCTAAGAGGTTTGACTATGACTATGGAAAAAATTTTGCACTGGAAGATTTTACCACGTTGCATGATGTTGGTAATGACCATCATGTATATCCGCTCTATTGAGTGGGCGTTATCAATGCCTGACTTATCCACACAACAAGCAGGTTTAATTTCTGTAGTTACAGGAGCAATGACGGGGGCGTTTGCCGTATGGCTTTCGCATGAGAAATGATTCTCGGTACTTTAATAGGTAGTCTTACGGGTCTAGCTACAAGTGTCATTGATGGAAAGACCGCTGTAAAAAAAGCAGAGGCCCAGACGAAAATGAAGATCGCCACTGGTGAGCTTGATTGGGATTTGGAGGCAATGAAAGCCACACAAAATTCGTGGAAGGACGAATGGATTACTCTGCTGTTTAGCATTCCTCTTATCTTGGCGTTCTGTGGTGATTGGGGCAATGACATTGTAGCTCGTGGCTTTGAATCATTGGAGGTTATGCCTCAGTGGTATCAGATTGCATTAGGTGGGATTGTATCTGCAAGCATAGGGATGCGATCTGTTGGTAAGTTCTTTGGAAAAAAATAAGGGAATCTTATATGGAATATAGACTAGGTAAACGAAGCGTTAAGAAGTTAGGCACTGTAGATGAGCGCCTTCAACGTGTTGTTCGTGGTGCTATTAAGATTACTGATCAAGACTTCTCTGTAATCTGTGGCATTAGAACCAAGGCCGAGCAGACTAAGCTTGTTGCTTCTGGTGCATCACAAACTATGAAGAGCAAACACCTTGATGGTTTGGCTGTTGATCTAATGGCGTACAGTGGCGGCGGTAGATGGGAGCTTAATCTATACGATGAGATAGCAGATGCAATGAAGGCCAGCGCCAAGTCTGAAGGTGTTCAGCTTAGATGGGGTGCGGCTTGGCACATTAACTCTATTGGTGAGTGGCCTCAATCTTCTGAAGAAGCAATGAATGCTTATATAGATTTGCGCAGATCACAGGGACGCAGGCCATTCATAGATGCACCACACTTTGAATTGATTGTATAAAAAAGGCGGCATCAGGAGCATGGAGAACTCTGACGCCGCCAGTTGGGCAGGTGTACTTCACAGGGAGGAGAAGTGAATAGACTCGTATTATCACATGTCCTCTAGTGTGGCAACACTGCCCTTATATTTGTGCCCACCAATCATCAGGTATAGGCGGCTCTTCCTTGTGGTCCTCTGGCTCTAGCTTGTAAGCATACAAACCATTGCCATCGTATCGTCTTGAGACAGTACGAAAACCAAACTTCTTTTTTCTTAGGTCTCTCAATGCAGCACTAGCACTTGCCTCTGGTGCGTTGGTTGCATTGCTTAACTCAGAGAGTGTGACCCAATCGTTATCCTCCATGTATTGTTTTATTTTTTGTAACTGTGGCATGAGCCTGTTGAAGTCACGCTCATGCACATAGTCATCTCCATCAAAGTGAGGTTCAATATCCATTAGAACGGGGGTATTTCATCATCTAATTGTAAAGGCGGTACTGTTGGTGGTTCATCCAAAGATTTCTGTTGGCTCTCAGATACCTGCAAAGACATATACTTACTGTCTCCCTTGGCTCGCTTCCATCCTGCCATCTTAAGGCTGGTGTTATCTAATGGGCCTGAGTAATCTGGGGCTTTTTCATTGCCCTTCTTCTCGTTAGTAAACATAACGCCCAACTTTTTATACACCTCTACAATTTGCAAGCCAGCTTTGGTTTGATCAGCAACAAGAACAATCTTATTATCATTACCATCTATGTTTAGCTTACCTTGTAGTATCAGACGCTGAGTATCAAATGGTTTGAATGCTGCGCCTGAGTTGGTGTTGTCATATTCTGCCATGCTTTTGGCTCCTGTATTACCAGCTACTGCCGGCGGTTTTGCTGCCGCTATCAGCAGCGTACTTATTGCCATCCATCTTCCCAAGGAAGACATCGGCATTGAACCCTAAGTGTGATAGGGCTTTGGTTAGGCCATCAGTGATAGCCATCTTCGGTGCATCCTCGGCAAGCCTGCCCTTGGTTGCATCAAAGAACTTACGGCACCCACTAAAGGGGCCGAAAGCATTTATCAATTCACCGTGCCATATCTGTACGTCTGCAATTACAGCAGTGTCACCATTGGATAGGTTAATGAATCGTGTGTTGTTAATCCAGCCCCAGCCCTCACCGACAGGACCGAACTGTTCTGTAGCGCACCGCACCTGATACATAGGATCAATGGCAGTAAAGCTACGTGATCCAAAGCTAACTTGCTTGAGGAACTTAGGGTCTGATGTTTCTACCTTGTTCCATAAATCTAGGTTACTCATGTGCTTTCCTTTCTGGCTGCTATTCTTAGTGATCCGCGCTTGTCTCTGCGCACAGTTAATAGATCGCAGTAAACCTCACGCTCATTATCACCCACCATTTCTTTCAGACTCTTCTTAGCTGTCTCAAATGACTTGGCGTATAGCTCATTTAATATGTAATCATAAGCCACGGACTTGAATTGATTGTCGTGGTTGGCATCACGCTTAACCATTTCATCAACAGGTATCTTGTCCGTCTTCACAGCGTGTGGCTGGTCATAACCTACTGGCTCTGTGTTGGTATCAACGTAAGACCAGAACTGTTTAACCGCAGTCATCATAAGGTTAAAGTATGACTCGCTCCATGCAACGTGTGAGCATTCCCACTTGTTGTTGCCAAAGAATGCAGAGAGATAGCAACCATCCTTCTTAGCCAGTGCCATATAGCACTGTAGCTGGGGCATGTAGTAATCAATCAGCTTATCCATAGTGTTGTATGAATTGGTGTGCTTGCACTCAACGATAGAGTTGCGGCACATGCCATCAATCATACCCTTCATAGGCACCTTATCTATGGTGCGCTCGTATTCATACTGGTTGCTATGCACTAGGTAATCATTGCCATCTTTTGCTGGCATGTTCTCCTCAAACCATTGGATGTTAAATGATTCTGTGTAGCTACCCATACGTACAGCTAGGTTGCTTGATAAGTCCTCGCCCTGTGTTCTGCCTGTCTTGATCTCCCATAAGGGATACCAATCACCCTGCATAATTTTTACACAGTCAGACCCGCCTATAAATCCTGTTCTCTTCATGTGATTCTCCATTCTCCATGATTTATTTATGCTGCATACGCGCAGCAGTGTCAACAGCTATCCTTAATAGTTCATTAAGAACAATGATCTGCTCGCTGCGCCATTGGGATATACTGGAATCTTGCTTTCTTCCACCGTCCCGATCTAGCTGCATTTCCGTCAGCTCCTGCAACCGAGTCAGTCTCTTTTCTAAAGCCATAACCTTCTTTAAAGTTGTGATGTTTAGTCGTAAGTTCATCAATTGTTTTGTTGGCGTAAGCATCGCCGTACTCCTCTCTCAATCTCGTCTCGTAAACAAACCTGTACTCATCAAGGTCATCTTCTGTGACCTGTGTTGTATGTACTAAGCCTTGGGATAGTCTGCCGTATAGGTAATCAATAGCCACGTGTTCCTTGGCAGCAATCTTCTTAGCTACTATAGTAAGAGGATTAAAGTCCCACTTGTCTGTGCTTTTGTCTGCAATAGCGCGGGTAGTCTCATCGCCAGCAGCCTTAGCTGCATTGACAAAGACCTTAACGGGAGGCCAGTTGCGTGTGCCGTGAGTGGATCGTATCTGCTTATCGGTGCGCTCTAAGAACAGATCAACCAATCCATTATTAACTTGTGAAGGCATGACTCCATTGATGTCTTGAACAATGAACTTCATTTCTTGTAGCAGTGTCTCGTTAGTCATACCCACTGGTGGTGTGTATCTTTTAAGTACACCTTGCAGCCACTTACCTATGGTTTGTGTGCGTGCACTGTAATCAAGCTGACTCATTACGTTTGTCCTCTAAGCTAAACACATTGGTATCCCAGCCCTGATTAAGAATGTCATCAAGGCGTGAGTCATTGTTGCTATCGTAGTGTGATAGATCATCCTCCCATCGCTCTGCTCTGAGCCATGTGGATGGATGAGGAATGAATCTTTTCTCTGTATTCTCGCTGATTATCTGAAACTTCTTAGTAGCTTCTATAATTACTGAAGGATCTTCTATCTCACAGGCATTGATGAATGCTAATCGTGCTACACCTTTACCTATCCTACGTGGGTACGACTGCCAGAATAATTTAAAATCTTCTGAGTCAGGAAGCCTTGGTTTCCTTGCCATACTTGTTCTCCTTTGCTATGAATTAGAGGGGGCAGTTTTCTATTAACCCTGATTGGTCAGGATACGCACTGCGATATTGGGCTACCGAATGCGCTTACATTCTAGCTGTCCCCACGATTCTTTATTTAATACGCCAGACTCTAAAGCCTGAGTCATTTTGTCTGGCTGTAATTCCTATATCTGGGCACGATCTTTTTATCCAAGCACGAGCAGCGTTAAGTGCATGGCCATTATGAACTAAGAAACTATCGCCAATCCCCATTGTTTTAATTGGTTCGTACTGAGTAGAAGGTGTTGGTATGTTGTGTTCAATCACGATCATTTGATTCTCCTTGTATGATCTTTGCAAACTCTTCACCTGACATGATGACAAGTGTTTGTGGCTTACCTGTTTTTCTTTTGTAGAAGGCTATGTCTCTGCCCTCTAAGACAGTGAAGGGGCTAGGGAAGTTAGACTTATCTCTGTACTTAACCTCGCCTACCAACCATCGTTGTCCGTCCAGTGTGAGGTGGATGTCTCCACTCCACTCTCCTCCGAGCGCTCCGCTAAGGGGAACTCTTTTGCAGGCAACTCCGATTGACTTGAGCCAATCCACGAACCATTTTTCATGGTAAGTTCCTTTGTTCTTATTTTTGTTTGCCATTTATCCTCCCGATAGCAGGGCATGCATAGAAACCAATGAGTCTTAGGATACTTTCCCGATAGCACAGCAACATAGTACCTGCATTCTTGTTCACAATTATCACAGTAAGCAGTGTGACCTAGCTTATTGCTTTGACTTGATGATGATTTCACAGTTCAAAGCCTCAACCCAACAGGATAACATGAACGCGCTGGGTCTACGCTTCTTTCTCTCCCACTTACCGACCAGTCCATCAGCGCATCCTATCTCATAGTCCAGTGTGCGCTGGGATATGCCTAACTCATTACGTCTGACCACAAGCTGCTGTATTATGTGGTCATATACCCTCATCTTCTTGGAGTTAGTTTCTTTTTGTCTGATCGTTTGTAAGTTCGTCCATTGATTAGTAACTCCAGCATGATCCATACTTTCTTAGCGGTCACATGCTTTAGTTCAGAGCCACCAACTGTTCTGTAATAGGTAGAGGTAGGTACTCCTGCTTTTATGAATGCCTTTAGCAGAGGAACGTCTGCTTCTTTTGACTTCGCTATGAGCGATTGATAATAACTTTGCATACGTTCCTATTACTGCGTCTATGCAGCGTCAGTCAATAGGTAGTTCCTTATTGCTTTGTCTCCTGTTTTACTAAGCTTATAGACATTGGCTTTGCCTAAGCTGTAGTTCTCAACAATGCCACTGTGAATAATGTAATGCCCTTCCATTAGCTTTAGCCTGTTAGCCACAGAACTCACGGACATATCAGCTACCTTAGCTATGGCTCTGCTTGTTATAGTTACGTGCCTTTTTTGTAAAATTTTAGCTGCAATCAAGACCTGCATCCTGCCCTTATTCATTATCTCCGCCATGTTTACTGGGCCATCCTTTTCTTTCATACTTAATGTTGTGATTGATTGCGTAAGTTCTTAGTGTCTCATGCTTTGTCCCAAGAATAACAGCAGCCTCATGTAAGTTGTAATGATTAAGCACTGAACTCAGTAGCTCAACTCGCTCACGCCTATGACGCGCTGCTATCTCAGGCCAAAACTCAAGGTTCAACCATCACCTCCACATTCTAAGCATGGCTCATTGCGTACATCTATGTACCCACCATTAATGAAATCAATTACTGGCACCTCCTTCTCAACGTACCCAAGACCATAGCATGTGCTGCAATGGCTTACATGCTTCTTATAGCTGTCTTTGGCAGCTTTCTTTAAAGATTCAGGGAAATCAAAAATCAATTTCATCATCAATCTCCTCTGGTGGGTTGGCGCTTTCCCAAGCTTTTGTTGCACGATCCATAAACTTTGTGCGTTTAAATCTTGGGTTGGTTTTTTCTAAGTCATCTGCCAAGATAGCAATATGAGTAGGCCAACTTAACATTGGCGCTATGTTATCAGCTATGTATTCAAGATGCTGCTTGCTTAAGATCATTGTCTTCCTCCCCTGCTTTTGGGTATCTATGAATTGAAGTGTCAATCTTTGGCACCAAAAGATTATTGTCTTCTGAAGAGCTGAACAAACCGATCTTGTGCTCCTCATTATTACTGAAGCAGTCGTTGGTAGTGATGACTAAATCGCGGCTACTAAATCCTTGATGCATTTTTGTTTGCGTTAATTTAATAGACGTAATGTTATGTAGATTTATATTAATCATAGCATGTTCTCCTTATGCTAGTTCTAACCATGCCTTGTGCTTCATGGCTTTGATGATGGCTGACTCACGCTGACGCTTGGCATTCTCCGGTGACTTGGCGTCTTCTGTATGTGTGGCCCAGCTAGTAAGACAGTTGTATAATGCCCATTGATTGTTTCCTAATTGTGAGCGTTCGTTATCCCATGTACCCATGAGGTTTTGTAACTGCCTGTCATTAAACTTATCATGTGAAGCACGGTGCTGTACATTACATACAGTCTTTTTAAATAGATGTTCTACTTGTTCATTAGTTACAGGTGTACTTCTGTATGCCTCCCATACTCCCTTGTTATTAAGAAACATTTCCACACCATCAGTTATCTTTTGCGCTGAACTATCTACACTTACGTTAGTGGTGTGCTTGGCCCATGTCTTAGCTACTGTGTCTGGTGTGGTGCAGCCATTGAGACACCAAAGTCTAATGCCTTCGGCTGATTGCTGGAATGCCCAGCTACCATCGTAAGAATTGTAGGCTTGGACACGATACTGAATGTAACTATTAACTTCAGGGTCTTTTAGTTTGATGTCATTGAATAGAACCTCAAGCCGCATCTTAGCACCGTTGTCTGCTGTGTGAGACTTGACCTCGTAGTCAGTGCTGATCTTAGATTCTTGAATTGAATCCATGATTGAATTGACTGCATCGCTGTGCGTAATCATCTTGTACTTAGATTTGTGAGTGCCAAGAGATTCGCCAGTGTCACTGCGTATTAGATTGCGCAGCTTGGGTATCTCATTGCCACGCATGTCTAAGCATGGCTCCATTTCAACTGGGAAATCCCAGTCGTTTGCATTCATTAGGTCTAACATTTTATTCTCCATTTGAATTAGTGTAAGTGAGTGTCTGTGAGACACCCACTTTAGTATGTTAAATTGAACGGACTTCTATTTCTAATTCGCTATTGATTACATCGCGAATCATAGTATCAACTTCATCACGTTGCGCTGACGTTAAAACTGTATCATCAGTATGCACATTAGAGAGTTGCTTTTTAAGCTCTTCGGCAATCATATTATTAACCGCTTGAGTCAGTAGTTTAATTAGATCATCACTCATTTCATTCTCCATTTGTTTTAAAAAAATCACCGCGCCTTTTTAAACTGGCTCCGTCCCCATTGGTACTACATGATGGGCGGCTGAGTGCTTAACTCATTTTCCATCATGCACCTGCTCTGTTCTTGATACCCATAGTGACTAACCGACAGGCGTTAATCGCTTCTGTTTGTGGGTCGCACGACTTTCTACATTAGCATCTCCATTTGTTTGGTTAGTAGTATGTATTGGGATCAAGTGGCAATGAACCACTCTCACCAATAAATACTATCCTTTTTTTGTTGCTAACGCCCTTCTTGCTTTACGATTAATAGGCTTGATTTCTTCAAGGTTTGTTTTCCTTGGTGGTGTTGGTTGGTTTTTCATTTCATTCTCCATTTGTTAATTGATTCGTTTCAGCTAGCTATTGAACGCCGTACAGCAGCGCCACAATGCCCACTATTAACACGACGAGTGTGACTCCACTGATTAGTGCCTCTGTCCATTCGTTCATCTTCATTCTCCGTAAATAACTATCAGGCATCCAAGTAAAGCGCCGACAACTACAGGTAATACAAGGGTTAGTAACAGGGGGAGCAGCGCTTCCATAATGATCTCCATTCATTAGTTCCGACATAAAAAAAGGGAGCCATTGCTGACTCCCTTGGTGGTGGCTTATGCTCGCAACCCGGCTAGACGTTCTTCGCGAGATGGACGTCTGCTCTTGGCGCTCTTTGGTGGGGCGGGTTCATATTTCTCGCCGGTCTGTAGAAAGAAGTTCTCGCGGTTCGCTTTATGGAAAGCTGCAACATCGTCACATACCTCTGTCTTTTGCTGCAACTTATCTTGCGCTCGTTCCAAGCGGCCAGTGGCGCCCGCAACATCTTTATCAGCGGCATCTTCTGCTGAGACTACCTCGTTCTCGGCGTCCATTACATCCTGCATTTTGTAGGGCAACATATAATCGGTGATCTTGCAAAGCTGTGTCGCAATTGAGCGCAAAGTAAAATCATCTGCGCCAACTATTGTTGAAATCACATTGCAGGCGTCAAGTAGCATCCGTTCTGTATCTATCGGGTTTGTATTGTCAGATGTGGAATTTAGAAGCGACTTGTTGTTAGCTTGTTCTATTGCCTTGGTGTCAGTTCTCTGAGCCATTGTTAAGTTCTCCATTTGTGTGGCACGAGGAACATCCCCGTGCAGGTGACGGCATATCAGGACGACAAACCATGACCCTATCTCTTAGTCATGGCTTGAAGTACGCAATGAGGGCTTCTTCAGCCCCCTGTAAACACGGAAGGTTCATACTTAGCGGTGCCCACTTCAACACTAAATTTGCCGCGCAGCGAATAGCAAATTCAATAAGAATGCGTGGTTAACAGCACCGCAACAGAAGAGGTGTATGAAAGCCGTGTTTATCATTGCGAACTTTTTGACGACCAGATAGGCCCAAAGACCAGCGGGGATGTTCCTCGTTGCAACGCAAATTATGGGGGAACTTACCAATGGATAAGAGAACGACTTGGACACCAAGTGCAATAGAACAAGCTAACAACAAGTTGTTTCGGTTGTGGGTTGTGGCATGTGTCAATACAAACCCGATAGATGCGGGACGGATGCTATGACACCTGCGTGATTTCGGCAATCGTTGGTGCTGATGATGCTCTGCGCTCCTGCGTCACGGGTTTGCGGGATTGCCGATTCTTGCCCTACAATGCGGGATGTAATGAGACGTTGAGGTCGGGGTGGTATCGGCGTGAAGTGCCGTTGATGTTGTAGGTGTCACTGGTTGATTGGGACGAGTGCGAGCTGAAGCAAAAGAGAGGGGTGTGTGATGGTGTTGCGGCGGTCCAGAAAGCGGGCCGTTTCTTTCTGCGGACAGGTGGTAGATGTGTATTTGCAACGCCAACGAGTGACAAGACTGACTGTCTAGTGAGGAATGTTTAGCAGAGTTGTCGGGTGTGAGCTGCCTCCACGGGAGTTAGCAATGGCTCGCTTTTTGGGAGGTTCTACTTTAGGTAGAGTAAAGCCGAAACCTGTCAAGCCCTGAAAGCCTGTGCATTGGTATAGGTTTGTGCAACATAGGATAGGAGGGGATTGACTCGCACCTCTCAGAACCTCTAAGGAATGGGGGGAGAGGGTGAGGGGGGTTCTTAACAGGAGTTTAAATGCTAGAACAACGTAAACTAACTAAGAAACAGAGCAGCCTTGTGGATACGCTCGTAGCTACAGGATGCACATTGCGCGAAGCTGCAACACAGGCAGGATACGCAGAAGGCGAATCAGGAAGAGTCACAGCAAGCAAAACTGTAAGACTCCCGCATGTGCAGTCTTACATGATGCAGAGAATCAACGAACAGTTAGGAATGAATGCTACTGTAGCTGCAGCACGGGTTATGAACTTGGCTACAGGGGCCCGATCTGAGTACGTACAGCTAGAGGCGAGCAAGGATATATTAGACAGAGCTGGCTTCAAGCCTATAGATCGTAGCCAAGTGCAAGTTGCTGGGGACATTAGAGTTAGCATTGATCTTGGCTAGGTAGGGGGTACCCGAAAACCAGTGAGTACTAAGTAGCTAGTAGTCCCATACGCACATGGTTATTCACCAAAGTACCTTTTCATAAATATTATTTTGGTTTAGGGGTTTTAAAGGAAAAGGAGATTACCAATGGCTGACGTTACTGGTAGGCTAAGAACCTTAGAGAAGACGCGGACTAGCCTCTTGACTAAGTTAGAGAACATCGCTGAGACTATGTTCCAGAAGAACCTTGACCGAGGCGGTGACAAGCCGGAGGGCAAGGAGCTTAAGGCGCACAGGGTTTTGGCCCGTAAGGCCGAGCAACACCGCAAGAAAGTTAAGCTTGTTGACCAAAAGATTGCCAAGGTTCATGGGAAGCCAGTTGGGTATCGCACTGGCGGCGGTCGTGCAGCGGCGGCAATTGATTCTGGTCGTGGCGGAGTAGCCAAGTCTTTAATGACTCGCAAGCTAACGCCTAAGACGTGAGGGCTGGGGTACTATCATCGGTATTAAGGATTCATCATGGCGACGGCAGCGTGGACACGGAAAGAGGGCAAGAACCCGAAGGGGGGCTTGAACGCCAAGGGGCGCGCGGGAACTGGGATGAAGGCGCCGGTAAGGAGCGGAGACAACCCAAGAAGGGCCAGCTTCTTAGCACGGATGGGAAACATGCGAGGCCCCGAAAGGGACGCAAAGGGAAAGCCGACTCGTCTTATTCTTAGCTTACAAGTTTGGGGCGCATCTTCTAAGGCTGACGCTAGGGCGAAGGCTAGGGCAATTAGTAAAAGGAACAAATCAAATGCCTAGTGGTAAGGGAACTTATGGAACTACGGTTGGTCGTCCTCCCAAGCAGAAGCCAAAGCCTAAAGGCGGAAAGAAGAAGTGAGTTTCATATCTACTTTATCTTCTTCTGAGCTGAACGTATTGCGTGAGATAGTTCGCAAGGTTCATTTAACTTACGTTGATGCTGAGTTTGCGACTGAGCGCGAGTGCGATAAGATGATTGATGGCATGGCGCCAGAGACTGTTGATAAGATGCTGAGGTTCGGCAGACAGTATTGTGGTTGATTTTAAATACAAGCCGGACGGAGAAACACTAAAGACCTTCATGAAAGACAACACGTTCTTTCGTGGCATTCGCGGCCCTGTTGGTTCTGGCAAGTCTGTTGGTTGCTGCATAGAAGTCTTTCGTCGCGCCTTAGCGCAAGATAAAAACCAGCACGGAATACGCAGAAGTCGCTGGGCCATTATTCGTAATACCAACCCGCAGCTTAGAACCACTACCATTAAGACTTGGCTTGATTGGTTTCCTGAGAATGATTGGGGTAAGTTCACTTGGTCGGTTCCTTATACCCACCACATTAAAAAGGGTGACATTGATCTTGAGGTTTTGTTCTTAGCTCTTGATAGACCTGAAGACGTTAAGAAACTTCTTTCATTGGAGCTTACTGGCATTTGGGTTAATGAGGCTAGGGAAATACCCAAGTCTATTATGGATGCGTGTACTATGCGTGTCGGTCGTTTTCCTTCTATGCGAGAGGGTGGGCCGTCATGGACTGGAGTTATTGCGGATACCAACGCGCCGGAGGAAGATCACTGGTGGCCAATTATGTCTGGCGAGGTTCCCATTCCTGACCACATTCCGAGAGAGCAGGCGAAGATGTTGGTCAAGCCAAACAACTGGGCCTTCTTTACTCAGCCTGCTGGAATGATTGAGGTTAAGGATAATGACGGTGAGATAGAAGACTATAGTCCTAGCAAGACTGCTGAGAATACTAAGAACATGATGAAGTCTTACTATCCTAATCTTATCCAAGGTAAGACTAAGAGTTGGATAGATGTTTATGTTATGAACAAGTTAGGTTCCATACAGGACGGAAAGCCGATTTACCCTATGTTTGTTACTGACACACACGTTGCTAAAGAAGAAATACCTGTAGCTGCTGGGTATCCTTTATACATTGGTTTGGATTTTGGTCTGACTCCTGCGGCTACTATGGGTCAGAAGGTTCGCGGAAGGTGGTTTATTCAGGATGAAGTTGTTGCGTTTGACATGGGCATCGTTAGATTTGCGGAGGTTCTTCGTGAGCAGATTGCTACTAGGTTTTCTCAGTGTTCCGAAGTTATTATTTATGGTGATCCTGCGGGTGATTTCAGGGCGCAAACCGACGAGTCTACCCCTTTCCACATACTTAGAGGTGCTGGCCTTAGAGCATTCCCCGCCCCATCTAATTCCGTGGACCTGCGGCTTGAGTCGGTTTCTTCGCAGCTTACCAAGATGGCGGAAGGCAAGCCCGCCTTCTTAGTTGATCGCCGTTGCACTCAGCTTATTAAGGGCTTTGAGGGCGGGTATCAGTATCGTCGCATGGAAGTATCTGGTGAGCGGTATGCAGATAAGCCTGACAAGAATATGTTTAGCCACATACATGACGCCTTGCAGTATCAGCTTCTTGGCGCTGGCGAGGGTCGTGCATTGATGAGCAATCAAAATGCAGCTAAGCCTGTCATTGCCAAGCGGGACTTTGATGTGTTTGCTAAACGTAGCGGCCCTAAGCGCAGGCAGGGATTATGGGCGCGCATGTAATTGTGCGTTGATGATTTGCTTTTAATGTGGTTATCGGTGGATAACCTAGGAGATACTTATG
>Ga0075444_10001534_pt1 | contig 14229 bp, 12 predicted proteins | sample CoawatmetaG01DNA_FD_76836 | JGI IMG/M metagenome (GOLD analysis project Ga0075444, IMG submission 76836) | Marine microbial communities from the West Antarctic Peninsula - Coastal water metaG017-DNA | ecosystem: Environmental > Aquatic > Marine > Coastal | place: Atlantic Ocean: West Antarctic... | reverse complement strand
CGTATTGCTGTAATGGAAAGTAGGTAGTAGACCAGGATACTGCTGGAACTATTACTTCATCACCTTTTTTAAGCATTGGATTCTTGGTATAAAAAAGGGCTGCAGTTGCAATTAAATTTGCAGAAGATCCAGAGCTTGTCATGACACAGTATTTTCTATTAATAAATTTAGAAAAGTCTTGCTCAAATTGAGCCACACTATGACCCATACTGTAACTATCTCGTTTTATAACTGATTGAATGGCTTGGAGCTCTTTATCATCCCAAGTGCTAGTAGCTAAAGGATAATTACTCACTTATTAATCTCCGTTAAATAATAATCATAGGTTTGTTGAATGCCTTTTTCTAGAGATGTTTTATGCTTCCACCCAAATACTTTTAGCTTAGCGTTGTCAATTAATTTTTGCTGCATACCAGTGGGACGAGACAAGTCATGAGTATACTTTCCTTTATAACCAACTACATTAGCTATCTTTTGATAATACTCATTGATTGAATAATCATGGCCTAGGCCAACATTAATATTTTGTGGCATTGTATTAAAATGATCAATAGCATAATATACAAAATCAGCAAAGTCAGCTGCATACATAAACTCCCTTCTGGCTAGTCCATCTCCCCAAACATCAATAAAATTTAAATTTTGATCCTTAGCCTCCTTAATCTTTTTAATTACTGCAGGAATCATATGAGAGTTCTCAGGATCAAACTTATCATACTTGCCATATAAATTACAAGGAATAACTGTTTTGTAAAGATATGTGTCATCTTCTCTATTTATATACTCACAAAGCCTTGTACTAGCTACTTTAGCAATAGCATATCCTTCATTTGTAGGTTCTAACTCACCTTTTAAGATTAAATCTTCAGATAATGGATTTTCAGCAACTCTTGGATACATACATGAACTACCAAGATTCATAAATTTCTTAACACTGCAAGCCTTGGATGACATAATAATATTAAGACCCATGTACATATTATCAACCAAAAATCTTACAGGCTGAGTCATATTTGCCTGAATTCCTCCAACAATACCAGCAGCATGAATTATCATATCTGGTTTATGAGTACTGATGAAGTCCCGCAAACTCTCATCATCTAGTAAATTCAACTCTTCGCTGGTTGGTAATAATATTGTATGATTTTCAGAATTTGAATGATCAAGAATGTTGCGTCCAACCATTCCATGAGAGCCTGTTAAAAGGATTTTCATAATTTAAATAAAACTATTTATTCTTTTGTAATATGCAATTCATGACCATGCTCTTTTAGGAGCACATGACGCTTAGCATCTTTAAGATCTTCTCGAACCATTTCAGCACACATTTCTTGCACACTAATTTCAGGCACCCAACCCAGCTTGTCTTTTGCCTTCTTTGGACTACCTAAAAGCGTTTCAACTTCTGCAGGCCTGAAATAGCGCTTATCTATTCTAAAAATAATATCACCAACCTTTAATTTGGGCGCATCTTCACCTTTAATAGATTCGACAATACCAACTTCATCAAGCCCTTCACCTTCAAAATGAATTACAATGCCTAATTCCAATGCGGACCACTCAATAAACTGGCGTACAGAGTATTGAACACCAGTAGCGATACAAAAATCATCTGGCTTATCTTGTTGTAACATCAACCACTGCATTCGCACATAATCCTTAGCATGGCCCCAATCACGAAGTGCATCAATATTACCCATATATAAACACCCTTTTAAGCCTTGGGCCATTTGAGCAAGCCCACTTGTAATTTTACGAGTTACGAAAGTTTCTCCACGCCTAGGCGACTCATGATTAAATAATATACCGTTACAGGCATATATATCATAAGACTCACGGTAGTTAACAGTTATCCAATAAGCATACATTTTAGCAACTGCATAAGGAGATCTTGGATGAAAAGGGGTAGTTTCAGTCTGAGGTGTTTCTTGCACCTCACCAAATAACTCTGAAGTTGATGCTTGGTAAAAACGAGTTTTTTTATCAAAACCTAAAAAACGAATTGCTTCTAGCAACCTTAGGGTACCTATAGCCACAACATCTGCAGTATATTCTGGCACTTCAAAACTAACCGCAACATGTGATTGAGCCGCTAAGTTATAGACCTCATCAGGCTCAATATCTTTAAGTATTCGAATTAGGTTTGAGCTATCTGTTAAATCACCATAATGTAAAAAAAAACTAGGATTTTTATCGTGAGGATCTTGAAATATATGATCAATGCGTTGAGTATTAAATGATGACGCTCGTCGCTTTATACCATGAACTTCATATCCCTTTCCTAGAAGTAACTCAGCAAGATAAGAACCATCTTGTCCAGTTATACCAGTAATTAACGCTACTTTTTTATTCATCATATTTAATTCCTAACATAGCACTAAACACACTTATGTAATTATTTCTCTATGAACAATACCTTAATCGATCATTAATTTAATTTAATTTAATTAAAAAAATAAATTAAGCTAAAAAAATATATTCCCACATATTCTTTACCTTAATACTTTAACTTCAAAAAAAATATTACTTTTTTTAATAATTATAGTAAGTATATTATCTCTATATTTGATCAAAATATGTAATATTAAAAGATTGTGGATTATATACAGTATTGACCTCATTATCAGTAGAAAGGTTTTTTGCAGACATTAAAACACATGTATTCTCTTACGTATGTGGAAATCCTGATATTTTTATATTTACCTCAGAATCTTGAATTTTTATCAAATTATTATTATAAATTTTTGTGTGATTTTTCTTTCGTAATTTTAAAGCTCTGCTTCTAACCTAATCTTCTAAGCATTTATGAATAAGATTATCATTAATAAGCCTTAGCATATGTCCACCAGAAAATATTGCCTTGTAAAATGCGAAAAATCTAAAATCCTTAATTTCTGGGATTATCGGATGCAGACTAGAACAATGTAATTTAACGTTATTTATAGAATACTTTTCTGTTGTAAGAACATTTAATATTCATACAATACTTTGAACCCATGATTTAAGTTCATCAATATTTACCAAAACTGGTATCTCATGTGCTGAAATATTATCTTTTTCTATCATGCCAGTTGGATCATAATAAACTGAAGGCTTATCAAAAAACCTGGCAATTATAGCAGTTGAAGTAAATGGCATAGAGATTGTAGCTAAAGATTTTTCGATTACAGATAAGGCATCTAGATCAGCATCCAATTTGTGATAATTAGGCTTTGTCTCTAGTATCTTAATATTATAATCATACTTACTACAACTTTTAAACTTACGATCTTTCACATCCCGCTTCTTTTTATGGAACATATTATAATTATTTTGTGCAAGAACTTCTTGTATATCATTTAGAAATTGATTGGCAACTTTAGAGGTATAAAACTCATTACTAGTACCAAGCGTAATATAATTACTTTTCCGCTTTGGAGTAATATCAAAAACAGTGATTGCACTTCGTTCAATTAATAAACTCTCTTTAGAAGAAGATGAAAACCAAATTAACCCAACTTCTTCAATTATTGAATTATTACTATTCACACTCCTAATAAAATTTGCCTGATATTTATCCCAAACTAAGTAATGAGGCCAACTCATTAAATGAAAAGCGGGCGGAATTAAAATACTCTTAGATATTTTAAGAGGTTCAGTATTAGTGGAATAAAAATAAAATAAAATTCTAGAACTTTTTTTCTCTGCTTCATAAGTCCATAATGGTCGGTAGTAAGGAAGCTCTTGATGAAAGAGATAATCATCTGCTAATTGGTCTTTTGTTGCAATACTAACTCTTAATAATTTAATAGACTCATTCAGCATAATTGCAGGATATGGATTAAATAAGCCAATCACAAGCGTATACAATGACATGCCAGCGAACCAAACACAATATAATAAAAATTGAGTGCTACCCAAATAAGGCAGTCCATCTGTGAATTCTATATCGGTTTTAATGTATTTGGTATCTGAAGTATCACTAATACTATGACATATAGTATCAATACCCTTCGCTCTATTCTCCCACTGAAAATACCAGTTAATAATTGTATTACTCTTAACTTTTAAAGGTAGATTGTTATTTTTTAGATTATGAAAATAAATATAGCGATTAAGTTTTTTGTGCTTTTTCAATAAATATCCTAAACTTTTAAGGGTTTTTACAATACTGTATCCCCAAATGAGTAATACATAACCATGCCATAATAAAGTGCAAGACAACCTATCAACTTCCACGTTTTGATTAAATAAGGCATCTTGCCATTCTTGGGGTAGTGGGTATCTTAATGGTTTTTTTACCCCAATACTATACAACATAGCTTTATTGAAAGATACCCTCAAAATAACTTTTTCACTAACATATTGCCTAACAGACAATTCAACATCAGTAACATTTTTGAGCAATAAATACTTAGGCAACACAACATTATTCAGGGGGGTTTTTGTCAAAACATCAATGATTTTCACTAAAAAATCTAAGCGATTTTCTACTCTTAAAACTTTATACCCTTTATGAATTGACCTAAATTGATGACGCCATCTCTTTTGAGCTAATTTGGTTACCCAGTCAATATTCATTTTGAAATCACAGTTTGAGATAATGTATAACCACCAATCCCTCTTTTTAAATCAGAAATTTTAGATTCTTTTTCCCTATTTGCTGTGTCATAGTCTTGCCTACCAAACTCGAAAGTTTTGCAATTAAGTAGCTTTGCCTGCTCAATGCCTTTCCATACAATTACATGGGATATAGGTTTATTAAATAATCCTCTAAGTAAACTAGGATATGACCAAAGAAAGTAATTTTTTTTCAATCTAATTATCCTATATTTTAATTTGAAAACAGAATAAATCATATTTAATGTCAATCTTCAAATCTTTTTTAAGAATTATTTATTTCTATTTTTTACAAGTACATGTCTTTCATACCCTCTTCAACAAACGGGTCTACTAAAGCTTTAATTTGTGGATTTGAATCTAAAAAATTAATAATTTTATTTAGGGGTATTAATGGTGCAAAGTTTTTAAACTCTTTATAGACAGCCCTACAAAGAACCAGGTCTTCTGGATAATCAATTGTCAACCTTATATCTTGCCTTCTTATATTTTCAGGTTTATCTACGTAAACGATAGAAAATTTATCTTTATTCTCACGCATAAAAAGTGAGCATAATTCAGATCTATGCTTATTTTCACCATATTTCCAAGAATACTTATATGCCTCTAACTTTATCATTTCATAACCAGATCCATCAGGTAAATTATCAAGGGCAGTAAGGTCATAATCACCACTTATGTGTTGAGCCCATGAATTATCTATAGATTCAAAGTAAGTAAATGGTGATTCTGTTGTCAATCTAAAGATATCAGTTCCATTTACTTTTTCACAACACTGAATCAATCTTTGTAACACATCTTCTTCATTACCAACAATAAAATCAATACCATGTTTTGTTGCAAAATCTTTATAAACAATATTATCAGTACCTTCACTTATACCAAGAACTATAGCTGAAACTGATTTATAGTTTCGAATAGAGTTAATCATATATTCAAGTATTGTTAATCCTTCTTCAATATCTAGATTTTGCAAAGGTTTGCCATATAAACGGGTACCCTGGTTTCTAACCGCTAAACATGCTACAAGCTTTCTCATATATGAATACCCTTAATGAATGGCTCATCCTTTTTTAGTGAACTGGAGATTATTTTTCCAATAAGTGGCTCAACCTTTTGATAATAATCACTAGAAGGAGTTGTGCTTACTCGCTTCATCGAGACATCATCTTCACTTATAGAGTGGCCTTTTTTTAAATTCTTAATAGCAACAACAACTTTACCAGCACGATTTTTGTAATCTATCTCTTTATCTGTCAATGTCATTTCTGAAGAGCCTAAAGATGTCTCCAATGAATGAATCATGCGAACAAATTTTCCAAAACGATCTATGCTGAGAGCTGAAATATAATCTTCTATTTGAAGATCATAATCAAGCGTAATATGTTTTTCAATAGAACTAACTCCGACACCAAGAGCAACAAGTGGTAAATTAAACGCCTCTTCTTCTGAGCCTAATGAATGATCCATAAAACCAATTCCAATACCTGGATACTCTTTTCTTAATGTAGCAATTCGGGCAAGATTATTCTCTTTCGTCTCAGTGGGCTCAGCTTGAAAACCATGCATTAAGACAATATTTTTAGGTAAATCACGCATGTTCATCATGGCATCAATATCCTTTTTTGGAACACCGCCAATCGAAACATAAACATTATCAAAACTAGAAAAAGCCCGCTTTATTAAAGGGAGATTATAAAAGTCTGTTGTTGATATTTTCACGCCATCGGCTTCAATTCTTTTTGCAAGAATCAGGCTTCGTTCGCCATATACATCAAAATATATACGTTTTCCAGACTCATGAACGGTCTTAACTATCTCTAGCCAAATGGAGTCCTTCATCTCAAGAGATTTAAAAAGATCATAATATGGATAAGAAGGGACACACAACTCATCTGCAAAAACAAGTTGTATTTTCACAGCGTCTGCTCCAGAAATTAACGCTCCTTTAACTAAAAGCTGTGCTAATTTTGGATTACCTTCATATCCCTGAGCTACTTCTGCGATTATTTCTGTTTTCATATTCTTTTATCGTTTCTCCACGCCATATTTAAACACATCGAACAATTCATTAATAATAATCATCTACATTTGGCAACAATGAATCGTACCCACCTTTTGTTACAACTCGAATAGATTCTTCAGCAGGTGGTATAGAGCAAAAACCCATTAATAATTTTTGCTCATCAGACAGCTGCTGATAAATTGAATTTGGCAAAGATCTTGTTATGTCCATTCCTTGCTTTACCCACCAACGACTAAAAGTTGCTATTAAAGCCCATCGAGATTTACCAGTTTTATTTTCTAGAGCTCCATGCCATAATCTACTATCCCATATAACTATGTCTCCAGACTTTGCATGAATCTGCGTAACATTTTTTAGCTGACGATCTGTATATTTTCCTGACTTATGTGAACCTGGAACAACTACTGTGCACCCATTATCTTCGTTCATATCGTCCAATATATAAGCTACTTGCATATTCCATGTAAAATCTCCATTGGAAGGAATAAGTGAATCTATATGAAGGTCTAATGGCAAGCCAGAGGAACGAGCAGAAAATAAACTTAGAATGTAATTAGGAAATTTTGGATCCATCATCCTATAATAAATATCATTTAATTTGGATGTCAATATTTTCTGTATTGAACTATCAGTTAATAATTTTATAAACTCCAGCTCTTTATTTTGAAGGTTGTAAATTATTTTGTCTTGTGAATCTCTTTCTGGAAGCCCATAGGACGCAATATTTTCAACTTTTGAATAATGTTTACCTACTTTATCCTTTAGTAAACTGACTAGTGAAGAAGATATTATGCCCTCCATCCTAGTATATCCATAAACTTCAAGATTTTTTAAATGTGTCTCAATCTCTAAATTACTTATTTTTTTCATTTGCTTACTTTTATTCATTACTCATATACTCCAAAGTGATGGATTAATTAGCATATCATCCGAACTGCTTAGGGTTCTTGGAACATCTAAATTACATTTTTTAATTACAGAAATTACCTCGCCCAGCTGAGAAGGACTTTCAACACCAACTATAGTTTTATGAATCAAATTCTCAGACAGAGCAAAATTGAGTGCGGCATTAAGGCCACTAATATTATTATTCTCAAGCCATAAGTCCCAGTTATCAAATATATGTTGCCATTTAGTAAAATATTTAGGCCTATTTTCAGCGGGCATTAACAATAGGCCTTGTAAAAAAACACTTCTAGTATGCACCTCTACCTTATTATAATTTAACTTTTCAAGCCAACCAGAGCTCTTAATTCTTTGGTCAAATATATTATAAGGAGCCTGGACTATATCTGGTATAAAACCAGATTTCCACAATTTATCTAAGTCATCAGGACTGTAAACTGAAAATCCAATTTTTTTTATAATACCCTTGTCTTTCAACTTCTCTAAGGCACCCCATAACTGAGCCCCGTAACTTTCCAATAGCTGTAATGGCCTGTGAAGCAAAACTCCAGACACTGATAATACTTTTAGACGAATTAATGAATTATTAATATGATTATTTACCCAAAAATCAACATCTAAATTATTCACACTTATCTCAGGCAATTTAGTTATAACATTCCAGCCTTCAATACCTGCATGTCCAAGACATCTTTCACTATCTCCATAAGCAATTGCTGTGTCTAGAGTATTAATTCCATTTTGTTCTGCAAAGGTTAATATTTTTTTAACTTCTTTTTTGTCAACTTGTCCAATATTATTAGCTACGCCATAATCTAATCCGAACTGAACAGTTCCAAGGATAATCTTACTCATTTTAATATTTTCTTTATAGAAGAGACAACCAATTTTTTATCAGAATTACTCAACCCATAATACATAGGAATAGATAATGTATTTTTATAGTATTGACTAGTTGACGGATATTGCTCGATTCCATAACCTATATTTTGATAATATGGTTGTGTGACAACAGGAATATAATGCACTTGCGACCCTACTCCTTGTTCAACCAATTTTTGCATAAACTGATTTCTACTTATTCCAATCTTATCAAAATCAATACTAACTATATAGATATGGTGAGAACTATTATCTCTTCCATGAATCTGTAATGGGGTAATATTTTGAACTTCTGAAAAGGCGTGGTCATAATATTTAACTATTGATTTCCTGCCATCTAAAAATAGATCAATCTTATTCATTTGTGATATAGCTAATGCGCATTGAATGTCAGTAATACGGTAATTGAATCCAAGATACTGCATTTCATAATACCAACGCTTTAGCTCTCCATTTTCAAGTGCTTCTTCTTTATTGATTAACAAATTATCTACCTTACTAATACCTGGAAACTCAAAGTTACCCTTAGTAATTCCATGACTTCTTAGTAGAGTAAGTTTATGGTAAAGCAGCTTATCATTAGTTGTAACCATCCCCCCTTCACCTGCTGCAATACCCTTTACAGGGTGAAAGGATAGAGTAGTCATATCTGAATATTGACAATTTCCTACCTTAGATCCATCACTATATGTTGCGCCTAATGCATGCGAAGCATCCTCAACAATTGCCAGATTATATTTATCTGCTAATTGCTTGATTCTCTCCATGTCACATGGTAATCCAGCAAAATGAACAGGGAAAATAGCTTTAATATTATTCGAATCAAGTATTGCCTGCTCAATTTGAGTAATATCAATATTAAGTGTCCGATTATCTATATCAACAAAAACTGGCTTGGCACCAACATATAAAACAGAATTGCTTGTTGCAACAAATGTGTTGGGAGAGGTTATAACCTCATCACCTTTAGCAAGTCCCAATGCCAAACACGCCAAATGTAAGGCTGCCGTTCCGCTTGATACTGCAACAGCATATTTTGCACCCACATATTTAGCAATCTTACTTTCAAATTCTTGAATCTTTGGGCCTTGTGTCAACATTCCATTCCTTAACAAATCTGCAACTGACTGAATATCATCTTCATCAATAAAATGCTTGCCATAAGGAATAATATTTAATACTACTTGATTAAAGGCACTTTTTGATTCTTGCTCTTTAAGGATTTCAAGCTGTTCATCAATACTAGAAACTTGACAATTAAGCGCCTGACAAAGCTTTGAATTCGATAAGCTCATATCCTTTGGCCTTATCACTAAATCTGACTTTTCATTAATACTAATATCATTAATTAAGCCAGAATCTTGATTAAAACACCGAGCAATTTTAAGACCATAATCGTATTTAGAGATGCGATTATTTCCTACTATATTAAATATACCTGTTGCACTAAGATTAATTAATTGGTGAGTTTTTTTAGTCAACTCAGAGATTAATATTGGCGTAAAGAATACATCTGAAAACAAATTAACTTGACTCTTATTTCTTAATGCATTTAAAATAAGATCACTAAAAGATTGTCGATATTTTGGGCCCCATCCAAAAAAATTTGTACGAATAATTAAAGAACTTTTACAACTTTTTATAACCTTCCTTTCGCCTTGAAGTTTAGTTCTAGAGTAATTATTAATAGGGGCAGGATTAACTTCCTCAGTAGTAAATTCTTGGTCACCGGAGAATAAATGATCAGTTGAAATATGAACTAATTTAACATTTTTTTTATTACAAGCAATCGCTATATTATTTGCCATATAAACATTTACTTCTTGAGCCAAATCAGGATTATTCTCACACACCTCTACATCTGAAATTCCAGCAGTATTAATAAGAATATCAGGCTGATGTTTTTCCAATATCGACATACACTCATCTAAAGAATTTAAAGAGGCAACATCTGTATCAACGTTTAGTATAGAAATTTTCTTATGATGTAGCAATAATGTAACTGCAAAATCATCGCGTATGGATAAGGCCCAATTAACCGCTAAAAGCCCTGAACCTCCAGTAATTAGTACCTTTTTTTTCATGGATTAAATTTTTCCAATCTTTGAAATATTACTTCTAATCCATTGTTTTAAATCTTCAACAGTCATCCAGGCATTATTATTATTAGAAGAATATATGAAATTTTCATTCACCTTAACTCCTCCTTTAAAACGCCATTTTTCAGAAGACCAATTATAAATAGAAGGTAGAATTTTATAATGATCTTTATACTCATAAGTATGAGGCGCATCCTCTAAACCGATCATTTGCTCATGTATCTTTTCACCTGGCCTTATTCCAATAATTTTTTGCTTTGCAGTCTCACTTACTGCTTTTGCAATATCGGTAATTATCATAGATGGGATTTTTTTAACATAAATTTCACCACCAACCATATCATCAAAAGCATGCCATATAAGCTTGACCCCTTCTTCAAGACTAATCATAAATCTAGTCATTTTTGGATCTGTAATTGGAATCTCTTCAGTTTTATTTAAACTCATAAAGAATGGTATCACCGAGCCCCTAGAACCCATAACATTTCCATAACGAACTACAGAAAACTTTGTATTATGACTTCCGGCATAAGCATTCCCAGCAACAAATAACTTGTCAGACGCAAGCTTTGTTGCGCCATAAAGATTAATTGGATTACTGGCTTTATCGGTTGATAGTGCAACTACACCTTTAACACCGCTATCAATACAAGCTTCAATTACATTAGTAGCGCCATTAATATTAGTCTTAACACATTCAAACGGGTTGTACTCTGCAGTAGGGACAATTTTTGTAGCTGCGGCATGAACTACGTAATCGATACCATTAAGCGTTCGAGATAAATGCGATTGATCTCGAACATCTCCAATAACAAATTTAACCCTAGAGTCGCCTTCAAATAATTTTGCCATCTCCCATTGCTTCATTTCATCCCTAGAATAAATAACAATTTGCTTTGGATTGTATTTTTCTAGAGTCATAGGAACAAAGGCATTACCTAAAGAACCTGTTCCACCAGTTATAAGTATTGATTTATTCGTTAACATATTTTTTTAATAATTTATTTAGGTTATAGTATTTAATTGATTAATTCAGTTTTTTTAATTATCACATTCTAAGCTTTATTATTAAAAGAGATATAAGAAAGATACTGATGATGCTTTGTTCAAATTGTCAAATTACTTATTATAATGTTCAACTAATGAATAAAACAAATTTATTAGAAAATATGATTTAAACCTATTAAATATATTGTTTTATGTTTTTTAAATATACTAATTAATGATGCTCTATAATTCAACTAAAGAAATTTAAAAAATATGATAAATACCAATATAGATTTCAAAAATTCAACTAACTTTATTATTAGTGGTTTAGGCCTTATAGTAAGAAATCTTGTATTGTATTTTCAGAAAAACCTCCAAAAAAAATAGAATGATTGTTCCAATAATTTTATCAGGTGGAAGTGGGACTAGATTGTGGCCACTCTCAAGAAAACTCCAGCCAAAACAATTCATGCCCTTAATTAATGATACAACCTTATTTCAGGACACAATTTTGCGACTTCCTCCTGAAGCTAAAAACCCAATTATTATTTGCAATGAAGATCATAGATTTCTAGCAGCTGAACAACTTAGGCAAATTAACAAAACTTCAAATGGTATTATTCTTGAACCAATTGGAAGAAATACAGCTCCAGCAATTGCAATAGCAGCACTAAAGTTATATAAAAATTCTGAAGACCCTATATTATTAGTATTGCCAGCAGATCATCAAATTAAAGATATTATTTCTTTTCATGAGTCAATTAAAATTGCCAAAAAACTTGCATTAAAAAATAAACTAGTGGCCTTTGGTATAAGGCCAGATAAGGCTGAAGCTGGTTATGGATATATTGAAACTGAAAAAAATAACAACTCAGAGTTTCAAGAGATCAAGTCTTTTAAAGAAAAGCCTACTCAAGAAGTTGCTTATAAATATTTTAAATCTGGAAGATATCTTTGGAATAGTGGTATGTTTATGTTTAAGGCATCTGTATTCCTGAATGAATTAAAAAAATTTGAGCCAAAAATTTTTAATTATTGTAAAAAATCTCTTCAAAAAAAACATAAAGATTTAGATTTTATTCGATTGGTCAAAGATGAATTTATAAAATGTCCAGACAAGTCTATTGACTATGCAATTATGGAGCATACTGAAGAATCTACTGTAGTTTTGCTTGACGCTCAATGGAGCGATGTTGGCTCTTGGGATAGTCTAATGAGTACTAAATTAAAAGATAAAGATGGAAATGTTACTGAAGGAGATGTTATTCTAGAAAAAGTCAAAAATACATTTACTCACAGCTCTAATAGATTAATTTCTTTAGCAGGAATTGAAAATCTAATTATTATTGATACAATTGATGCATTACTCATCACAAATAAAAATAACTCGCAAGATATCAAAAATATTGTAGAAAAACTTAATAATCAAAACCGCTCTGAAGCCATAAATCACCGAAAAGTTATTAGACCTTGGGGTTATTTCGACTCAATTAAAGCTGGTAATGGTTTTCAAGTAAAAAAACTTTGCGTCAATCCAAATGCAAAAATCTCACTTCAGAAGCATAAATATAGATCAGAACACTGGGTGGTAATTTGTGGAGTTGCAAAGATTACATGCGGCGAAAAAAAATTCATCTTAACAAAAAATCAATCAACTTACATACCTAAAGGTGAGATTCATAGACTAGAAAATTATGGGGATGAACTTCTGGAAATTATTGAAATACAGACAGGGGAATATCTTGGTGAAGATGACATTATTCGACTCGAAGATGATTTCCATCGTAATTAGATGTTTCATTAAATTTTTAAATAACAGTGGATCAAGAAGATGATTTCAAAACAGTCAATATTGCATAAATGATTAATGGAATATTAATCAAAAATAATCATTTAGATGGTGCATTTAATTCAAACTCTAAATTGATTATTAATCTTATCAAACAATCAATAGAATTAATTGATCGATGAATATTATTTGCATGAAATGGGGTAATAAATTCCCAGTAGAGTATGTAAATCGCTTATATGCAATGGTGTACCGCAATATGAGTGCTGATTTTAGATTTGTATGTTTTACTGAAAATAACATAGGTATCAGGCCTGAAGTTGAGATACAAGAACTCCCAGAGCTAGAGCTCCACCCTGAATCACCCGAGCGTGGCTGGAGGAAGCTCACTGTATTTAAAAAAAATTTTGGCGGATTATCTGGGCCAACACTTTTTCTTGACTTAGACGTAGTAATTGTTGGAAACCTGGATGTATTCTTTAGTCAGCCAGGTGATTTTTTGATTGCACACGACAAAAAGAATTCAAAGAAAAGGGAGGGCAACTCTTCAGTATTTCGATTCGAAATTGGACAATATGCTCATATACTAGAGTACTTTGAGAAAAACTCTGAACAAGTAAAAAATGAGGTGCGCCATGAGCAGGCCTATTTATCACGCGAAATTGATAAACTAGGTAAACTAGGATATTGGCCAGACGACTGGGTCCCAAGCTTTAAGTATCAATGCTGCCCGTCATGGTTTAAATCTTGGTTCGCTGCCCCTTCAATACCTTTAGGGGCTAAAATTCTCCTATTCCATGGCTTGCCCAATCCCCCTGAAGCAATTATAGGTCGGAGTGGTAAATGGTATCGCCACATTCAGCCATCTCCATGGATTAAAGACTACTGGACAACTAATGAGTAAAACAAGAAAAACTAAAATGAAAGGAATTATCCTGGCT
>Ga0075444_10001524_pt1 | contig 14282 bp, 14 predicted proteins | sample CoawatmetaG01DNA_FD_76836 | JGI IMG/M metagenome (GOLD analysis project Ga0075444, IMG submission 76836) | Marine microbial communities from the West Antarctic Peninsula - Coastal water metaG017-DNA | ecosystem: Environmental > Aquatic > Marine > Coastal | place: Atlantic Ocean: West Antarctic... | reverse complement strand
TTTAGTTTCAACTTGCGCCCCTGAGGCTACTTGAGATGCAGCGTTACATGTTGCCTCATCAATCAAAGCTAAATAAGTTACTGGAGATGGTCCAGCCATTTTTTCTGCAGCCAATTGCTGCATGAAGCACAGCAGAAATGAAGGCATGGTCAGATTATCTTGCAGATCATCCGACATAAAAAACTGCCCTTCTTGTTTGGCATACGCGCTGTCTGCTGAAACTGCACTGAAGGCAGAAATTGAAATCAATAATCCACAAAAGACTAATTTAATTTGATTTAGTAAATACATTTTTAACTCTCCTTTTTAAGTTCGGCTATTGCAACCTTTCCAGGCAACTTAATACCAAAGTTATCTGTTGTATCGTCAGATACAGTAATAACTAATGAAACAGTTGAAGAGATGCTGCCATCTGAAACTCCTACTGATACGTTGTAAATATTATTCCCTCCACTATCTACTGGCGTTTCGTAATCTGGTGCAGCTGCAAAACTGAGGTTGCCTGAGCTTGAGATACTAAATTTTGAGGCATCCGTTCCACTCAATGAATATGTCAGTGACGAGGAAGCATCTGGATCTGATGCAGTAACAGATATGGTTGCAGCACTATTTTCTGTGTAGCTTTGAGACGAGGCAATGGAAAAAGAGGGAGATTCATTAACATTTGCAACAGCCACGCTAATTATTTTTGAGGTTGTAAGAGACCCATCAGAAACATTCACTGTTAAGTCGTATGTATTATTCAGTCCGCTATCAGTCGGGCTCTCATAATCTGGGGTTGCTAAAAATGAAATTCCACCTGTTGAAGAATTAATAGAAAACTTAGCATCATCAACTGCGCCGGTTCCTGAGGTTAATGAGTAGCTTAAGGATGATCCCGCATCTGGATCAGAGGCTGCAACAGTTCCAACTGAAGTAGACAGTTCGGCTATTGAGAATGAAGAACTTGAAATAGCTGGTGCTTCATTCACATTGATAATTGCAAAACTATAATCTGCTTGAGTTGACAGTGTTCCATCTGAAACTACAACAGAAAAATCTATAGTGTTATCTGAGTTGAGGTCACTGGGGGATTCAAAGTTTGGTGCAGTTAAAAAGGTAACCGTGCCTGATGCAGCGTCAATGGAAAGCAGGCCCTCATCTTTTGCTGAGCCTGAATCAAAAAATGAGTAGGTCAATGTAGAATTTAAATCTTCATCATTGGCACTTATAGTTACTATCGTTGATGAATTTTCTGGTTGGCTTGAAATTGTTTTTGTAGAAATAACCGGGGACTCATTAACATCAGTTACTCTAATATAGACTGTCTGGGAAGAAGATGCGCTCCCAGATGATATTTGAACATAGACTTCATAAACTCCATCTTTGTTTTTATCAGAAGCAGCCTCATAGTTAGCCGATCCAGTAAAAGATAATACATTTCCTGAAATTGAGAAATCAGTTGAATCAGGGCCTCCGGAGATAGAATGAGTAATTGGACTGCCTGATTTATTGACCGATGCTTCGATGGGCCATGCTCCTGAAGTATTTTCAATTAATTTAAATTCTGTGAATGAGGCAACTGTTAGTACTAAGGGGGTAGATCCACCTCCGCCACCACAAGCGCTAAGAAATAAAACAGCAACAATTGAGATACCTTTATCAAAAAATCTCATATAAAACTCCGACCATTAAGTTAATTAGTATTAAACATAAAGATATAGTAAAAAGTTTCTAGTTATTCAACTTTTATGTGAACAATACATAAAAAATACTTATGCTTTCTAAACTAGATATTGGCAAAGTAAACTTTAACTTGATATGAGCCATTGCTGGGGAGGATTGTTATTCGGCTAATAACAATTTCAGGATGCCGTATCAACGATTCTAGAAATTTAGAAAAATTGACGACAGAGTCATTTTTAAATGACATAAATGGTATCTTTTCTTCTGACCCTAGCTGGAAATCAATTAAGTTAAAACGTGTGGACTCAGAGAAAATAAAATCATTTTTTTCGGGAAATCTAGACAAAGACTCTTTAGCTAAGGAAAATTCCTGAAAATTTTGAGCTTTTTCAAGGACATAAGTAAAATTCTCTTCTGCTATGTCTAGGCTTCTTTTTTTGAAAGAAATTTTTTCATGAATATTAATTAAATAAATTACAGCAAAAAATATTGGCAGTACCAGACAAACAATCTTTATAATTTTTTTTTGCCGAGCCTGAAGAGAATTCCAGGCTGTTAAGAATTTATTCTGTATCATAGTAAATTACTAAATCTCCAAACAGTCCGTCAGGTCTCTGAAGCAGACCATCAGCATTTAACCTTAATGAGTTTGCTTTTATCAATTCCTGAAAAAGTGTTAATTTATATTGAGGTAAATTGTTAACAGTTGCAGTTACTGAACCTAGGTTAATATCTATATTAATCTTTTCGATAGATTCATCTGCGAGCTGCTCAATAAAACGTAATGCCTCCAGGTCTTTCTTGTTAGCTATTGGTTGCATGGGAATATCTCTTGTTAAATCATTGATTTGAGCTTTAGAATTAATCAGTCGCGTAAAACTAGGGTTTAATTGTTTGAATATGTCCACAGTACTTTGCTGATATGACAAAATCGATGAATGCAGCAAAGCATTAATTATAAAAGGTGCTATGAGAATAATGGCAGTTGAAGCTGAAAGGACTGAGGCCTCAAATAGGTTTAGTTTAAATTTTGATTTAAGAAATTTAATGGATATTTTTCTTTCAAAAAGATTCTTATGGTCTCGCTGATTATCATTTAAAAAACTAACGTGAAGGTCTGCTAAAGTTTTTTCTTCGAATTGAGATTGAGAAAAATTATTTAAGGTAAGAGACGGTGCATCATGAAATATACGAAAAGTTTTAAATGGTCTTTCAATGAAATCTAGGGTTGAAAGATATTCGGGTAAAATTGATAAGCTCCCACCAAAACCCGATCCATCAGAGAAGGAAGCAATAAAAGTATTTTGATTGACGTATAAAGCATTCTCTTTCTCTGGAATCAAGGAGTGCTCTGGCAATACAACTATCTCGGCATCTAGCTCGTTGAAAATGCTGAGGATGGAGTTAAATTTTTTTATATCAATCCATGAAGCTATCTGCGAGTCTAAATTATAGAAAAATTCTAAGCTAGACACATCGCTAACAAGCTGGTCTTCAATTTTTATTAAGGCATTAGCCTTCAGTATCTCACCTTTATGACCCATGTCATTTTCATATTTCATGAATCCAAATAGTTGAGAAGGTATCATCACAAAAACTTGCTTGCTGCCTTGCAAGCTATGCGCAATATTACCTAGCTCAATCGAAGAAATCACACTTGAGTCCCCGTCTTCATATGAGTATAGGTCCACAGATTCTAGCCGAGAGCTACTAAAATGTATAAATGAGTTGGTCATGATAAATTAGAAGTTAAATGTCCGTCTAAGAATTTTTGCTGAATTTGAAATATCTAATATAACAAGGGTTTCTAGGTTAGCGGAAAAATTTTCATTTATTATCTTACCTTCAAGCTTAAATGTTTTTGAGTTCAAGCTAAGAACCATAGTTGGAAAGTCTGTTCTTTGAGTAAACTTATCAACGAATGAATGAATTTCATCATAGCCATTTTTTGGCATTGATAGAATTTGGCTTTCTGAAAATTCTAAATTTTCCTCATGAAAAAATGAAGCGATTAGCATTGAATCTTTGGAAACTAGAGTATTAATATTTATAAGTTGCTTATTTGATCCAGGCAAAACACAGAGATGAGTGATTAAATCATCAAAATTCAATGTCTGCATAATTGGAAAATTGCTAATTTCTGAGACATCAACTAGCAAACGCTTTGGAGTAAATTGTTTGAATTGGCTTCCTGGACCTATGTAAAAATAATTTTCAGCTCCATAATTTAAAGGCTGATTATCTAAATCAACCCAGTCAATAAGTTGATCAATAAAAGATTCAATTTCAGGTTCGCCGATCAATTTCAATCTTAAATATCTAGCTAGCCATTTTTTATAAGGCGCACGGACTTTGTATGAATTTTCTGAAAGTTCAAATAAGCTGTTTAAGTTAAAGCAATTGGATGCATCTGAAACATCTAATTCAAGTAACATTAGCTCGTCTTGATAATAGAATTTATTTTTTAAAATTGGGTCATGCAGAGTTAACTTTGATTGCTGTAATGTAATTTCTTTCTTAAGAGTTTTTATTGCTTTTTTTTCTGAGCTAACGAGCATTTGATAGCCCAAGCTTTTAAAGTCTAAGTAAGCTTCTCTTTTCAATGAGATGTAAAAATTTTTACTTATCTGCATACTAATTACAGAGAGAATCATGACCATTAAAAGCGTTGTAATAAGTATTATTCCAGGTCTATTCATAGATATTCTTATTATTTGAGTGAACGATCCATGAAAATAGTTGCTCATCTTGATTCTCTAAATCAATCTTAATAAGGCTTGGGAACTTTCGACTCATTAGATTATCCGCAGGCCAAAAATCAAACCAAGTATTGCTATCGGCAAATTCAAAATTAATGTTTGTAATATTCTGCAACAACACTGTTTCAGAAAATTTACTCAAATTAGATGGTGCAGGAACAAAATATTGACGACGAAGCAGTTTGTCGCCCTCAACCAAATATTGAACTTGTACCATTGAGCTAGAAAAACTTTTGCCAGATCTGATTTTAGTAATGAATGTAAAGCTATCAGAATTTTGAGCGCTATAAAAAGTTCGATTCTGAGGGTCTCCCCGCGAGTCTAGCATAGGTATGTTAATAGCATTAATTACATCTTCTTGAAGAGCATCTGCAAGCAAATTTATTCTTAGGGTGTAAGAAGATTTACTAAATACAATTTCTTTTGATTGAATGCTAGATTGAAGAAATGAAGATGTTATTACCGTAATAATACTCAATATTACTAGTGAAATTAAAACCTCGATTAAGGTAAATCCCTTTGATGGCTGATTATCTTTTTTCAATGAAGGTCCTTAACTCATATATCGTTATATCTGGAGAGGTTCCAACTCTTATAGAAATTTGAGAAAATCCAGGAGAAGAGTTTTGCAATTTCTCTGACCAAAAAAAAGACTTACCTCCGAAGTCTATTTGCCCATTTCTTTGATCAAGATCGGCAAATGGCTCTAAAGTTTGAGACAAAGCCAGCCTATTACTTGCAATTTGTCTTGCATATGCCCTATTTTCAAGAGCTATAGCCGAGAGAGTTGTTGAGCTGATGAATTGAAAAACTGAGGTTACAGAAATACTAAGTATTAATAATGCTACCCCCACTTCCAGTAAACTAAATCCTTTTTTTAACATCATAAAATTTTTAAAATCTCAATATCTGAAGATCGATCAACTTGAAGAGTCAGCTTATTATCCGTCTTAGTGAATTCAATGGACCCACCAGAGGACTTCCCAGAGGGGTAAAAAACCAAGAATGGATCTTTTCTCTCATTGTTTATTGCGAAAACATTGCCTTTGTTATCTCGAAAAAGAATGCTGGGGTTAATTTGAGGAAAAAAACTAATAGCTATATTTTCGATGTTCCATTGATTGTTTTTATAAGAGGAAATGTATTGCTTGTCATTTCCTATAAACCAAGCAATATTTTTTTTAGTTAATGCACTTTCTTCTGAGAGGAATTCTATAAAAGTTTTATATGACTGAGCTTGATCAGATTCGTACTTATTTAAAAAATTACTGTTTGTCAGAATAATAGTAGAGATTAATCCAATTAGAATTAAAACTACTAACAACTCCAGTAACGTAAAGCCTTTTAAGTTTATTGATTTTCTGAAATCCAATTCCCTATGTCAGCATTGTCTCCAACACCTCCCTCCAATCCATCAGCGCCTAAACTATAAATATCAAATTTTTTGGTTTGCTCTCCCGGAAAAAGATATAAATAATTCCTTCCCCAGGGATCTTGTGGAACAGAGTTAATATATCCATTTTCAGGATAAAGATACGGACGCTTAAGGTCAGTATGAGGAGTAATTAATGCCTCTAGGCCTTGGTCAGTAGTGGGGTAGCTCATTTCATTGAATCGATAAAGCTCTAGAGCTTTTTCCACTTGAGAAATATCAGCTCGCATTTTTTCCAAATTAGCGCGCTGCAAAAATGGAGAAACATTGATAGCTACAATTGTGGCAAGGATTCCTAAAATAACAATTACTGCCATTAATTCAATCAAAGTGAAGCCAGGTTTATTTTTTGAAATCATAGTTATCCTAAAGCTATTGTGTTCATTTGCATTATAGGTATTAAAATTGCCAGAACAATAAGTAAAATAATTCCTCCCATAAAAATAATTACTATGGGCTCTAGCAGCGATAATACTGTGGCTCTCTTATTTTCTATTTCTCCTTTCATATATTGGGTAACTTTTTCGAACATAAAAACTAAGTTTCCTGACTTATAGCCACTAGAAAGTAACTGAATAAAAAGAGAGGGAAAAATATTTGATTCTTTTAATGACCTTATAAAATCCTTTCCTTCCACCAAATCTTTTCTTGCCTTGCTAATTGATTGAGCAATAAATTTATTACTAATAACAACATTAGCTTTCTGCATCGCTACGTCCAAATTGAGTCCAGATTTCAACATCAAATGCATTATTCTTGCAAAACGCTCAACTTCTGCATTTAACAAAAAGGCACCAATTAGGGGCAAGCTCAAAAACTGTCTGTGAAACATAATTGATGTTTCCTCATTCTTCGACATACGCTTGTAGCCATAGTAAATGCCTATAGAAGAGCTAGTGCTCAATAAAAGAATGAGCCATGCGTAATCAGAAATCACCATCAGACTTCTAGTCAAAAGAGGTAATGTTGCCCCTGCCCTTACAAATTGATCAACAACCTGTGGCATTACAAATGTTAGCAAGGCAAATACGACGCCGATGGAAAAAGTTAAAAGAATGATTGGATAAGTCATTGCTGAAATAACTTGTTGCCTCACAATGGCAGCCTCTTCAAGATAATCTGCGAGATTGCTAAATGCTATATGAAGATTACCTACCGTATCTCCGGAGGCAATTAAGGATCTATAAGTCTCATTAAAAATAGAAGAATGTGAGGACATAGCCTCAGCAATTCTAGTGCCTTGCAATACCTCATCCCGAACAGAATGCAGTGCAGCAGAAAGAGACTTATCCTCTACTTCAGATGCAATTGATTTTAATGTTTCATCTAGTGCAATGCCAGAATCTAATAAAGTTGCAATCTGTCTCGTAGCAAACAGTAAATCTTTTTGATTGACCTTAAGCCTTCTTTGAAACCTAGGGCTCGAAAGACCCAAGGACAGAGGCGTTAAATTACTTGCTTTAATTTGCTGTCTTGCTGATCGCTCTGATGATGAGCTAAGAATCCCATGAACTTTTTTGCCAGCTAGATCAATTGCAGAATACTTAAATGTTGGCATCGTGATTGCTATGAATCTTTAATAACTCTTCATATGAGGTAATTCCATCTAGGAGTAATTTAGTCGATGAAGCATCAATTGATAAAGTATTTTTAAAAGCACACTTCGCCAATACATTTTCGGAGGCTTCATCATGAATCAAAGCTTTTAATTCATCTGTAACTGTAATGCATTCTGCAAGCGCGATTCTACCCTTGAAGCCAGAGTCATTGCAGTCTTTGCAACCCTTGGGTTGGTAGATAATGCTATTAGTTTCTAATATAAATTTTTGCTGAATAGATTCTGGTGCAATCGCCTGAACTTTGCAGATTGAGCATAGCCTCCTCACCAACCTTTGAGACACAACCATTCTAAGACTGGAGGCTAAAAGATAGGACTCAATGCCCATATCTCGAAGTCTTGCAATTGCACCAATTGCACTGTTTGTATGCACCGTTGAAAGAACCAAATGACCAGTTAAACTAGCCTGAATCGCAATTTTTGCTGTCTCGATGTCACGTATTTCTCCTACCATTACTATATCCGGATCTTGACGCAATATTGACCTGAGTCCTGATGCAAAATCATAACCAGCCTTGCTGTTAACTTGAGTTTGTCCAATCCCAGGAAGTGTGTATTCAATGGGATCTTCAACGGTCAAGATATTTTGAGAGGCATCACTGACATGCCGCAGTCCAGAATACAAAGTTGTGGTTTTCCCTGATCCTGTCGGCCCTGTAACTAAAATAATTCCCTCTGAAAATGTTAATGCAGTTTTATAAGTATCTAGAATTGTCTTAGGAAGCCCAAGATCAGTAATATTAATTTGAGCAGACTTCTTGTCTAGCAATCTCAATACCACTCTTTCTCCATAAGATGATGGAAGCGTGGAAACACGAACATCGATCTTATTTGCTCCAAGTGAGAGGGACACTCTTCCATCCTGCGGCTTTCTTCTTTCTGCAATATCAAGGCGAGCAATAATTTTGAGGCGCGAAATAATTGGTGCCGACAATCTTGAGTCATGAGTTAAAATTTCCTTTAAAATTCCATCAACGCGGTATCTAACAACAAAGTTATCTTCGTAAGGCTCAAAATGGATATCTGAGGCCCTCACTGTAATTGCTTGACTGAGGACACCATTAATTAATTTAATGATTGGTGCATCGTTTGCTCCACTAAGCAAATCTTCTGTAGGCGCCAAAGTATTTGCAAAGGACTGAAGGTCAAAACTTTCTGAAAAATCATTGTTGAAGGCAGAAGTATCACCCTGTGAAGAATAGTGTTGAGTTAGCAGTTGATCAAAGTCTTTTGGAGAACACACTTCTGTAATAAATTCGGCAGTAAGAACCCTTGATAGCTCTTGGTAAAGGCTTGAGGTTAATTTTTTTTCTGAAACAACAAATACTTTAGATTCTTTGGAATAAGCAAGCACCCTGTTTATTCTTGCAAAATCATAAGGTAAAGAGGTTTCTACTATAATATTTTCAGGTGAAAAGCCCATTCACTTAATCTGTTAAATCTATTAATTGGGCATCTCCTGAAGATCGAAAAATTGCCTCAGCATTTATATAATTATATTTTTCACCAGATAAAGTTGATACATCAGCAGAATCAATAAGAATAGTTGGTCGCAAAAAAACCATTAGGTTTCTTTGGACCCTGGATTCTGCAGAAGAGCTAAATAACCTTCCAATCAATGGGATGGATCCTAATATTGGAACTCTTGAAATGCTTTCTTGCAGATCATCTTCATTTAACCCTCCAAGAACAATCATTTGATTGTTATCAACTAAAACTGTAGTTTCAATACTTCTTTTATTAGTAATTAAATCCGCTGTTCCAGTTAAAGGGCCAACAATTCCTGATACCTCTTGTTTAATTTCTAATATAACTGAATTCCCTTCGTTTATTTGAGGTGTAATAGATAGCTTGATCCCAACCTCTTGACGAGAAGTCGTTCTAAAAGGATTCGCATTGCTCGAGCCAAGACTTTCACCGGTTGTAATCGGAATTTCTTGGCCTATTACAAGATGTGCTGGCTCATTATCCATAGCGATGACAGTATGGGTGGATAATATGTCTGAGTTTTGATCATCGGCAACGGCACTGATAATACCAGCAAAGCTGTCACCGCCACTCAAATCACCAAATCCAGCAACCAAACCGGAAGAATTTAGAAGAGAAGAAGTAGCCAAATTATTTAAGGTGGCGTTATTACCCTGCTCAATAGCTGATCCTGCAAGTGATAACAAATCTGGATTTGCGCCATTTTGAAAGCGGGTTATGCCTATTGGTATATTTCCATCTTGGGCGCCTGCAAATATTGTTTCCACTCCCAGATTTCTGGCTGCTGTTTCGGATAATTCTACAATGATGGCCTCCACCAAAACTTGCGCTCTTCTTATATCAAGTTTTGAGACTAAATTTCTAATTAAATCTAGATTAGTTTCTTCTGAAGAAATAATTAAAGAATTGGTCTCCCGATGATGAGTTACCACTGGCTTGTCAGCATCTTCCCCTGCAAATCTTGATGAAACAGTATTAATAATTGCTGCAACTTCTTCTGCTTTAGCGTACTTAAGATAAATGACAGCAATTGATCCGCCGGTCAATGCATCTTGATCAAGGGCTTTTAACGTGTCCGTAATATTTTTCGTTACCATTTGATCAGCAGACAGTATTACAGAATTAGAAGGTGTGAATGGGACCGCAATAAAATTGTTAATAGTAGGATTAGCTTGTGCTTTTAACTTATCAAGAATTCTTACAGCTTCAACAGATGATAGATTATTCAATTTAATTATTTTGATGGAGGCACTATCATTCTGATCAAGTTTAAAAAGTAATTTCTCTATCCTCTTAATATTTGATTTTTTATCTACCAACAAAATTGAATTAATAGAAGGAATGCTTGATAGGTGAGATTGTCGACCTGTTATGGCTTTGATTTGTGGCAAAATCTCTCCAGCAGCACGATTTTTGAGAGTGAATATTTTTGTGGCAATTGAGGCTGAGTTTAAAGAGTTATTGGAGTCTCTTGTTGCTTCATTTTCTGGAACAATTCTCACGATGCCTCCATCGGAAAGAGCGGAAAATCCATGGACTTGGATAGTTCTTAAATACACATCCCAAACTTGCTCAGAAGAAAGTATTGAATCAGAAAAAATAGAAATTCTACCTTTAACTCTAGGGTCAAGTATTAATGTTTTTTTAGAAAACTTAGAAATATCCTGGGTCACTTTTGCAATATCAACGTCTTGATAATTTAATATGAAAGTATCCTGGGCAAAAGTCCCATGTGAAAAAATAAGACTTAGTAAGGTTAGAAATGCTTTGTTAGTTTTCTTCATTTTCAATTATCTAATTGTAAAGTTGTGCTCAATTGATAACTTTTACCGTTCTGTGAAAATATTGCAAGCTCTGAATTAACGCTTATTAGCTTATATTTATTTTCTAACAGGTCGCCCTGCTGCACAACGAAGGTTTGATTATCCCTTTTAACAATAACAGAAGCTCGTGATTCTCCCGCCCTATATCCAATTAATTGATAATTAAATTCAATAGCAGTAGATGATTTAATGCTATTTTCTGATGCTTCTGAGCTAAAAGCTGATCCAATGACTGGGTTAAAATTAAGTTCAATATTATGGGGTTTAGCTAAGACTATGGATAGCAGGCTGTACAATGAATAAATGGCCAATAAACCAAGAGAGACTATCAGCATTCTTTTTATATAAATATAATTAATTGTCATGAAGTAAAAAGACTTTTTTTACAGTGTAGCCTATTTTTTTTTAGCTTTTTTAATTCTTGAAGCTTAACGTAAAACCTATAAATAAGGTATGAGCTAGGAAATGGGTATAGTAAACCAAAATTCAGAACCGCCCCCTACCCGAGACTCAACTCCGAAATCTCCCTGGAGGTTATTTACAAGATTCTTTACTATAGCAAGCCCAAGACCACTACCCTGCTGAGTATTTGCCCTTGCTGCGGCTGTTCTAAAAAATCTTTTAAAAACTAAATCTTGCTCTTCCTCGGCAATACCCTCACCTTGATCCATAACTGCCAATCTTATTGATTCGCCCTGCTTTCTAAGATTAATGTCTATGATTGAATTCTCGGGACTATACTTAAATGCATTGTCTATCAGGTTATTCAATACTCTTTCAATGGCTTTAGCATCACTATTTATAATGACATCAGGTTGACGCTCAAAAACCAGTTGAATATTTTTTCTTTTTGCCTTGTTTTGATATGCCTGAACCACCGTTTCAATAATGTTGTTTAAAACTATGCTTTCAATAACAAACTTTAGCTCGCCGTATTCAATTCTTGAGAGATCTATAAGCGAAGTTACCATTTCGCTTAAACGGTCTGCATTATGAAGAATAGCTTTTGAGAATATTTTTGCATCTTTTTTATCTTCAAGGGCGCCATTGAGCAATGTCTCAGAGTTAGCTTTGATCACGCTAACAGGAGTTCTTAACTCATGAGAAAGATTAGATATGAAGTCTCTTCTCATAGAATCCATTTGCCTTAATTGAGTTGTTTCATGAACTACTAAAATTAGCTCTTGAGTAGCCTTAGCTTGATTCATATGAGCTAAAATCCACCTAGTGTCATCGGCTGAAGTTTCAAGCTCAAACTCACTATCAAATTTACCTTTTTTTTGAGCTTTTTTATACATTCTAGTCAGCGCAGGGATTTTTAGATCATGGATTGATTGATTGAGAATTTCATCTAGCCCAAGGATTTGCATAATTTGATCGTTACGAAAAGTAATAAAACCATCTTCATTAAAGACCATAATCCCCTCACCAAGACCATCTAAGACCAATCCAAACTGATCTCTCTGTTTCGCAATCAAGGAAATTTGTTTTTTTAAATTTGTAGAAATTGTAGAAATATTTCTAGCCATAGATCCTATTTCATCAGAGCGTTTTAAAGGAAGTTGTTTCATATCTTTCTTTTTATAGGATCCATCAGACAAGTCAGAAGCTGCTCTCTCTAGATCCATTAAGCTTTCCCTAATATAGTTGCCAGCTAAAATACTTGCCAAAATTGCTACAATCAAGGCCACCACTACAATTAAAGTCATTGAGTTTTCAAGAGAGGCGAGTGATCGATCTAAATATTTATTGGTTACTGAAATTCTGATAACTCTTGAAGGTGAGACGGTATTATCGCGCAAAGCAAAGTAAAGCATTTCTTGCTGAGTAGAACTGCTAAACCTTTTACTCGCTCCAGTTCCGCTTTGAAAGGCAGATATAACCTCAGGTCTATTATTATGATTTTCAAGGGCAATAAGCTTATCTGTTGTGATAGAGGAGTCAGCTAAAACTTTTCCATTTTTAGCAATCAAGGTAATTCTAGATCCTGATGCTTCCGAGTAAGAATCAATAAGGGGTTTTAGGTTAGCAAAGTTCTGCCTCTGATCAGATAAAGAAAATGATTGCCTTATAATCTTTGCTTGCTTAAAAAGCTCATTCTCAATTTGCTCTTGAAGCCCTTCAGAAAGATCTCTTTCAGCGACAATAAACGCAAGGGATATACCTATAAATAGACATGAAAGAATGATAAAAAATATACGACTACGAATACCCATCAATATTTAGTTGGGCGTTTTAGAAAAACGGTAACCAACCCCACGAATAGTCTGGATATAGCCTCCAATCGATCCAAGTTTTTCCCTTAATCGTTTAATGTGAGTATCAACGGTTCTAGTTGTAATTTCTGCACTATAGCCCCAAACCTCCTCAAGCAATTGATCTCTAGTTTGCACTCTGCCCCTTCGATCAATTAAATGTTTGAGCAATCTAAATTCTAAAGCCGTAAAATTGACCTCATCACCAGCAATAAAAACCTGATGAGCATCTAAGTTAAGAGATAATTCACCGAAAGCATATAAGGGTTTGATAGATGTTGCTTCAGAAGCCCCTCTCTTCAGAATTGCTTTGACTCTTAAGATTAATTCTCTAACGCTAAATGGTTTAGTCACATAATCGTCAGCGCCTAGCTCAAAACCAATTACTCTATCAACTTCATCAGCTTTGGCCGTCAAAAGAATTATAGGGATATGCGATGTCGCTGGATCAGATTTAATATCTCTACAAAGGGTGAGCCCAGAACCATCGGGAAGCATTAAATCTAAGATAATTGCATCTGGAGCATTCTCTACAATTGATTTTTCACCCTCTGCAATCGAAGAGGCCTGAAAAACCTCGAAAGACTCCTTAGAAAGGTTGTAATCGATAGTCTTTCTAATATCGGGCTCGTCTTCAATAATTAAAATTCGCGCAGACATATTTTTTTTATATAACCAATATCTATTTATACATTAATTATATTCAAGAATTGCTTGATTAAGCAGAATTTTTCTCAATAGCAACAAACTCATCGCGCAATTTATTTTTAGAGAACTTTCCTGAGGCCACTCTGGGCAGCTCATTAAAGTGAATTTGAATCATGGATGGGACTTTATAGGCTGCAATTTTATCCTTTAAAAATTCTTTGAGCTCATCTGAAGTTAAGGTAGTTCCTGCTTTCAAGCAAATTGATGAGCACAGAGTCTCTCCAAGCCTTTCCTCGGAAATGCCAAAAACTGCAGCTTCTTGGACGGATGGATGGAGGTAGATTGCAGCTTCAACCTCTATGCAAGAAATATTTTCGCCACCTCTAATTACCATATCCTTAACCCTGTCAACAATATACACAAAGCCATCTTCGATGTAGCCCAAATCACCCGATCTAAACCAACCGTCATCATTAAACACTTCTTCTGTTGCTTCTGGATTATTCCAATACCCAACCATGTTGGCAGGACTTTTTATTACTATCTCTCCAACGATCTTTTGATCGCTTAAAAAATTCCAATGCTCATCGATAA
>Ga0075444_10001518_pt1 | contig 14299 bp, 13 predicted proteins | sample CoawatmetaG01DNA_FD_76836 | JGI IMG/M metagenome (GOLD analysis project Ga0075444, IMG submission 76836) | Marine microbial communities from the West Antarctic Peninsula - Coastal water metaG017-DNA | ecosystem: Environmental > Aquatic > Marine > Coastal | place: Atlantic Ocean: West Antarctic... | reverse complement strand
TACTCGCTCTACCACACATTTAGAAAAGATTAATGAGAGTTGTTTTTAAAAATATGAGATAAGATGCAATGAAGATTTTATTAACAGGAGGAAACGGATTTGTCGGAAAGCACCTTCAAACTAAACTGTATGATCACACTCTGGTGCTGACGTCGCATGGCAATATACTTGGTAACTCCCCCAAGTACTTTAAAAAAACTATATCTAGTAAAGAGAGTTTTGCAGACTGCCTAAGAGGTGTTGAAGTTGTCATTCATACGGCAGCGAGAGTTCATAAAATGAATGATCTCTCGGAAAATCCGTTAGCAGAGTTTATGGAAACAAATTGTTTCGGTACCCTTAATTTGGCTAGACAGGCAGCTGATTTTGGTGTGAAGCGATTTATTTTTTTAAGTTCGATAAAAGTGAATGGTGAACGAACTCAACGAAACAAGTCATTTAGATTTGATGATGAAAGAAAAGGAGAGGATGATTATGCTAAATCCAAAGCTCAAGCTGAACTGGGTCTGCTAAAGATTGCAGCTGAGACGCAACTAGAGGTTGTAATTATAAGGCCTCCATTAGTTTATGGACCTGGCGTTAAAGCTAACTTCGCAGCTCTATTAAAGCTGGCATCAAAAAATCTTCCCTTACCGTTGGGTTCTGTGGAAAATAAAAGAGGTTTTGTTGCAGTTGATAATTTGGTTAGCTTAATCGTTACTTGCATTGATCATCCAAAAGCTGCTAATCAACTTTTCCTCGTGAGTGATGATAGCGATATGTCTACGTCTGAGCTTTTTACTATAATGGTCAACGCCTTCGGTAAAAAGGCCCGCTTAGTCAAGATAAGTCCCTCATTTTTAAAAGGGTTTGCTAGGTTAATTGGCAAAAAACCAATGATTGATCGCTTGTGCGATGATTTAAGATTAGACATTGAGCATACCAAAGACTCCCTTGACTGGACACCAGTAGTATCGACAGCTGAAGGTGTAAAGCTTTGTGTGCCCAAGAGAATTACTAGCAAATAACAACAGGAGTAAAATGAATTTACTATCACTAATTGGTCGCGATTCTGCACTTTTTTCTACAGATATTGCAACTCAAGAAGATGCTTTAAAAATTACTATACAAAAATCTCGTTTTTTAGTTATAGGTGGGGCTGGCACAATTGGCCAAGCTGTAGCGCGAGAAATTTTTAAACGTGACCCCAAAACTCTCCATATTGTTGATATCTCAGAGAACAATATGGTTGAACTAGTGCGAGACCTCAGAAGCACAGAAGGGTACGCAAGTGGCGAATTTAAGACATTTGCTATTGATTGTGGGTCTGTGGAATTCGAAGCGTTAGTTAAGGATGAGGATCCCTATGATTTCGTGTTTAACTTGTCTGCACTAAAGCAAGTTAGGAGCGAAAAAGATCCCTATACGCTTATGCGTATGATTATGGTCAATGTATTTAATACGGTTAAGACTTTACGAATGGCCAGGGAAAATGGAGCTAAGAAATATTTCTGTGTATCAACTGATAAAGCGGCTAACCCAGTTAATATGATGGGTGCCAGTAAGCGAATTATGGAAATGTTCTTGATGCGTGAAAGTCTGACACAAGATATTTCGATGGCACGTTTTGCCAATGTGGCCTTTTCAGATGGCTCCTTGCTTCATGGATTTAATCAACGATTTTCTAAAAGACAGCCGTTTTCAGCTCCGAATGATGTTCGACGTTACTTTGTAACGCCACAGGAATCCGGAGAGCTTTGCCTGTTGTCTGGGTTATTGGGGGAGAATCGAGATATATTCTTTCCTAAACTCAGTGAAAAATTACATCTTATTACCTTCTCTGAAATTGCTGTTCGCTATTTAAGAGAGCGAGGCTATGAACCTTATGAATGTGAATCTGAGGATGAGGCTCGTGATAGGGCTGAAGAGTTAATCGCTAATAAGCAATGGCCTTGTTATTTCTTTAATAGTGACACAACCGGCGAAAAGGACTTTGAAGAATTTTTTACTGATAATGAAGATCTAGAGATGGAGCGTTTTGACAACCTTGGGGTTATCAAAAATCAGCCTGATTTTGATGAGGCTAAGTTAGATGATTTTATGGACGGAATTGAAATTCTAAGGGGAAAAGGTACTTGGACCAAAGATGATATTGTTAAATTGTATTTTGGACTCTTGCCTGAGTTTGCTCATAAAGAGACTGGCAAATATCTAGATCAGAGGATGTAAGAATGGTCCGTTTTTTTGACATTTTATTTTCTGGAATAGCATTATTGTTCCTTTCTCCTTTGTTGGTGCCTATAGTAATAACACTTAGACTAACTGGCGAAGGTGAGGTGTTTTTTTTGCAGGAACGCATCGGCAAGGGTGGCGAAAAATTTAAGTTGTTTAAGTTTGCGACTATGCTGAAAAATAGCCCAAATATTGGGACTGGCACGGTTACTATGAGGGGTGATCCTAGAGTGCTTCCAGTAGGCACATTTTTGCGTAAAACTAAAATAAATGAGCTACCACAGCTATTGAATATCTTTTTTGGTGATATGAGTGTTATCGGCCCAAGACCTCTAACTAGTCAAACATTTGGGGCTTATTCGGAGAATACTCAGAGTCTTATAAAGCAAGTTAGGCCAGGCCTTTCAGGGGTAGGTTCTATTATATTTCGTGGCGAGGAAGAGATAATGCATGGTGCAACAGCATCCGTTGACTTCTATGCGTATGTTATAGCTCCTTATAAGGGAGCACTTGAAGAGTGGTTTGTTTTGAATAAGAGCCTGTATATTTATTTTTTGGCGATTTTTGTTACAGCTTGGGCGGTTCTTATTCCAAGCTCAAAAATAGCTTGGAGGGTTTTTAAGGATTTGCCAGAGCCGCCGACCGAGTTAAAGCAGGTACTAAATTTTACTGACTAACTGCTACTGCTATTCTTGTCCCACTTCATATGATCCAATTTCTAAGATATGACATGGTAACCTTCTTTGCTAGCATTCAAAGGCAGAAGCGATTTGGCAAGGGTAGACTAAAAAAGCAACAAAACGAACCCAAAGGTTTTAGCCTACGATAAATAGGATTATCAACCTTTAAAAATAAATAGACTTAAAAAGCTGCATTATGCAGCTTTTTTTATTTTTAGGTTTTGTCCCTAAAGTTCTTGATTAATAATAATGCGTATATAATCAGTTAAAAATATAAATACAATGATCCAATTCAATAACTTAAATCAACAATCACCTTATCTACTTTTAAAGTTGAAATATGATGAAGCTTTAAATCTAGGGCAAAAAAACATTGAAGCTATTTCAATCTCATCTTACAACACTCAAAAATATGAGGTTGATTCAAGATACGTAAATCTTAAATTTATTACGAATGATGAGTTTATTTTTTTTAGTAATTATGACTCTCCAAAAGCATCCTCTTTTATTTCTCATAACCAAATAGCTGCATTAGTATATTGGCCTAGTATTAATGTTCAAATTAGAATGAAGGCTGACATAAAAAAAACTCCAAATGAATACAATCAAAAATATTTTTTTGATAGATCAGTAGAAAAAAATGCATTAGCTATTTCATCTAACCAATCAGAGCCAATAGATTCTTATAGCCAAGTTAAAGAAAATTATAATAAATCTTTAAAAAATGATGATTTAAAAAAATGTCCAGAGTTTTGGGGAGGTTATTCATTTACCCCTTACTACTTTGAATTCTGGGAAGGGCATGAGTCACGATTAAATAAAAGAGAAGTCTATGAAAAAAGTAATGATAGTTGGAAGCATCTTATTCTTCAGCCCTAGGTAAAATTTTATTGCGTAATAGGTTAATTAGTATAAAATCACCTTCACAAAATGATAAACATCAAACTCTCACAAATAAATAACATTACATTTAATATTTAATGTTTATAACCTGTTCCAATCCTCTAAAGGTACTCTCATAGCTTCTCAAAAGAAAAATATTACTCCCATTAATGAAAAAATTAGAGCTAGCGAAGTCATGCTTATTGGATCAAATGGCGAAAAACAAGGGTTGGTAGCTTTTTCTGTAGCTTTGGAGTCAGCTAGAGTAGCATCTCTTGACTTAGTTCAGGTTTCTCCATCCGATGCAAGTCCCATTGTTTGTAAGCTTCTGGATTATGGGAAGCATATCTTTGATAAGAAGAAAAGTCTTTCTTCCTCTAAGGTAAAAGTTAAGAGAAATACCACAAAAGAAATAAAATTTAGACCCTCAACAGATGTTGGTGACTATAATATTAAATTAAAAAAGGTGAAAAGCTTTATTCTTGACGGAGATAAGACTAAAATAAGCGTCCGATTTAGAGGTAGAGAAATATTAAACAGTGATATGGGTCTTAATTTACTAAATAGATTAAGAGACGAGCTAGAAGATATAGCACAGGTAGACCAAGAGCCTTCCCTTGAAGGTAGACAGTTGCTAATGGTTCTTTCTCCTTTGAAGAAGAAGTAAATATAAATTTTTATAAGAAGAATAATATGGGATATAAGTTAAAAACACATTCTGGAGCTGCTAAGCGATTCAAGAAGACAGGTACTTCTGTTAAGAGCAAAAGTGCAAATAGAAATCATATCCTTACTAAACAGTCTACGAAGAGAAAAAGACATAATAGAGGTCTTACTAAGCTGACAGGTGTTGTGCTTAAGATGGCTTCAAAACTAATAAGAAGATAAATCATGCCAAGAACTACTAAATCAGTAACAGCTAGAGCGAAACATAAGAAAGTATTAAATGCTACTAAGGGCCATTATGGCGCTAGAAGCAGACTATTTAGAACTGCCAAGCAATCAAATATTAAATCTTTACAATATGCATTCAGAGACAGAAAGAATAAGAAATGAGCTTTCAGGGCGCTTTGGATCGCAAGAATCAATGCTGGAGCTAGAGAGTTAGGAGTTTCATACTCTGTTCTAATTAACTCATTGATGAAAAAAGACATTGCCTTGGATAGAAAAATTCTTTCTGATATAGCTATATCTGATAATGCAACTTTCGAGAAGATTGTAAAAACAGCTACCAGCTAGATTTACTGGTTTAATGTCATTACATAAGGACATTTTACCCCCTAGGTTAATTAAAGACAGGGGCTCCCTTCATCCAATAAATAATATGAAAGATTCCATTATGAATCTTTTAGTTTCCTTTGGTTTCGACATTATTGATGGTCCTGAGATTGAAACAGAAGAATTTAATTTCGATATGCTTAATATAAAAAAATCTCATCCCGCAAGGCAGATGCATGATACTTTTTACATTGAAAATAAATCAAACCTCCTAAGGACTCATACCTCACCGGTTCAAATTCGAGGCATGCTTGAAAAAAAGCCACCTCTAGCATTTATTTCTGGAGGCAAGGTTTATAGAAAGGATGATGATGCAACTCACTTACCAATGTTTCATCAGGTAGAGGGCATATATGTAGATGAGAATGTTAATTTTGCTCAACTTAAAGATTTAATTTATAAAATTATTTACTCACTTTTTGGCGATAAGGTTGAATTAAGGTTTAGACCTTCGTACTTTCCATTCACAGAACCCTCGGCTGAGGTTGATATTTTATCAAAAGAAGGTAAATGGCTTGAAATACTTGGGTGTGGACTAGTCAATCCGATTGTCTTAGAGAATTGCAATATTGATTCAGATAAGTATAGCGGCCTAGCATTTGGACTTGGTATAGAAAGAATAGCCATGTTAAAGCATGGGGTAACGGATATAAGAGAATTCTATAAATCTAACCTAGATTTCTTGAGTCAGTTCAAATGAAAATAGCATATAGTCATTTGGTTCAACATATTGAAGAAAATCCAAATATTGACCAATTATCTGTTAGCTTATTTCAACTTGGCCATGAGCACGAAATTGATGGTGATATTTTTGACATGGAATTGACTCCCAATAGGGGAGACTGCCTTTCACTCAACGGCTTACTAAGAGATTTAGCAGTTTTTTACACGGTTAATCTTAATCAAGAGATATATACCGAAAAACTTGATAAACTTTTGATTGATTTTGAAAACCTATCAGAAAGTACTTGCCCCCAAATATCTTTTCTTAAATTAGAAATTGATCAAGTTCCAGAAATATATAAAGACTCTTTAGATAGTTATTTTTTAGATCTAGGTTTGAATAAAAATAATTTCTTCACGGATATATCTAATTATCTTTCTTATGAAACAGGACAGCCAACTCATTGCTATGATGCAAATACAATGAGCGGCAAGCTACTATTCCATGAAATAGAAAAAAATGAAGAATTTGAAACATTGCTTGATAAAAAAATTACTCTTACAGGTAAGAATTCAGTTTTTTCATTAAACCATGATGTTATTAATCTTGCAGGTATAGTTGGTGGAAAGAGTACGTCATGCTCAACTGATACAAAAATAGTAATTGTTGAATGTGCTTTCTTTCAACCAGAGGCAATTATAGGCAAATCTGTAAAGTATGACATTCAATCTGAGGCATCACACAAATTTGAAAGGGGTGTTGACCCTGAATGTCATGACAAGGTACTTAGAAGGTTTATCAACCTTGTTGGCGAGCATACCAATATAAAAGGTATGTCTATTATTTCCTACAAATCTAAAGATTATCCAATTCATCAGATACCAGTTAATGTTCAAAAAATAAATCAAATTATTGGAATTAATATAAGTGAAAATGAGTACTTAAATTATCTTTCTAAATTAAGCTTTGATATTGAGGAGGGCTTCATTAAAGTTCCATCATTTAGAAGCGATGTTAAAACACAGAATGATTTAGCGGAAGAGGTTGCAAGAGTTATAGGCTATGACAACATTCCAACATTAGAGATAAGCATTCCAAGTAATGACAGGAAAAACCATAAAGATCTTGAAAATAAATTAAGATTTTTTCTTTTAGACCATGGTTTTTATGAGGTCATCAACTCGCCATTTGTTAGCTTGTCATCAGAAGAAGCAATTAAGGTTGATAATCCTCTGGATTCTAATAGAGAGTATCTCAGAACAAATATAACCAATTCCTTGGTAGATAATCTTCTCTTTAATGAGAGAAGGCAAAAAGACTCAATCAAGCTATTTGAGATATCAGATCTTTATTCATCCAACAGCGGCATTAACAAGAAAAGAAAACTATCTATTATTGCCAGTGGAAGAGTTGGTTTAAACTTCGAAGACTTTTCAAAAAAAATTAATAAGAAATACCTCACAATGTTGTTTCAAGAAATACTCCCTAACGAAGTATTTGATTTTAAAATATTATCAAGAGATTTATTAGATACAAAAATAAAGAATGAAATAGTTACCTTGGAAGTTGATATTGATAAGTTTTCTTCTGATATTCTTTCTTACAAAGAAGTATCTAAATCTCCAGAAAGCTTTGCTCAATATAGCCCTATATCTGATTTGCCATCTTCCTTTAAAGACATCTCATACTCAATAAAAGATTACAGCAAGACCGAGGCTCTTCAGGATTTATTACTTAACTACCAAAGTGATATTATAAAAAATGTTTATATTTTTGATTACTTTAAAAATGAAAAACAGGAAGAAATTAAGATTGGCTTTAGATATATTTTTCAATCTAAGATAATGACTTTAACGTCAGCTGAAATAGATTTAGTTTATAATGACATAGTGAGCCAATCTTTAAAAATTAGTGGGATTTCAATTCCAGGAATATAAATATATATGAGCTTTAACAAGACTGATATAGTAAAAAATATAACTAAAAAATCTCAAGTTTCTGCTGGAGAAGCATCAATTATATTAGAATCATTTTTGTCGTTAATTAAAAATAAATCTAAATTAAGTTCTGTTAAATTAAGTGGTTTCGGTTCTCTTAGTTATATAAAAACACCTAAGCGTCTTGGCAGGAACCCAAAAACAAAAGATTCATATATAATACCTGAGCTTAATAAATTAAATTTTAAACCTTCAAATAAAATAAAAGAGAAGTTAAATTAATGAAAAAAATATTTCTATCCACGTTACTTTTACTCTCAACAACTTCTTATTCTCAAGAATTAGATGAGGCGTACTTAGAGAGCCTTCCAGATAATGTTAGGGATGATGTTCTGCAAGAAATGACTAATCGTGAAGAACTTGATAAGACTTCATACAGAAGACCTTCATCGACGATAAGTAAAAATTATTGCACTGATCCTCGTACTGACACTTATGATTGCATTCCTGAGTCAAATAGATTTGGAAGTAATTTTTTTGACACGATGCAATCTTCATTTATGCCAATTAATGAGCCTAACTTTGATAGTTCTTATATCTTAGATTTTGGAGATACTCTTCAGATACAGCTTATAGGACAAAAAAATTATATTGAGGAACTGCCTATTAAACGAGATGGCTCTATCAATATTCCTGAGATAGGAAAGGTATTTGTTTCAGGTCTTTCCTTAGAAGCTACTAATGAGATGATTAAGAGCAAGGTTGGTAATACATATATTGGAATAGAGGTATTTGTATCCCTTGTTAACATAAGAGATATACAAGTCCTAATTACAGGAAATGCTTATAATCCAGGGATTTACACATTAAATGGAAATTCAAACTTACTTCATGCTCTTAGTATGGCTGGAGGTATTGATGAATCAGGTAGCTTCAGACAGGTTCAGCTCATACGTAATAATAAGATACTCTATTCAGTAGATTTATACGATATCTTTATCTATGGCAAATCAGGCTTTGGGCAAAGATTGAGATCAGGGGATAGTATTTTGGTAAAGCCTAGTAATGAGTTAATCAATTTGACAGGGGCTGTAAAAAGACCGGCAACATATGAAATGTTGCCCGATGAAACCTTCCAGGATTTATTTAACTATGGCAATGGCTTTTCTGCAGCAGCAGATAGCAGCACCTTAAGAATAGAAAGATTAGATAAGGAAAATGTTATTTTCATAAACATAAACAATGTAAATGAATTAATCAAATTGAAGCCACAGTCTGGTGATAGCCTAAATGTTAGGGCTTATGAGCGTAAAAATGTAACCATTCTAGGAGCTGTAAAAACTCCTGGAACGTATGTTATGGGAAAAGGAGAAACGTTATCTTCTTTAATAGAAAAAGCTCAGGGCTACAGGGAAGACGCTTATCCATTTGGTAGTATTCTTAACAACGATAGAGCCCGTGATATTAATGAACTTGCCGTTAAAAGACTATACAATGCATTTATTCAAAAGTTAATTACAAAAGGGGATGCATTATTTGCCTCTGAATCACTTCCATTTATTCTAGAAGAACTTGAAAAATCTACTGTTACAGGAAGGGTAATAGCTGAATTTGATCTTGATGTGATTAGATCCTCACCCAATCTTGACACCAATCTTGATGATGGTGATCAAATAATTATTCCCACCAAAACTCAACAAGTTTATATTTTTGGAGAAGTTAATAACATAGGAGCTACAAGGTATAAGTCAGGTAATACCATCAATCAATACTTAATCTCTTCTGGAGGTATTCTAGATAGTGCAGATAGTAAAAATATCTTTGTTGTTCATCCTAATGGAGAAGTTAATAGGATACAGAGCCGTGGATTGTCTTTCCTAAATAATAGATCTAACGATATTTTAATATACCCCGGCAGTGTGATTTATATACCTAGAAAATTAAATGGAAGAGATACGGCGCTTATAGCCGCAATATGGGCCCCAATAGTAAGTAACATGGCGACAAGTATTACAGCTTTAAGCGTTTTAAATAATACCCAGTAAAAAAGTATGAGATTTTTTTTTCATTAATTTTTACTCTTTCTCTAAGCGCTGAATATTTAGATAACTATGAAGGCCTAGGCTCTTCATATAATTCTTTTGGGCAGGTAGGATTAATACAAACGCCTACTGCTAATGCTAAAAAAGAAGGTACTGTTTCTTTTATCTTTAATAAGAATGATATATGGAAATTTGGCACCTTAACCGTCTCACCATTTAATTGGCTTGAAGCTAGCTATTTTTATTACAGACCATCAGATCTAGTTTGGAATAATACGCGAGGCCATTACTTAGATAAGGGGTTTAATGTAAAGTTTAAATATAAACCAAAAAACAATAACCTACCTCATTTCGCGATCGGCTTAGATGATTTTGCAGGAACAGGGTATTTTACTAAAGAGTACATTGTAGCAACGCAAGAATTAAGAGATATAAAAATTTCTATGGGTATGGGCTGGGGCAAGTTTGTCGGGGATAATAATTTTGATAACCCATTATCTTTTTTATCTAATAGCCTTGATATTCGACCTTTAGTATCGGATAAAGCTGATTTTGGAGGAAGACCATCCACTGATATGTGGTTTAGGGGCAATGCATCTATATTTGGAGGGATTGAGTATTTCTTTCCTAAAGTTAAAGGGTTGAGTTTAAAGGCGGAGTATGAAACATTTGACTATATGGATTTTTCTGCACGAAATGGCCTTGATGCTATTTACGAGCTGAGAAAGAAAGATTCAGATATTAACATAGGCATTAGCTATCCATTTAATGAATTTATAACTTTAGATGCATCTTATATAAAAGGTAATACTTTTAATTTGAGCTTCACTATTGGAGCAACATTTAATGGAAAAATGCGAAGTAAACCAAGCTTTCATCCAACTATAAAAACAAGAGAAAATGATGATAAATCTGAGATGGTTTTCTATGAGGACCTCTTACACAATCTAAATAACAATAATTTACTATTACAAACTGCTTCACTCTCTAAAAAAAGATTAGATATCTCTATATCCACATCGCAGCACAGGAATGCAATAAGATCCTCTTCTTATGCTGGCTCTATAGCAAGTAAAATTTCTAAAGATCATAATATTAATGTAAACCAAATCAATATTAGTCATATCAATGCAGGAGTAGAGTTAAATAATATAACCTATATCGCCAATCATCTTGATGAAAGTAAAGACACTCCAATAGAGATCATACAAAGGTATACAAAGCTAGATTCGGGAAATAAGAACAGTTATAAAAATCATGAGTTTCAACCAAGTGTAAAGTTTCCCGCTTCCTTCTCATCCTTTAGCCCAGTATTGGTGAGTAATATTGGAAATCCTGAGAAATTTTATTTTTGGGGCTTGGACCTTCAGAATACTGCTGAAATTCAATTTAATAGAAGTCTTTTACTTTCATCAGAGATTAATTACTCTTTATACAATAATTTTCAAGATACTATCTCAGGCCCTGGATCTAAAATGGAGCACGTTAGAACTGATAAAGTTCAATACCTTAAAAATGCCAATCTCTATATCAAAAGATTGCAACTTGACTACATTTGGTCACCTCGGAAAGATTTATATGCCAAGTTAAGTGGTGGTATGTTTGAGAGTATGTTTGGTGGTTTTGGGGGTCAGGTTCTATATAAACCTTTTAATAGTAATTTTAATGTTAGTTTTGAAGGCTTTTATGTCAAACAAAGAGAATATGACCAAAAACTTAAATTCAGAAAATATAAAACAACCACAGCTCATCTTAATATAGGTTATTTGCTCCCAATGGGAATAGAATCGAATATAAGTTATGGCAGGTATCTTGCTAAAGACGATGGTTTTACATTCGATCTTTCTAGGAGAACAAGATCTGGATTTAAAGCTGGTATATATTTCACTAGAACTAATGTATCTTCAGAGTTATTTGGAGAAGGTAGTTTTGATAAAGGCTTCTACTTCCAGATACCAATGGATTTATTTTCAAAGGATTATCAGGGCGGTTATAGTAACTTTAAGCTATCACCGTTAACTAGAGACGGCGGTGCCAAGCTAGAGTTTGATAAAGACCTTAGAGGCCTAATCTATAACTCATCTTTGAATGAGCTTAAACAAGGTTGGAGATAGCCCCCAAGCTAAATTAACAATACTCAAACGTATTAACAAGCTAAAGTTTTTATATTATTACCTAGTGATTTTGTTAATCAAACTTATTCATAATCACAAGGTTTTAACTTTTTAAATCAATCGATAATCTAAATCTAATAGACAAAAAAATAGCGGGATAAACCCGCTATTTTTTATATTACACTAGTTTTATGTACTAGTGCCTGTGCTCGTAGAAGTTCCCGTGCTAGTACTTGTACTTGTACTTGTGCTTGTACTTGTGCTCGAAGAAGTTCCCGTGGTTCCCGTGGTTCCCGTGGTTCCTGTGGTTCCCGTGCTAGTATTTGTATTTGTATTTGTATTTGTATTTGTAGCCGGTGTTGGTGCAGGTGTTGGTGCAGGTGTTGGTGCAGGTGTTGGTGCAGGTGTTGGTGCAGGAGTCGGTGCAGGTGTTGGTGCAGGAGTCGGTGCAGGTGTTGGTGCAGGAGTCGGTGCTGGTGTAGATTCACTTCCATCAGAAAGTAGAACGGCAGCAGCGGCTACAGCGGCGGCAATTGCCCCTGGATCTAAGAGCTTTTCTTTAATTGACTCTTCAGTTGATGATCCTGTGTCATCATTCGCGTTATCATCTGCCTCTTGTGCAGAAATATCTGTTGCAAATATACCGTAAAAGAAACTAAATACAGTTCCCCATATAACTCTGAATCTAGATTTAATAAATTTTGCCATGTCTTTACACCTTTAATAATGAATGAGTGGCTGTAAGTTGCTTTAATTCAGGCTTACAACCCTAAAATCAGATTATATAGTAAATTATCACCATAAAACAATTTTATCGTTTTAATTTATGCATATTTATCTAATGGGTTTTAATTATATCCCTTTTAACTAAAAACTTATTTATAAAAACCTATAAATACTGATGCATCTTTTTATACATTACTATTAAAGTTTTTTTGTATCTAACTTGTATCTAAAATTAATACACACACAATATATACAATATTAGTTGTATAATTTATGTTCACAATTAAATAAAAGTAATTACTACTTTAATACGACAGGCTCATAGCTCATGAATCACAAACTACTAATATCAACTTTATTACTTTCTGTAATCTTAGGTGCGGCAGATACCGAAATTAAAACTTCTTCAGGCGTCTCTTCCGGTTATGGTAACTCTGGCGTTCTAAATTGGGATGACATTCCTTATGCGAAACCACCTGTTGGGAATCTTAGATGGAAGGCGCCTAGGGAAATTACGAATTCCAAAAAGGTCTTGCTACCCAAGGATGATAATTTTTGTGTTCAAAGACCATCTGGCATGGGCGGATCAGATGGAGAGGGTTATTTTTCTGGAACTGAAGATTGTCTTTATTTAGACATCAAAGCTCCTAAAAAATCGTCTAAAAAACTACTTCCTGTAATGTTTTGGATTCATGGGGGTGGAAATACATCAGGGCTAAAGGATCTTTATGATTTTTCAAAAATGGTCAAACGTCATGACGTTGTTGTGGTGTCTATAAACTACAGGCTAGGGCCATTTGGTTGGTTTACCCATCCAGCTATCCAAGATTTACAAAATGGTCTTGATAAAACATCTAATTTTGGAACTTTAGATATCATTGAAGCCTTGAAATGGGTCCAGTCTAATATATCTCTATTTGGTGGAGATCCTAGTAATGTGACTATTTTCGGTGAATCTGCTGGTGGGCATAATGTATATTCTTTATTAGTATCAAAAGAAGCTAAAGGATTATTTCATAAAGCTATTTCCCAATCAGGCTACACAACCACAATTCAAGCAGGCTTAGCTTTTAAACAAAACAAATACAGCCCCACTTCAACTTATACAAGTTTTAATATAGTAGACAGAGTTTTACAAAAAAATGCAGTAAAGATAAGTCAATCTAATTTAGAAAAAAAAGAACTAAGAAAAATTTTACTAGATCTATCCGCAGAAGATTTTTTTAGTCATTACGCAAAAAGACCCTCTTATGAAGATATTCCTTTGATGACAGCTGATGGAGTCGTAATTCCCATTATGGGATTGAGAAAGGCTTTAGCAAGCAAAGAGCACTTAAATATTGTCCCTACTATAGCTGGATCTAATCGTGATGAGGTTAAGCTTTGGCTAGGATCTGCTGAGTATTTTGTAGACCTAAAATTTTCACCGATAGGTAAGTTGCTTGGCATCCCCAAGGTTTCATTAAAGGATGAGGATGCATTTGAGATATTTAATCACTACAGAAGCTCTGCATGGAAACTAAGAGGCGTTGATGGGCCTTTAAGAAGTATGAAAGAAGCAGGCAGCGAAATTTTATTTGCCTATAGGTATGACTGGGATGATCATAGAAGGTTTGTTGTGGGTGATTTTAAGAAGCTTATCGGGGCTGCTCATGCTACAGAGATACCACTTTTAACGGGAAATAATAAGTTAGTTGGTGATTATGGTTTTTTAATATATCCAAGAGGACCATCAAAAAGGTTCACCTCAAAAAACATGATGAAG
>Ga0075444_10001516_pt1 | contig 14319 bp, 10 predicted proteins | sample CoawatmetaG01DNA_FD_76836 | JGI IMG/M metagenome (GOLD analysis project Ga0075444, IMG submission 76836) | Marine microbial communities from the West Antarctic Peninsula - Coastal water metaG017-DNA | ecosystem: Environmental > Aquatic > Marine > Coastal | place: Atlantic Ocean: West Antarctic... | reverse complement strand
ATCACTTTTAAAGGGTGACAGGTCTGAAGCCCCCAAAAGAAGCGACGCTTTGACATCAGTGGCAGTGAGCGGCTCACCGTTAGAAAAACGCAAATTAGGACGCAGCTTAAAACGATAGGACAAGCCGTCGTCAGAAATAGCATAAGACTCAGCCAGTGCTGGCTTGAGGGTCATAGTTCGGTCATATTTGACCAATCCGTCATAAACAAGCGATGCCGCTGTATAAGAGCCGGAATCTATACCGCGTACTGGATTAAAAGAAACCGGCTCCCAAACCATGCCAAGTACAATTTGCTTGAACGAATTTTTGAGAACTGGGTTCTGGGCCCTAACGACTGAAAATCCAGCCAATGCAGCAAGGCAAAGAGCAACGGCAATGTTATTGCCTAGCCGATTTTGGCCTAGCTTATTCTTGCCTAGCTTCAGATACCCGATGGTCCACCTTGAGATACAAAGTAGAAACAGGCAAGCATAACCAGCATGGCGCTAGTAACACCGAGCCAGAAACCAGCCACCAGAATCTGCCAGACAATCAGGGCCTGACGAGCTGTCAAGCTGATCATAATGCCAAGGCGATTGATGATGTAGAAGACTACAGAACCAACAGTGAAGAGCAGTGGTAGTAGTTTTAGAACCGGCGAAACCGGCACGGAAACGGCCATTACCAGGCTCAAAATACACATAATCACAAGTATGATGGTGACGTAGTCAGAAAAACGCTGCTTAACGTTTTCAGCCACCGAAGCATCGTTGATATGCTTAATTGCCAAGTACAAATTAGCAAGACCTGCCCGACGGGGGAAGTTTCCGGCTTCTTGGGGCATTGGTGGTTCAAAAGCTGGCTTGGCAGCAGCATCGGAGCCCTGGGCATCTCCCGCTGATTCTGGCTTTGTTGAGTCGGCTTCAGCCACAGAGACCTCGCAAGTACTTGGGAAGAGAAAAACTAAATCATTGCCTTACCGGCAAGTAAAACATTTGACTAACTAATATTATCATTCAACCCGCAACTCTTAACCCGCAGCGCAAAGACTAAGACAGATAACAAGTGACCAATTCAGCAAACAAACCAAATTCGACAGAGCCAAGCGTTACCGTGCTGGTTTTGCACTGGCGCGGAATGGAAAAAACTAGGCGTTGCCTCACTTCACTCAGGGCAAGGAGCTATCAAAACAGCCACGTGCTTTTAGTCGCAAACGGCTCTCCAGATGGTGACAGTGCTCAGTTAGCGACAGAATTTCCTGAGGTTGAGGTGCTCACCTTAGATCGTAACTACGGTTTTGCTGGCGGCTGCAATCGCGGCATGGAGAAAGCCCTGGCCGACCAGGCTGACTTTATATGGCTGCTCAATAACGATGCTATAGCAAAACCAGAAAGCATTGAGCACCTGGTCAAAGCAGCAATTGCTAACCCTGAAGCTGGCGCACTCGGAGCCATTGTCTTAGAAGGCCACAGCAGCACAGCAGAAGAAGCGGGTCTAGGCGAGATTAACTTCAAGAAAGCCAAAACCTATCTGCGCAAAACTGGCCAAGATAAAAGCAGTAGTCAAACCAGCTCAAAACAAGAAAGCGGAGTCTATTCCTGCTCCTGGCTGTCCGGTTCTAATTTGCTTCTACGCAGTAGTGCGCTTAGCAAAGTAGGCCTCTTCGACGAACGTTACTATCTTTACTTTGAAGATGTAGAGTTGTGTAAACGTCTTACTGATGCTGGCTTCAAATGTCTCCTGGTACCGGGCTCTACCATCGAGCATGAGGGAAACGCGTCCACCCAGGGCGGTCTCAGCCTGTGGCGCTCTTATTATCACAGCCGGAATCGCCTGCTTTTCTTCATGCAGTATTGCTCGCCAAGCCAGCGTCCAATTGCTCTTTTGTCTATTTGGGGCCATTTCATTAAACACTGCTTTACTCTGCCGCTAAGGGGAAAAGCAGGCAGAGCAAGGCTAAAGGCCGAATGGTTAGGTCTGAACGACTACTACTCAAAACGACTAGGGCCAGCTACCTGTCTAGACTGGTGCGAAAGCGTAAAATTATAGATACTTGCTACGGCCCCATCGAGATTGGGAATAATGGCCATAAGTAGAGAAAAATTATAGTTGTTCGACAGGACAACTATGGAAACCCTGGAGATGCAGTGGATTTAAGACTGGGAACCATTTTAAGCCACTTCGGCTTACTGCAAGAGCATGAATTCGACCGCGCCCTCAAAGTCGCTAACGAGACACGGCTTCCTGTTGGCAAAGTTCTAGTCATGTTCGAACAAATCACCGATAACACCCTAAAAGCAGTAATAGACGCCCAATGGATGCTCAAGGACGGCTTGATCTCAATTAGTCAGGCACAGCACGCAGTAGACCTGGTGCGTCGCAAAAACTGGGCCTTCAACGATGCTTTGGTAACTATGGGCATTGATGCTTACGCTACCCGTGGCGCTCGCTTGGGCGAACTCATGGTTGGCTCGGGACAGCTCAGCGAAGATGAGATTAGTAAGTTTCTCAAAGTGAGCAACTACTCAGGCCTGCCCCTCGGTCGCATTTTGCTCCTACTCGACCGCGTTAGCGAAAATGCATTAGGTTCAACCCTAAGACTGCAGCACGATATTAGAGTTGGTGGCCTGGAAGTAGATACGGGCCTAGCCTTGATTCGCGAAAGTGTAAAACGTGAACCAATAACCCGCACAGATAATTTATTGCTTGGTGAATTGCTATCCCACGCTGGCATTTTGAAAGATTCTGAAGTAGCCGTGGCACTCGATATAGCTGCCGCCAACAGCAAAATGGTGGGAGAGGTTTTAACAGAGCATGGTTGGATTTCAGACACAGTTTTAGACAAGGCTTTGAGCTTGCAAAAAAGAGCCCGCTCCAAAGAAATTTCGCTTGATGACGCCATCTCAACTCTCAAGGGCCAGGCCGAAACTGGCGCATTCGCCCCTCTATCAGCCTTTGATTTTACTGGCCCAACTAATTTTGAGCGCAACATTAGCCTCTATGAATATCTCCGTTTAACTGGCTATATCACACCGGAAAAACTTTCTGATGTAGTCACTCGCGCCGCTAGAGAACCGGCCATAATTGCCGATCTCCAAGAGAGCCCACAGGCCTCTCTGAAAGAAACACTAAAAGTTGCCGTCACCGACTCAAATCGTTTTCTCCGGCTGCTCTCAAGCGTCTTACCTGACGATAAAGACATCATCGATACTGGCTACGCTTTTCAACAACAAGTACGCAAAGGCACTATAAAACTTGATCGCTCAATTCTAGAATTTACTTTGATGCGCACAAAGAAAGACATGGCCTTCTCACTCTAAAGAAAATAGTTGAGTACTCAACAAAAGTCACTACTTAAAAAGATCTCCTTCAAGAGACTTACTGGCAGAGAGAGCAGCTCTCTCGTCTTTTTCAGCCAAACTAACTTGTCCTAAGGAGCGATAGGCTTTCGCTCTGCCTTTATAAGCCAAGCCATGCAAACGTGGATCTACTAAAGCAATTGTGTAGTCTTTGATTGCATCCTCTAGAGAACCAGCCTCCTGGCGATATGTGGCACGAGCAAAATAATAAATATAGTCTTTTGGTTGGAGAACAATAGCATCCGACATATCAGCCTCAGCTCTCTTATAGTCATGCATTCTGAAATAACACTCGGCGCGATAATTGAGTAAAGTCGACGAAAGTGGCTTGAGCTTTAGCGCTCTTGAAAAACAATCAATTGCCCCGCCATAGTCTTTCAGACCCTTGCGGCACAAGGCCTCATTAGAGAGAGTTTCGGCCCTGGCACCACTGCCATTGACTAAAGCATAATCACGCACGGCCTCTGCATATTTGCCCAAGCGAAAATAACACTCGCCCCGCTTTGCCAGCGCATCTTTGTCTTTTATCACCACGGCATTGGCACGAATGAGATCAGCTAAAGCCAAATCATAATGTCGATTTAACATGTAAGAATCGGCTCGCCATAAATACAATTGCAAGTCATGCGGTTTGTCTTTGATCATTGCTCTTAGTTGAGCAGCCGCCTTTTCTGTCTCTTTTTCAGCCATCAAAATACAGTAGCGCTGCCGATCTAAACGATCGCCACAGCCTTTGAACGATTGGTCACAAGCCTGTAAAGCCTCCGCATAACGCTTGAGCTCAAATAGAGCATTAGCCTTGGTTGAATAGCAAACAGGTTTGGCTATGCCTGCTTTGATAAAGCCATCACAAAGAAATACTTGATCTGAATATTTCTTCCTCTTTGCCAATTCAGAAAGAATAGTATCCTGCACTGTCAGGTCTTTGGTTAGCCGCATATACGTCAAAATATCGGCTAACCCTTCTTTGGGCAAGCCCAATTTAAACTCTAAGAAAGCTTTGTTAGAGTATGCTCTATAAAATTTCAATTCTATTGCACGACCAAACTGAGCCATAGCATCCTTGTCGCGTCCAAATAACTCTAAAGCTAGACCAAGCATTAGAGCCGTTTCTCCGTCTTTCGGAGCGAGCCTCTTAGCCAAAGGCAAATCCGCTAGGGCCTTCTCTTTGTCGCCTTTTTTTAAATAAGCATTGGCTCTGACTTTGCAAATCTGCGCCACAACTGGCTCTTTGTTCAAATCAAAATATCTGTTAGCATCAGCAATAGTGGCATCTGTATTACCAAGGGCATTGTGTACTTCAGCCCGATATCCATACAATCGAGCAGCCTTTGGATGACTAAGCAAATAAGTATCAAGTCGCTTTAGCCTGATATTCAAATCAGGTATAGCAGTCACTTCAGCGTACTCGCGCTTATCTTCTGCGTTCAAAGCCAGGCAACACAACTGCGAAGTACTGAGCAGTTGCAAACAAAAAAGCAAAACAACAATTGAAAATCTACTCATTGCTTGAACAAATCGCCCTCCACAGCTTTGCTGGCAGAGCCTGAAGCGCGCAAATCTTGAGCTGCCAAAGCGTTTTTACCAAGCTTAGTGTAGGCCTTTGCTCGAGCAGCATAGGCAACGCTATGCAAATTATGATCAGCAAGACAAACAGTAAGATCTTTGACAGCCCCCTCGGCATCGCCAGCACCAAGGCGGCACAAGCCTCTGGCGAAATATAGAGAATAATTCTTTGGAGCTAGAGCAATAGCATCATCGAAATCACTTTCACTATGAGCATAATCTTTCATACGAAAATAGCAATCAGCTCGCTGAGCAAATAACCTGACCATCAACGGTTTCATGGCAATGGCACGAGTAAAGCAAAGAACTGCTTCACTATATTTGGCCAGTGCTTTTAGCGACATTGCTTCTAGATACAAGCTGTTATAGTCTGCCTTAGTTCGATTTACCACAGCAAATTCGCGCGCCGCTGTATCATATTGGCCCAAAGCAAAATAGCATTCAGCCCTCTTAGCGCGAGCATCCATATCTTTCTCAACAAGTGACCCGGCAAAACTATAATCTGAGAGAGCTTCTTCAAAGTCCTGCTCTTTAACCAAGCTCTTGGCTCGTAGAAGTCTTAATTTCTTGTCTTTGGGCGCCGCTTTAATCATCGCATTTACTTCTTCTGCGGCTGATTTCGAATCACCCATGCCTTTGTAAATATTGTACTTAAGCTCGTGTAAATCAGACCCGAATAACCGCTTAAACTTATCGCAAGCTGCCAGGGCCTCGGGGAACCGATTTAAACGAAATAGAGCCTCTACTATCCAGGCCTGCACAGTGCGGTCAGTAAATTTCGCCTGAGCAAGCGCTTGGCCAACTATTACAACTTTCTGCCACTCTTTTCTTTGACAGAGTACAGCAACTATATCCCTGACAGCATCACGGTTCTTAGTCTTCTTGGCAAATTCAACAGTGTCTCTTACTCCATCAGAAACTCGATTGAGATTCAATTCAGCAATGGCCTTTATCTGCAAAGCATCAATATTATTTTGCTTGACTGCTCGACTAGCTATCTCTAAGGCCTCCGAGCTGCGTCCGAGTGCGTTTAAAGCTAAGGCCCGAAGGCGCATACTATCCGTGTCTTCCTGTGTCAGACGTCGAAGGGCATCAAGATCTCTCAGCGCTTCTTCTGTTCGTCCTGTTCTAAGCAATGAATTGATGCGCGCCTTATAAACATAAGGCTCAATAGGGTTGGGCTTGAGCTCGAAATAGCGATTGGCATCGCGAATTGATTCTGGCGATTGCGCAAGACCGCAATGTAATTGGGCACGAAAACCAATAACCGGTGCCGATTTGGGATGGGACTGCAAATACCTATCCAACCGTTTGATCTGTTCTTTTTTATCAGTAAGCATCCTTACTTCTTTAAGTTCCTGTTGATCTTCTAGAGACACAGCAGCATAACTAGATAGAGATGAACTCAATAGAGCTAGCAAACAAACCAAACTAGTAACAGATTTTCTCATTGCTTGAACAAATCGCCCTCCACAGCTTTACTGGCAGAGCCTGAAGCGCGCAAGTCTTGAGCAGCCAAAGCATGTTTGCCAAGTTTAGTGTAGGCCTTTGCCCGCTCGGCATAAGCAACACTATGCAAATTATGCTCCGCAAGACAAACAGTAAGATCTTTGACAGCCCCCTCAGCATTGCCAGCGGCAAGGCGACAGGAGCCCCTGGCCAGATAGAAAGAAGGGTTTTTGCTATCTAGAGTAATGGCATCACTCAAGTCATGCTCACAAAGAGCATAGTCTTTCATACGAAAATAGCAGTCGGCACGAAAAGCAAACAAATTATTCGACAGCGGTGCAAGCTTCAAAGCACGGGTAAAACATTGCTCAGCCTGACGATACTTCTTCAGTGCTTTAAAATTCAGTCCGGCAAAAGTCAACGACTTAACAGTAGCATCTGCACTATTTATCTTAGCTAAATCGACCTCGGCTTTCTCATATTGACCCAGGCGAAAACGGCATTCTGCTTTCTTCAATAGAGCATTTTGATCTTTGGCCACGAGAACATCAGCACGGTCTAAATCGGCCAACGCTAAATCATAGTTTTGTTGACTCAAATAAGCGTCTGCCCGCATCAGATAGAGACCGAGTTGATTTGGTGATAAGGCAATTAGCTTATTTACATAAGCCATTGCTCTATCGGTCTGACCTAACTTAAAGTAGCTATTGAAGCGCAATTCTTCAAATCTTCTGAGAGTGGCCAATTCTGCCTTTTTGCCAAATTTTTCCTCACAATAATCAAGCTCATGCAAAACTTTTTCAAATCTACCCAGCAGATAGAGAGTATCAACTCGCTTGAAATAAACAAATGGTTTAGCTAATTTTGCCTCAATGAGACCATCATAAAGAGCTAATAAATTCATGTTTCCGCTTTTGCTAACTTCGCCAACAAGACGTTCCTGAGCGTCTGTGGCTTTGCTGGTACGAATATAAGCAACGCCATCAGCCGTAGCAGCGGCTCTATCATTCAATTTGAATTCAAGGCAAGCCTTGTGAAAATAGGCCTCGTTATACTTCAGTTCAATAGCCTTTGAATACTGCACAAGAGCGTCTTTTGCACGGCCCAATCGGTCTAAATTAAGAGCCATCAGAAATACTGTGGCGCCATCTTTTGCATCTAATTTATTTGCGGCTTCAAGATCATGCAGAGCTTTGGTGTATTCACCCAATTTATAATAAGAGTGCGCCCGAACTTTGTATATTACTGGCAGCGCTGGTTCTCGATTTAATTCAAAATAGCGCGTAGCATCTCGAATAGTTTCTTTGCTTTGGCCAAGACAATTGTAGACTTCGGCCCGAAAACCCACGACTCTAGCCGAATTAGGATGGGTCAATAAATAGGTATCGAGATGTTTGATTATCGCTTGCTTATCAGGAAGAGCATTGGCTTCGCTTATCTCTCGCTTCTCCTCTGGCGTTTCTGCCACGCACTGAAGCAATGAACTAGCAGTCATCTCAAAGAGTAAAATCACAGCAAGTTGCAAGCGACTAGACATTAACTGACCCCGGTAAATCTGGCGGTGAAAAATTAAAGAACCGAGAGACCGACGTGTTCAACCAATCATGCCCGGCAAAAGTTGAAAGCAAACCAGAGGGAAGGTGGCATTAATGACCGGCCTGAGTGTAAACTCTCATACTGAACAACGACACTAAACCAATCCTTCCTGTACAGAAATCCCAATACAGATAACCAATGGCCAAAATCCTTGTTGTAGAAGATGATCGACTAGTAGCAGAACTGCTACGCGACCGCCTCAAGCTCGATCAGCACAAGGTGGAGCTAGCTCACAACGGCCAGGACGCCCTTGATTTAGCTCTTTCATTTCACTTTGAGCTTTTGATTCTCGACCTGGGTTTGCCGGGCCTGGACGGAATTGAGGTCTTAAAGGGCTACCGCAGCAAAGGTCAAACCTCGCCAGTGCTAATTCTTACTGGCAAAAATCAAGCGGCCGAAATAGAACTGGGCCTCGATGCCGGCGCCGACGACTACATGACCAAACCTTATGACATCCGCGAACTCTGCGCCCGAGTCAGAGCTCTTTTGCGCCGGGCAGCCAATAGCACTAGTAATGTTCTTACCTGTGGCGAATTAACCATGGATACAGCCAGAGCTGAGGTCAGGGTGGGCGACAACCTGGTTAAGATGCTGCAAACTGAGTATCAGTTATTAGAATTTTTCCTCAGACATAAGGGTCGAGTATTCAGCGCTGAGGAGCTATTGAGCAGTTGCTGGGACTCTGAAACAGAAGCTACTGAAGGTGCAGTGAGAACTTACATCACTCGAATCAGAAAAAAAATTGATATAGAAGGCAAAAAGTCGATGCTGCAAAGCATCTATGGTCTTGGTTATAAGCTGGACGACGCTGAATAAAAGATTTTAGAAACAGACAAGAACTCGCCATTTTTAGAGCGAGATCTTGCTGTCTGCATTATTTGAAGGTCGTTGACCACACTACTTAGCTGTTTTTTGCGTCAATTTGACAATATGGTCACGAGCATGTTGCCGGGTTCTGTCACTACCACCCTCGCGTGCCAGGTACTCAATCACACCATAAGCCGCCTCAGCATTCATCTTCACTAGTTTATCCATGGCCGCTCTCTGGAAGTCACCATTGTCTTCTTTCTCATTGTGGCTCTTGAGCAGAGATCTCACTACTACAGCAACAGCTGTTGGACCAGGATGTCCATCTAGGTACTTGTTCTTTGTATCTGCAGCCATGTGCTCTATACCAGCCAGCAATTCTATTCTTGCGGACACTGGAACCTTAGGATTATTCAAGCCATCTATAATCAACCTGGTAGCCAACTCATGTTCCACTCCAGGTTTCTTAATGACCTCAACCAGAGCCTTAGCAGCTTGCTTCTGCCACTCTTCGCGATCGGTTTTAAGAGCACTGCCACCGTGCCCAACTCTATATTCATTCTCCGTACCGAAATTAAAACCATCAGTATGCTTACCAGTCATAAACTCATAAAGCATGAACTGCTTAGCTTTATGATTGGGATCACCAGGATTTGCGGCCTGATAACGCAAGTCTTGCCACTGCTGGGCGCGTTTCTCAACCAGAGCATCTTCATCAGCCCGGCGACCACTTCCAGTCCAATAAGTACCAAGATTATTTAGCTTCGCTCTAATATCACCATCGGCTAAGAGATTCATATCTTCCTGCTGGCGCAGCCACTTTGTCTTCTCTGCTGTAGCAGTTGGATGATCATCTTTCATAGTCGCTACAGCGCCGTTCAATCTTCTATCTTCGCTCTCCGAAAAATTATTGAAAGCAGCCCGAATCTGATTACGCTTATCTTCAAATTGATTCGGTTGATCTTCTTTGGGTTTAGCATCTGGCTTCAACAGATCAATACCTTTAGGACTCTGAGCACCCTGCGGAACTTTAGGGGCTTCGGGAGCTTTCGCGGCAGGAGGGGCCTCAACTTGAGCTCCTGGCTTCTTCACCTCTGGCTTGTTTATCCCTGGTTTATTCGAATCGGGCTCGACAGGTTTGCCATCTCTAGTCTTTGGATTCGGCACAACTTCACGCGGTATCGGGCCTAGCGTAGGAGGCTTGGGCTGTACATCTTGGGGCGTTAATTCCGGTGGCAGTGTTTTGCGAATATCGTCTAATATACCGTCAAGTGGACGAGTCCGAGGTCGGTAAAAATCTGGATCATTGTCAGGCCATCTCGGCCTACCATTATTTTTTCTAGCTTCAAGCAGTTCCAACCTCAGTGCAACAAGTTCCTGTTTCATCTTCTCTAACTCTTGAGCTTGTTCGGCAAGTTTAGCCTCAAGCTTTGCAGTCTGAGTTGACTTATCGCCAGTTCTATCAGCGGGTGCCGGAGTAGCTTCCTGCGGCTTCAGGAAAGCGTCTTTAGCGTCTTTACCTTCCGGAACGTTAAGAGGGCGACTATGAGCCTTAGCGCTATGAATATCAACGGCAAGCTGAGCGCCAGAAAAATCACTGCGATCGTTATTGAGAGCCGTCGCTACAGCCTTTACTTTGCCATCAGGGCCCATTTCTGCGTTATAGACAATAGTTCTTGCTCTGTCACCACTTATGCCTTTTTGATTCATGAGATCGCGCAGTTCAGGTGTCTTAGCGGCTTTATCGCTATCAACATAAACAAACACAGCATTGTCTTTGACTGGCCAGCCCTCGTTACCAACTCTACTGTTCTGAGCAGATTTGACACTATCGACAGAATTCATGGCCCCTGGAGTGCGATCTGAAGCAAAAACGACTACTAAGGGTTTGCCTTCTCTAGCAGCCTTAGCTAGGGCTTTAGAGTAATCTCCATCAGTAAAATCAAAATTGTTTTTGATATTGCTTTCGTGCTGACTCTTATCGAAAGGCTTCAAAACAAGGGCTCTAGAATCGCTTGGTTGACAAACTCCTCCATCGCACGAGCGACCATAAGGGGCTGGTGGCATATCCAAAGTTCGTGTAGGCATGCGATCAAAACTACGGGGTGAGCAACTACCACCCGAACACGGCGAGGCCATAGGTATTTCATGCTGCCAGACCTGTGCTTGAGGAATAACTTGCCGGTCAGAACACCTACCCGATCTACAATCACTCATTTCACTTCCTCCTAAACTGCAACGCCATCGCTGCCTTGCTAAGCATCATATGGAGCAAATGTTTCAACTTCTTGACAATCTTAAAGCGATTTCATTGATAGCTATCTGTGCTAAAAATTTCTATGCAGACTTGATTTACGCAAAAGAGCTGCCTGTAGAGGAAGAACACAGTGCAAATTCCCAAACTTGTAGCCAAAGGCTTGGTGATTATTGCTATTCCTGCACTGTTTCAGCTTGTCTTTGGCATCAGCTTAGCTGTGATGGAAAGTCGTGCTGAAAGAGCCCAGCAAGAGGAAAGACACTCAAAAGAAGTGCTGCTTGTTCTAAGCAAAATCGAATCGTCTTGTTATGACATCTCACTCAATATTGTCAGGCTCACGGTCGAGAAAAGCGTTCGCATCATAAAACTGCTCAATATCGCTGAAAACAGGCTACAAGAAGAACAGAACGAACTAATTAAACTAGTTAGCCATGACAGTGAACAAACTATCCATGCCAGCAAACTCAAAGACAAGCTCAGCAAGTTCTTAGAGGGCATAGAGGGGGTGACCAATGCCATCAAAGAAGACGATCAAACAGCTCTAACTTTAGCCGGCCTACAAATGCGTCACAGCGCTCTGAAGCAGGGCACTGGTGATGCCGAGTTAACAGCCATGAGAGAACTAGAAGAACGCCGATTGGCTGCTAATCCCCTCAATGCCGAACGCACACAAGTTATCTTGCAAATACTGATGATTGGCTTGGTTTGCAGTACTCTTGTGGCCATTGCTTCAGCCGCCTACTTTCTGCGCGATATTGTCTTCAGGCTCTACCGCATTTCTAAGAATGCTGAATTAGTTAGCCTCGGCCAAGAAATGAAGCCCGCCATGGCTGGCCAAGACGAAATCGCTAGACTTGACCAAGTGCTGCACAATATGGCCAGGAACATTCAAGAAGCATCAAAAAGAGAAAGAGCTCTTGTATCTAACGCCGCCGACGTTATTTTATGTCTGGACAAATCATTGATGATTAGCTCTATCAACAAAGCAGCGGAAACGCACTGGAACTACAGTAACGAAGAATTACTAAACAAGCGTCTTATGCAACTAGTGCCAGCAGAATTTCAAGGAGATGCCCATAGTTTTCTCTCGAATGTTCGCGGCACAAGTCAATCTGAATCAGCAGACATTCCTATTATTTGCAAAACGGGACAAGTTAGAACCTTTAGTTGGAACGTCATTTGGTCGGCTGATGAAGAGCTTCTCTTCTGTGTAGCGCACGATGTCTCTGAGTTACGTCGTGTTGAAAATGCCAAACGTGACTTCGTTAACATGGTCAGTCACGACATTAGAACTCCCCTTAGCGGTATGACAATTTTTCTAGACATGCTTGATCAGGGCGCCTATGGCGAGCTAAACGACTCTGGTAAATCACGTGCTGGTTCTATCGGCGGCGCCTTAAATCGCATTGTGGCCATGGTCAACGACTTACTTGATATTGAAAAAATGCAATCAGGTCAATTTCAAATTTTCAAAACTGATGTAAATACAAAAAGCATTCTCCAGGCCAGTCTAGAAATGGTACAGGGGCTAGCAGACCAACAACTGGTCAAAATAGAAGTCAATCTTGAGAGTACAAATTCTAGCAAAGTTGGCATAGTGCACTGTGACGAAGCCAGAATTATTCAAGTTCTACAAAATTTGCTGACCAACGCGATCAAGTTTTCACCAGCCAATTCCACTATTATTCTCGCCGTAGAAGAAACCAGTAATGCAACTAAATTTGCAGTCAAAGACCACGGCAATGGCATTAGCAAAAACGATATTCCCACGCTATTTGAGAAATTCACACAGGCTAGAAATGAAGAGCCCAACAAACCATCTGGCTTTGGCTTAGGTCTGGCAATATGCAAAGACATTATTGAGCGTCATGGTGGCACAATTGGTGTCATTAGCGAGGTCGGCCAAGGCAGTACTTTCTGGTTTACTCTACCAAATCAGCCTAGCGCGGCTTACCATCCGGTCCTAAAACAGCAATAGGTGCCACTATTGTCTCAGTCACAGGAACTTCGCTGTTAAAGAGACGCAAGCTGTTGCGAACTACACTCGGGACTGGATTTGTCACCTCAGCATTCACAGTAAAATCACCGCTGCCTTCATTTCTAGTCATAAATATCCGTTTGATTTTGGCTTCGTTGTCAATTTGCGCAACTTTGTTGAGTATGGCCGGCACCTCAAGTTTGACCTTCAAACCCTCTATATTGGTCAACTCTGGATACTTACCCTGACCAATTTGAAAACGCAAATTATCAATTTCAATTCCCTTTATAGAAATTCCAGCAGCAACGTCGCGCTGTTCTGGCAATAGAATCTCGCGCTTAGTATCTCTCTCAATAACAAACTGATTGGCTCCTTCTTTAGAAATAGACTTGATGCCCCCTGCTATTTTCTCCACCATTTCTTTGCTCTGAGCAGTGGTCTCTACACCCGAAACAGTCAATCCATATTTGATCACATCAACGGCATTATCAGTACTGATCTTAATAGGAGGAAGTTGCTTGAGAGCTTCTGTAGCTTTCACAACAGGAGACTCCAGAGCAATTTGTGCCCAACGTGCTTCAAACTGATCTTCTGCTCGTGGCTTATAGAAGCTGTCAACAGCGCCCTTGACCTGATCTCTCAGTAAGAATTCAGTGCGAATACGTGACTGCTCTTGTTGCTCGAAATAAGATGGCTCAGGTCGAGCATGGCATTGAATAGTTGAGATAGACCGTCGAGATAGGTTCTGAAATCTAGAAAGATCGCTAACCTCAGGCTCCATCGTCATCAAACCAAGTCTAATTTTCGTGTTCAGATCACGGGAACCAGGCACCAGACCTTCTATCTGCTGAACAAACTTAGCTTTGTCTTCGGGGGTTTTTGCCAAGGTATAGTCGCGCCGCGCTCGGCGCAAATCATCTTTTTGCTCTGTACTTAGGCCACGCTCAGCCGCTGCTCTTTGTCTAACCAAATCGGTAATCTGTTCAACCTGAACAGCCGTTTTTGACTTTTCTTCTTTCCTTGCAAAAGGATCGTCAAAACGCAAATAGCCATCTTTGAGACCCCCTGTTGTGGCAATAGAGTCACGTTTGCCAGCAGCCAGGTTATTTCCCTTACGTTCGCCATCCAGGTCTAATAAAAAGCGCCTGAGAGCTTCAGTATTGTCGGCTTTATCTAATTGTGGGCCACCTAATCTGCCATCGCCCATTTTTTCACCTACTAAGAAAAATCTGCCAGAAAGCTTCAGTGCCGTAATCTAAAAAAGTTTCTGTGAAAGTATCTATCCGCAACAGCAAAAAACTAGACACGTTCGCTATCAACCCTGCTT
>Ga0075444_10001511_pt1 | contig 14353 bp, 10 predicted proteins | sample CoawatmetaG01DNA_FD_76836 | JGI IMG/M metagenome (GOLD analysis project Ga0075444, IMG submission 76836) | Marine microbial communities from the West Antarctic Peninsula - Coastal water metaG017-DNA | ecosystem: Environmental > Aquatic > Marine > Coastal | place: Atlantic Ocean: West Antarctic... | reverse complement strand
CATTTTAGTTATAATATTTTTATATTTTTAAATACTTTGGATTAATTCTTAGATTGTTTTTCTTTGTAATTAAATATAAATTTAGATAAGATTGCATTTATACCCGAAAATAACAATACGACACCTATAATTTCACATCCTTCAAGTGCAGTTGGTATATTTATTTTTGTTAATCCATTTTTACCTATATTAAAGTGTAAAAATGATTCTAAACTAAAAACAATAAAAGTGGAAAAAAATACAATATATTTAATATCAATCATCTATATAATATATTATTTAAAAATTATTATATATATATATATAAATGAGGCTTTTACTAATACTAAATATGTTTTCACAAGTACTCGTTGGTAATCAACTAGACGAACATGGATGTATATTAGATGGAGGATATAAATGGTGCGATTCTCTTAAAAAATGTATTCGTCCTTGGGATACTAGTTGTCCTGTTAAAATATGCAAAGATTCAAGTATACAATTATGTCGTATGATGTGTCCACATAAAGAATGTGGTAAAGATGAATGTGTTAAACGAATTGGTTCTTGCTGCAATTTTGAATGTGTTGGATTGGGTTCTTCTGATAAATTAAATGTTGGTGATGTTTGTTTTCAATTTTGCGAAGACAAATCTAAACCATTTATTAATAAACGATATAAATGTCCAAAGAATACAAAATGTTTACCCGTGGATGAATCAATTGGATTCGATAGTTGCGGAAAACGAGCACATAAATGCGTAGAGTCTAATTAATCCAAATATAAATGGTCTATAAATTTACGAACCATATCATTAATTGCTTTATCACCGTATCCTTTTTCACGAGCATTTATTCTAAATGTACCGAGTATATCATCAAGCACTGAAGGATAACGCATTACATCTTTCTTTAATTGTAACATACTCTGCCTGCCAGAATACCTAATTGATCCCGGTCCCGTCTTGCCCTCCATTATTGAACGCATTAATGCATCACGACCATGTTTCTTAAACACAGACCCACTCGGATTATGTACATTTCTATCGATACCTTCTATATACCTTGGAATACTAGAATAGTCTGGTCTATTAAAAAATCTAGTTCTATCTGAATAAACATCTGCTTGACCCCTTACTTGTGGATTTACAGCTCTTTTATAATCCATAACATCTGAATATGCTTGATTTTTTCTACCTTTTACATCTTGTATATTATATCTACTTACACATGGTTTAATATATCTTCTTTTAAAATCCTCATCAAATGCACAAGTTCTAGGATATAGTGTACAAAATTCTCGTAATCTACGGCATCTTTCTATATCCATACGTCTATCTGTATCTCCTTGAAATACATGTTCATCTAACAATTTATCATCAATTTCTTGTGGCAAATCATTGAATCCAATATCTTCAACTGAATCATCTTGTGCTGGTGAAGATCTTCTATCTATTCTATTCATTGCGCCTTCAAATATATCATTAAATTGAGATCTTGGATCATGTCTTACACTAGATGTAGGTGTTCTATATCTATGGGTTGCTTTTTCATCTACTAAATAACCTCTTCTTTCTAAATTTTCCAACGGTCTGTGCCTATCCCTAAATGCTTCGTCACTCGTATCTTCAATCGGTTCCGGACTTCTGGGTGAACGCGATTTAGAACGCGATTTAGAACGCGTTTTCGTTTGCTCTTTTCTAAATTGTGCTGCTTTTTTCTTATATGCTTTTTTCAAAGTTCCATCTTTTTTAAGATATTCCGGTGGATAATTAAATTTACTCGTGGATTTTTTTGCTGTTTTTGCTGTAGGTTTCTTTTTTTGTTTTTCAACTTGTTTATTCATTTTTCTTTCAATTACTTCGCTTTGGATATAATCATCCCAATTTGGATTCTCTCCCATCCATTCTTCGTCTGATGTACCTATTCCAGCTGTATCAAATGGATCGCGTCCAGTTTCAAGACTCCATTCAACTATAGAATTTGCTCTATCAATATCGTCTATGTCGGCCATTATATAATAAGAAATATTATATTAATCATACAAATCATCATCGCTATCATCAAAATCTATATCAGGACGTTCAATTGGTGGATAAAATCTACTTAAATATTCTTGTAGTCTCTGTTGTTCTTCTTCATGGATTCTTTGCATTTCCCGTCTTTCAATTTCTTCTCTCATTCTATCTAATTCATTTTGATATTTATTACTTAATCTTCTACTAACTTCAATCGTTTTTCTTTTAGTTTTATTAAATTTAGATTGTTTTCTACATGGTTTAATATACTTGCTTAAAATTGGTTCTGAATTACAATAATCTCTAGATTTGCGATTTAGCCCACAATATGATAATCTATCTCTACAATTCATTCTATCTAAATTTATTACATCAAGAGGCAAATCATCAAATCCAATATCATCTGAGTCAAAATCTTCTAATCCTTCTAAAAACCTTGCCATATTTACATTCTGTGCAAGCTCCACTTTATCGGGGGAACGTGATTTAGAACGTGATTTAGAACGTGATTTATATTTATTTTTGGTATTTTTACGACGAGGCATATATAATATCTAATATTTATTTTCCATTATCTTTTTCAATGTTCCTCTACCAATTTCAATATTTTCATTTAATAATAATAACACTATACAATTGTTAATATTAACATCATAATCTTTTTTATATGTTCTTATTATCTTTATTTGTTCCTCATTGAATTTCTTACGACTTTTAGTATCTTTTGTTTCTGTAAATATTAATTTTATACCCTCAGTTGTCTGAATATATTTTTCTATAATTAAATTCCCGTGTGTTGTTTTTTTATGACAATTTTTACACAAAGGAACTAAATTATGTTCATTATTTTTGTGATGATTATCTATCATACCATTCTCATCTGCAGTACATTGTTCTTTAATATGATGTGTTTCTTCTGCTCTTTCTCCACACACTCCACAATTATCCACAATTATCTTTTTATTATACGGACTGGATTTTAATTCGGTCTTCTCTACATCTCTTTGAATATCTCGTGCTAATTCTATAAATTCACTAGATAAACCTAGTGCTTCGCATACCTTTATTCCGTAGATTGGTGGACCTGGTCCCTCTTTTAATTTTCTGTTATATATCAATACATCGCCATCGTATTTAATTTCCAAATGATATATTTTTAAATTATCAATTGATTTAATTTTATCCAATTTAGTCAATTGATGTAAATGCGATGTAAATAAATAACTACATTGTATTTTTGATAAGGTCTTCAATCCCGCATATACTATTGAGATTGCAGATGTGGTTTCTGTTCCCGAACATAATTCATCCCCCAATATTAATGAATTTTGATCGCATTTATTCAAGATTGTTTTCAATTCACTCATTTCAACCGCGAATGATGATTGTGCTTTAAATATATTATCATTATTTAGAATTCGTGTAAATATCTGTGTATAAGGTGTATATTTGAATGTTTTGGAAGAAACATATAATCCTGCTTGTGCCATCACCAAATTTAATCCAATGGCTTTCATCAATGTAGATTTACCACACGCATTTGTTCCATAGAGTAATATTCCGTTTGAACCCAATGAAACATCATTTGTGATATATTCAAGTTCAGTATTTATTCTTTCAACAATCGGATGTCGTATATCTATAATATCCATAAATGATTTATCGGATTCTATTATTTCTGGTCTAAAATAATTATTGTCTATGGATAGTTTTACAGAACAAGTAGAAACATCTACATCTGATATAAATTTATTCATCTCATACAAACATTCACCATAAGTTTCATATAAATGTTGAATTGTTTCTGTATATATCTCACGATTAAAACGCGTTAATCTTTTGTATAATCCAGACAGTTCTTTGGATATAATTTCCATAAAAGGAATATGAATTAATGTATTTTGTTTATCTTTCTTTTTATAAACTATTTGGTCGGGTGTAAATGTGTATAATATTTCTTTTCCATCCTTGATATCAACCTTCTTCTTTTTATTTATTTTGTCTTTGAAACTAACCGCACGACTATTCGTACAATACAATACATATTCATTTTTATCCTTTCCCGTAATACATACTTTTACATCCATAAATGTGGATAAACATTTTAGTGCAGTATCTATTCGTTTTGTATACATTTGTATTTCGGTATCAATTAAATCTATATTATCAAATTCACCATAGTTAAATATAGACCGTTTCATTTGTTCAATTGATTCATTTGTAATTAAATCAAAATTAAAGATAGTTTCAATTTCATCCATGTATTCACAAAACTTATCATCGGTATTAGAGGTTGCTCGCAATATTTCTAAACATAATTTATATGATATATAAGTTGTTTTAAGTTTATTTGGTTCAATTTCCGATAAACTCAATAATCTCAAAGATTTATCTAAATCTATAATATTAGTTAGATATTTACGAATATTATCATACTTATCACGATAATATTCAATTTTATCATAACGTGTGTTTATTTCATCTTTGTTTATTAATGGATACAATAATCGGTGTTTCAGTTCTCGTTTACCCATTGGAGTCAAACACAAATTACAAACTGATAGAAGAGATTCATTGCGTCCTTTAAAGTAAGAATAGTTATTGACAATATTTAATTGACGAATAGAATTTGAAGTGAGTGTTAGATAATTCATATCATGTTTTTCTTTTGGTTTAGGTATATTATTTAATAAATCAGATTTATGATCCTTAATGTATAATAAAAGATATAAGAATGAATGCATGGTTTCTGTTTTGTGATCTAATTCTAATTCACTAATAGGATTTAACATACTCGTAAATTTATAGGTTTTTTGGAATTCATTATTTATAAAAGAAGGTTGTTCATACATAGACCCTTTGAAGTGATTTATACGAAAGCAATCGTGATTAATATCCCAATTTGATATCACATCATTTCTGGATAATTCCAAGTTCTTTGTTTGAAAAATAATTTCACTGGGATCATAAAAATTTATAAAACGACTTATCTCATCCATACAATATTGATTATCACGATTTGTATTTGGAATTGAATGTATATAATTTTCACCAGTAGATAAATCAATTGCAGATATACCAACTTGGATTAGATGTTTATTTTCATATTGGTATGATTCAATATAAATAGATAATAAATTATTTGAATTTCTTTTGTTGTAATAAATGTCTGTTCCAGGTGATAGTATTCGGGTGACTTTCCTATCAGGATTGGGAGGTTCAGTTATTTGGTCAACAATAACAATTGTATAATTGTGGTTTAATAAATAAGTTAGGTATTTTTCTTGTGCTATTTTGGGGAATCCACCCATCAAATATTTTTTAGATTCATTTGCATCGTGGTCTTTGTAGGATTTTTCACCGGGAATAATTTGTAGTATTTCATTGCATATATATCGTAGGTTTGATTCTCCTTTTCCATCATTTTCATTATAGCACATTTCATAAAAAGAACCCAATTGAATTAATACGATGGTTTTATCGTTTCCGTATAGGGTTTTATATTTATCGACATATTTATCATATTCAACTAGAATATGGATTGTATTCATCCTTTTATTTAGTATAATTAATATATTTTTATATTGTATAGATGAATCCTGATTCAGTAGATTGTCAATTAAATTTTATAGATGATTATTATGATTTTTTATTAGATGATGATGGCGGTGATGATGATGATTATGATGATCCGATGCATGAAGGTGGTTATCAAAAAGGAGGAGTAAACATTGATGGATGGGCCACCCTAGATAATCTTGATGTAAATACTATTAATTTTCAAACAATTTTACCTAGATTAACTGAAATAAATATTAAAATAGAATCAATATTTGATGGCCTTCATGGAAGTCCCAATATTAAGGACAAAATATGGGATGATTTGGAAAAATTAATTAATGATAAAATGAGTGTTACGTCGGCAGACCCTGACAAGAGAACCCGTACCATGCCACGGAGTTCCTTCAATCTGGTCAGCCAAAAAGTGTTTGAGACTATATTTACAAGAATATTCAATGATATCTCGAACACTCCGCACAATGAGAAGGGCCATCTCCTTCCTGTAGCAGAGGATATGAGAATTCCTTTTAGCAGATTATTATTACAAATGAATAAATTTATTATAAATTATAAACATAAACTTGGTCCGAATGGGAGTAGGGGGATAAAATTTGAAGATGCAGCCAGACTCATCAAGAGTCCTCAGATAATGAAAGCCCCAGTGTTTTTAATGTTATGTAATGCATTTAAAAGTGCCGATGGGCAAGCCTTAAAAAATAAGTTATATAATTTACTCGTAAAATCAAAAAACACGAAAACTAATGCAAATAAGCCCACTTTGGACAAAGATATTATAAACAACTGGCTAGAGTGGGATGAACAAGATATATGTCTGTGCGATACTTATAAATCATCAGAAATAAGAGGCAATAGTGCAAGCCAAGAATGTTTAAACTATTATATTAATTGTACTGCACCCTGTTTTCAGACACCTATTAGGATATCATTTATGTCTAATTTAAATACTTGCTATGGAACAAAAATTGCTTTGAGTGATTTTTCCGGAATTACCACATGGAGTCAGACTGAGCTAAAAAGTAACCCTAATAAAAAAGCATTGTATCGTAATTTACGAGAAGAATGTGAACATCTTTTAGGAATAAAAACCCAAGTAAAATGGATCGGACTTCCATTTTTTAATAATTTATTAGATGGTTTAATTAATATTATAGTTCAAACAAAAATTGAAGAAGCAGAAACAGATCGTAATAATATGTTACCATTTGTATATGCAGAATCAGCAGGAATATTTAATCAAGTAAAAAGTGATAAAGAACTGATATCTTGTCATGGGGACTGGACTAACGCGAGTTCTACATTTATATTTGACGATAACGAATATATTAATATATTAAAAAAAGTATATTTTAATGGTCATTATAAAAAATCACTAGGAAATGAATCATTAGTTAAGTTAATGGGATTAGAATCTGCTATATTAAAGACTAGACATTTGCAAAATAAAAGTGTGACTAGTATGAATAATGCATCAGATATTCAACACCAAGTAGATGAATTAAATGTTATATTTAGAAATATTGATAAACAACGGTTATTCATAGTCAATATGTGTTGTGTTACTACACTATATATTAAAATGGGATATGTAGGAATTGATGGTAATAGTTGTTCTGCAAACTTTTTAACTTGTTGGAAATTACAATGGTTTAAACGATTATATTTAATATCTGGTCATAATGAAAATTACTGGAAAACATCAGGAAAAACCGAAGTATGTGAGTTTTTAAATAAAAAAAGAGAAATATATATTAAAAATAAACTTACTACTGACAATACAGGGGGGCCATGTGATTCGGATTCGGCTACTCCAATGGATGATGATAATCAAGTCGAACCGGAACCCGGACCAGTGGCTTCAACCACCAACACGATGGATTCAACCACCAACACGATGGATTCAACCACCAACACGATGGATACACATGATATGTCTGATGCACTATCATTACCACCAAGGCAGCGATGGACAAATGGTTTATTACAACAGAGAAAGTATATGGACGCACTAGAAAACTTGTCGGTCCAGCCTACGTTTAGTGGGCAATTTAGCGCTCCACCATTTATGTTAATTAAAGAAGATATAAATAAGTCTCGTTTAACTGAACTTAATAAAAAACTATTAATAGATTTGTATGATACACTACATTTAGGAAATCCAACACCATCAATTAAATATCAAGGTGACAATACTGTAAAAAATGTCTTAATAAAATTAATATATCAATTAAATAATAGAAATTTTGATTATAAACTTTTATATAAATGTGAAGGAGGCACTGGAACACATCGTTATATTTCATTTGATGTTTATGATATTACATTGGAACGCTCTAAAAGTGAATATTTGCAAAATAAACCAAAATCCAGATGGCCCGTCGAACCTATTGCTTGCAATTCATACGATAACTATGAGTCAAATATGCGGAACCAGAACCGGAGGTCGAGTTATAACTCCCGGAGCATGAGTCCAGTGAAGACATACAGCAGAAGCAGGAGCAGAAGCAGAGAGGGAGGAGCTGGCGGTAAGAAAACTAAGAAAACTAATAAAAAAAAGAAATCACGTCTAAAGAAAAAAACCAAAAAAAAACATAAGAAGAAGTATAATGGGGGGAGAACCGTTCGAACTAAAAGAACTGGACAAAATCATAAAAAAAATGAGAAAACCAAGAAAAAAAATAATAAAAAGAAAGTTAACAAAAAGAAAAAAAAGTAAATCTTCAACTCTTAAAAAGGGTAAAAGAGGAGTGAAAAGAAAATATACAAAGAGGCGATATTATAAACGTAAACGACAAAAGTTATGAATAATTTCTATATAATATATATCTTTTAATAATTCTTCTATTTCTGATAGATAATGCAAATGCCATCATTTATTTATTTATTTATATATTTAAGATATATCTTTAATATTTATTTTGCTAGAGTTCTGAATACACTCTTTAGAATCCATTTATTAATATAATACATTAATACAGTAAATACAATCGCATGAACAAATAATACTAGATATTTATTTGAACCATAATGAGTTCCAAATATTCTTGAAAAAATACTATCAACTAAATTGAATATAAATGGGTTTGCGACAAGAATAAATATAATACCCCCCGCCACTGCAGATTGAATAGCAGAATCGTTTAACTTGCTTAACATTTTCATTTTATAATATATTAAAGAAAAAAATTTAATATTAATTAATATATTATGAGATTTTCTTTACTTTTATTTATCATTGGAATATCATTTATAACTATTGGATATTCACATCAAATATCACCAAGTAAACATGAAAGTAGAGAAATAGAATTTGTTCCTAGAAATGTATATGATGAATTATCAAAATCACACATAATATAATTATTTACAAATTCTATAATATATATATTTTCCAGTAGTTTTACTCATTCTTGTAATTTTCACTATATCACCTGGAACGCATAATTTTAATTTTGCAACTGGATCGGTTTTTAAAATTATCGGTAATTTATTTTCATCACAATTATTTTCTTCAAATATTTTATTTATTTCATTATTATCTCTTATAACTTCATGATTTGGAACGAAATCATGTTTTAATATATTAAATAACAATGACTTAATATCAAATATATATATATTTCTAAAATGATTCTGTTTTAATTCTGTATTTAAATGATCCATATTTATTTCATCTTCTTGTAACAATATATTAATTGTATTATTTATTTGTATAACTGATTCTGACATTGAATCATTTAAAATAACTATAATTGAATCGGTTTGTTGTATTAAATTAGTTTCATATAATTTTTTAATTCTGTCAATAAATGATTTTTTATTAATTTTTGTAGATTTATTATCACCTATATTTGGAAAATTATAATAAACAACATGTAAATTATGACCTTGAATATTTCTATGTTCTAGTGTAAAACAACATCCTGGACAATTACTTAACATAGAATATATACTATTTAATTCATTAACTCTATATAATGCATCCAATTCTGAAGTTGATAGTATAGATAATGTATCGGTATTGTATTCTTCCACCAATATTTCTTTTAAAGTTTTGCGACTTAATTCAATCTTTTTAATGATGTCCATTTAATATAATAGCTCTTATTATTTTTATATATATTCAAATTTATTAAGGCCCGGGTTCTGGTTCAAACTCTGGTAAATCAGGTTGTTTTGTGGGTTGATTTTGCTTTAATATTTTTCTAGTTTCATCTGGACTAAATTGATTTGGTAATTCTGTTTGTTCATAACTTAATGGTTTGCCATCTAAATCTTTTCCTTCCTGAATCAACTTAAATTGTTTCATTTCTTTGCTATCGGGTTTTAAAGATTTAAAGTATTCAGTTTCAAAATTATTGAATTTTTGTTTATCTATTACTTTATTCTCAATCATTTTTAATGCACTTTGACCTATTAATTTTTGGACACCCGTTTCAGGTGTATTTGGTCTTTTATCTGGTCTTTTATCGGGTCTTTTATCGGGTTTTTTAGGTTTATCGGGTTTTTTAGATTTATCGGGTTTTTCATCAGATTTCTTTTTTTCTTTTGCTTCATATTTCTTATAATCAGGCAATTCTACATTATTTATATGCGCAAATACTTCTTTATTATTAATTATTTGTGGAGTTAATATTTTAGATGAAATTGACATTGTTTCTAATTCTTGGATTAATAATTTGGCTGAGTATGGAACAGATATATTATGTCTTTTATCCTCTTTATCATACGAAATATTCCCTGTCATTGTATTTATGGGAATTTTATATAGATCATTTGTTTCTTTATCTAATCCATCAGACCGTTTCATCATACTTTCATATAAGAAATTAGCAGTTCCGTGTCCTAATATACCATCCCGTTCCATTTCACCTATACGCAATCCACCGCCACTTGCTCTTCCTGCCATTGGTTGATTTGTTATTTGAGAATTTGAACCAGTTGCTCTTGAAAACATCTTGTCTGCAACCATTATTTTCATTCGTTGATAATATGTAGGACCAATAAATATTGATGTTTTTAATTGTTCTGCAGTAATCCCACTATATAAAACTTCATTCCCCCATTCTTGAAAACCATGTTTCCCTAATAAATTAGAATAAGTTCTGATATCTGTATTTTGAAAAGGAGTACAATCTCCATAATACCCTCCAATACATGAACTTTTACCTAAAACAACTTCTAATAATTGATTGATAGTCATTCTAGTAGGTATCGCATGTGGATTTATAATCATATCAGGAACAACTCCATTTTTCGAAAAAGGCATATCAACCTGGTCTAATAACATACCACACATACCTTTTTGTCCACATCTACTTGCGTATTTATCTCCTATTGTTGGTATCTTTTTCTTGAATATACGAACTTTACATCTTCTTAAATTTTCACGATTTTTAGTAACAATTACTTTATCAACATATCCGCTAGTATGTTTTGATATTTTTGTGCCACTAATTTTATTTACTTCTTTTCCATTTGGTAATACTGTATTTATTGCTAATGAAATAATTTTATCCTCATCTGTTACATAACTTCCTTCATTTACTATTCCATTTTCATCTAATTTACTATAACTATCTATATTTTTAACATCACTATCAACATATTTAGGATTTGCAAATCTAGTAGTTGTATTATTTTCAACTTTTTCACTTTCTTCATAACTTCTAAAATAAAATGAATTAAACATACCTCGTTCTACTGATGAACGATTAATAATAATTGAATCTTCTTGATTATATCCTGTGTAAGAAGCAATTGCTACAACTATATTTTGACCATTTGGCAATTTATCAACATTTGTATATTTATTGTATCTACTGGTTACAATGGGTCGTTGTGGATAATTCAATACATGAGCAAATGTATCAAATCTAGTATTATATGCACTAGAATATACACCTACTGCTTGTTTCGTTTGTTGACATGAAAAAACATTACGAGGAAATTGATTATGTTCTGGAAATGGTATTTGTAAAGTTAATGGTGATAATATTAATGAACCGTGTATTTCGCAATGTGTATAATTTTTATTTTTATCAATAGAATACATGTCTTTTGCAATTAAACACGATTCAGATTCGGTTGAATCTATATATTCAATAGGAGCAATGTATTTTTCTAAAACATTTAGATATTCTTTTTTATGTTTATTTTTTAATTCTTCAAATTCATCTTTATAATATTTATCATCATATATGGATACATTTTTATTAATATTATACATATATCCATGAATACATGTCTTCCAATCTTTCATCAATTCATAATTACCTTTAATCAATTCATTTGTTTTATCTGATTTTAACGTTTTATCTGATTTCAACACTAATATCGGTTTCAACACTAATATTGGACGCAATATTCTACCAGAATCTGTGAAAATATATATTTCTTTACTAGATGGTTTCCATGTAATAGATGTATTTATATTTATAAAACTATTCAATTTTAATAATTTCAATAATCTAGTTAAACTTTGCGGATCATTGTGTAATCCAATCCATTTTCCATTAATGTATATCTTTGTTTTATTATAAATATCTAAATAAACTATATCTTTTAATTGTATCATACCATTATCTACTAATGCATCTATTATTCCATCTTCAGCTATATTAAATGATATACTAGATATAATTGTCAAGTGATTTATTATTCCTACATTTCCACCATCAGGTGATTCGGATGGACACACAAACCCCCATTGAGAATTATGTAATTTACGAGGACCCACTGCTTTCGAACCTTTTGGCAATGGAAAACTTAATCGTCGTATATGAGATAATGTTGCAAGCATAGAATTTCTATTTAAATCTTGAACAATTCCTTGTTTTGCGGAGATACCTGTTCCGAATACACTACCAAATGAACGTGTAATTTGATTCATATCATTATTATTAAATATACTCGATATATTTTCACTATTTATCATATTTTCTATTGGGACAATATCATTCATAACATAATTATATTCGCTATCAATTTTCAACATTATACTCTTATTAAATTTACCCCATAATTCACGATACAATTCATACAATAATGATCCAGATACATCCACTCTTTTATTCGCATACGAATCTCTATCTGTTACTTTTAATACACCAATATGTGTTAATAATATTTTACGAACAGAATTTGCTAAATACTTTGCTTTTTCTAAATTATCATCTCCATAAATAGGTAAAAAATTGTTATTAATAATTTGTATAACATTAAATATTTGTTTACCCTTTGTATTTACCGATATAAATTTATATGCATTTTTCTGTGTATATATTGGTTGCGAATCTTTAATAGTACCCATTAATAAATCTGTTAATTCATTTTTTAATACATCTACGTCATTATCGTAAATTATCATTTTCATCATATCACGATCGGATTGTATACCCAATACTCTAAATAGAATAAATAATGGGATTTTAACATCTAATCCAAGAATTCGAACCACAAATCTATGTATATATCTTGCAGGCAAATAATCAGGTGGACCAGTTGGATTTATATTAGTTCTTAAATATTCAATTGCAGTTGTTCTAGATGATTGAAATCCTTCTTTTGATACACAAGTAATTAAACCTTGAATAATTATATTATCATCACTCGGTTTTGTAATATACAATACATTATTTACTTTCTTTTCTTGTGATATTACTACTTTTTCTTTTCCATTAATGATAAAATAACCTCCTTGGTCATAGGGGCATTCACCTAATTCAGTTAATTTCTGTGCTTCTAAATTATTTAAAATACAAGGATTAGAATGAACCATAATTGGCATTATTCCAATATTTACTTTTTCAAAATTACGTGTGTGTAATTTTTTACTTTTAACATCTTCTATTTTTACTGCAATATTACAAAATATATTCATTGCATAAGTTAAAGATTTTAAGCGAGCATCATTCGGATACATATAAGAAGATTTGCCAGAATCATATATAGTGGGTGATGTTATAAATATATTTTCAACATCTTCTTTTAACTCTCCATTATCATCAAAGGTTTCTCCAAAATATATATATATTTTATGGTCAAATGTATTTGTTTTTTCATCAAGACCCTTATATATAGACAATGGATTTTCACGTTTTATAATATATCTTATTCCATTTGTTTCTGAATATATTAATTCATTGTAAGAATCTAATTGATGCTTTGATTTAAAATATGGATTATCTCTAAAATATGTGTCTATTAGATACCATACATTCAGAGGAAATAGATTTTTCAATGCATTTATATCTACTTCAGGTTCTGGTTCATCTTCCTCTTCTTCGTCTTCTTCATCTTCACTTTCATATTCTTCTTCTACTTCTTCTACTTTTTCAACTATTGTTTTTTCATCAGGTTCTTCTTTATTTGTTTCTTTTTTTTTATCTGGTTCTTTTTTTTTATCTGGTTCTTTTTTTAATTCATTCAGTTTTTCAGCTGCGTTTTCATTTCCTTGAATTTCAAATAATTTAAGATTTTTAACATCATCTGTATCTAAATCGTCTGGGTTTTTACTCAACAAAACATCCAATCTATTATTTGGATTATCTGTTTCGATTGTTTCTTCATATACGTTATCATCTTCTTCCTCATCTTTGGTTTCTTCATTCACAATTGAATCATCTAATGGATTTGCTCCCTTACTTACGATATCATTAATCTCTGTATCAGTTCCACTTACAGTAAATGTTTTAGTATCACTCATTATTATTTTTAGATATATTTATTTTAACTTAAAATATATTTAAATCATATATTTATATTATGCCAATTAAT
>Ga0075444_10001510_pt1 | contig 14353 bp, 12 predicted proteins | sample CoawatmetaG01DNA_FD_76836 | JGI IMG/M metagenome (GOLD analysis project Ga0075444, IMG submission 76836) | Marine microbial communities from the West Antarctic Peninsula - Coastal water metaG017-DNA | ecosystem: Environmental > Aquatic > Marine > Coastal | place: Atlantic Ocean: West Antarctic... | reverse complement strand
GTTAGAGAGCCCTCATCAAGCAAAGCCTGGGGATAATAGCGAATACAGAGATCGGCAAACTCTCTCTGAGGAGAAATAAATTTGTCTGCGTCATTTTTTCGGCGATTGATCTGAGCATTCGCTTGCTTCTCGGTATAGCCTCGCTCGCGGTGATCGCGACTGACTTTCCAAAAAGTCTTGAGCTCTGCCTCGGGATCCATGAAGATTTTCAGATCAATTACTTTTCGCGACTTAGGTAAATAGAAAGTGTGCAAGCCAGACAGGACAATAAAATCGTTGGGCTCAATCACCCGAGCACTAGTAAAGGCACCAGTTGAGTGATCATAGTCGACACGCTCAACACTGCGTCCGCGCTTCAAATTGAAGAGTGTATCGGCCTGCCTGTGGAGGAAATTGGCTTTCGGATCAAGATGGGTAATGTCTTTTTTCCAATTTTCGTCGTGGCGAGCCCATTTGTGATCAGCATCACCTTCAAGCTCAACCACGCGATTCTGCAGTAAGGCCTTTATGTCTTTGAGCAGTGTCGATTTACCAGCACCACTATCTCCACCAATACCGATGACGATAGCTCTTTCGCGCTTATAAATCGAATTACTGCGCACACCAGTACGATAGCAAAGCACGATATTGGCCAGCAAGGTTGCTTCTAGCAGAGTAAAGGCTAGAGAAGAGAGGTGCTCACCAGGTATGCCTAAATTCCAAACCTGACCGCAGAACATAATGGCCGGATAATCGAAGTGATGGAAAAAGAGAAAATAGAAAAGGTAGAAGCAAGAAAGGGCCATACCAGCTGGCACAATGCGGCTATCTCGGCGGCTATATTTGATCATGAAAATGCTGAGGAATGGCACAATCCAAACGTACCAGCCGGGCGCCGGCACAATAAGGGCGACAAATAAAGCAAAGACAATATTGAGGAAGGCATCTAGTAAATCAAGATTGATTTTGGGATAGAGAGCAAAACGCACATAGGTACTGCACACCGCCAGAACGGGCAAGAAAATATGCATAGAGCCAATGCTGATGTAAGACTCAAAGATCTGGCTCTGCTTGGGATTATGCAAAACTATGGCTTGAAAACCAGCCGAGGACAAAAAGGGATAGACCCAGAAGATAAGCATGAGAAGCGAACAGACGAGATAGAGCCCGGCCATCTTGGGCTTCTGATTGCGATAAATATAAGTGATACAAAGGGGCAAGGCCGCCGCCACGTGAGACTTGGTCGCCAGAGCTAAACCAAAAAGCAGTGCCGATTTAAGCGTGTCGTGTTTGCGCAAAAAATAAACAGCAGCGAACAGTATCGCTGTTGGTATCAAATCGAGTTGTGAGTGAATGTAGCAAGCATAAAATATGATTGGCGAAAGAAAGTAATACCAGAAGACTTTGTTGACTCTTGCTGGAAACATTTTGACCAATAGGAAGGCAATCAAAATATCGCTAAGAAGGGTCGGCAATTTCATAAAGAAATTGACCAAATAGGTATTTTCGAAACCAACCAGCTTCAGAGGCAGACAAAAGAAAGCGACAATATAAAGCATCAGCGGCTGATAAGGAAATTGATCCCGCTGTGTGGTGGTCTGAAAATAGAAATCCCAAGGGTTGTCAAAGTGGCTGATAAAGTGCTGAACGAACGGCACAAATAGCTGGTTCATATAACCAGACGAAAAAAGCACCATCAGCAACACTTTGGCAAAAACCACCAGAGCAAAAGCACTGAGGCCAATTGGGGCCGCCGACTTGAGGACAGCACCCGCTGTGCCGCCGCCAAGCTTATCCACTGGATTCAAAATCGGTTTTGCTTTTGCTTCCATCAACCCTGCTTGATCACTTTCTATTTTGATATGCCCGCTCTTTGGCAGCGGACCACTACTTACAACCACATCAAAACAATCGATTGCGGCCAAACAACTGCATCAAGTGGCTACAATGCAAACAGAGTCAATTTTATCGTTACTACTTAGAAGCAGTGCCTTCTGGATAGTAAATGAAATCGCAGCGGAATGGCGCCGGAGCGTCTTTAAAATCAGCAGGCAAAGGAGCAAAGGGTGACTGTGTTCTCACCGAGTCAACAGTTCTCTCAATAGCCCGTTGACCACCGGTGGCGCTGACCGTATGAACATCGGTGCAAAGGCCTGGTCGAGTAATTAGAAATTCAACGGCTACGCTGTAGCGGTGGTCAGACTTAAGTGGCCGCCAGCCCTCTGCCAGGCGATTCTGCAAATCTATGCAGTAGCGCTGCTGCTCAGGGGTATAGCTGTGTTCGCTCACCGGTGAAACCATGACCTTGTGAGGACCAACTGGCTTGGTCGGTTCGGTCGTGGTTGTGGTGGTGGTTGTTGACGTAGTGGTGGTCTTGTCTCCAACTTTATCGGTCTTACTGCATCCAGTCACTATGACAGCCGCAGGGATAAGCAATGAACACAAGAGAACCGACAGGCGCATGGTAAGACCTCGAATAAGATAGACCCATTCTACACGAGGGCGAATAAGTCATGTATCAACTGAAAGCCTTCAGCAACTGTAAAAATCCGGTAAGCGAAAAAAAGTTGAGCGCGAAAGAAAGAAATCAGCCCAAGAAATAGGGACCTAATGCTCGATAGCTTCCACCGGTCGCCTAATTTGAGCGCCAACGCAAAGGCCATCATTAAAATCGAGGTCGAGATAAGCCTCTTTCAACCCCCGGCTCATGACATAGCTCAACTGAACAACTTTGTTGTCAATCACTTTCTTCTCGCACAGACGCGTGCCCAGAAGCTTTTCAAGCTGTTGAACATCTTTGCCTATCAGTCTTCCCGAGCCAATCAAGTCGTGAACCATTGAATAGCGCGTCGGACCAACGCCAAAATCCCAAATCTCACTATTAAAAGGCAAAGGAGTGGGATCTTGCACAAACGAAATTGCCAGTACTGCTATGGCAATCAAGAGAATTAACTCGATGGCCAACAACCACTTAAATATAGGCCTGGTCTGCCACAAAGTTTTGAAATCAAGTTTACTCAAGGTCTACCGGCCAAGTCCTATCATGCAATTCGTCACCGCGGTAATTATAGGGGTATTGACATAGTCACCATATTTTGATATTTGTACAAACATAGAAAGATAAAATATAGAAAGCTAAAATACGGAAATACCAAATATGGAAATACAAGGGGTATTAAACGCCTTTGGCGCTCTCTCGCAAGAGTCACGCTTAAACGTCTTTCGCCTTCTAGTACAACGCGGCCCTGACGGTCTGGCCGCGGGAACAATAGCCGCTCAATTGGGCATAACTCCGGCCACCATGTCACACCACTTGGAGCAATTGAGCCAAGCCGGGCTTGTTTCTTCAAAGCGGGACGGACGCTCAATCATTTACAGCGCCAAATACGACACGATGCAAAGTCTGATCAGTTTCCTCATGGAAAATTGCTGCGAGGGAAAAATTGACTGCTGCAACGAAACTACAACTTGTAATGAAAATACAGCTTGCAACGAAACCAAACAAAAAGCCATAAAGGTAATCTTCGCTTGCATACATAATGCCGGCCGCTCGCAGATGGCCGCCAGCTTCTTCAATTTATATTGCAACCAAACCAAAGCTTTTGCTCTTTCCGCCGGCACCAATCCTGGTACCAATGTTCATGCAGAGGTGCTAGCCGTGATGAAAGAAGAAGGCCTTGACCTATCAAATATAAAACCACAACTGCTCACCGATAAACTAGCGCAAGGCGCTGAAATGCTCATTACCATGGGCTGCGGTGAAACCTGTCCAATGATTCCAGGACTAAAAAGAGCCGACTGGGGCCTACCAGACCCTAAAGGTCAAACAATCGATCGAGTGAGAGAAATTCGCGACGAAGTAAAACAACGTGTACAAACTCTTGTCAAAGAATTAGGCGTAGCCAATGAGCAATAAACAAGTTCAAGCGGCAAACAATGATACCAGTCAGCCAAGCATAGGTTTCTTTGAGCGCTGGCTGACAGTCTGGGTTTTTCTCTGCATCGGTGCAGGAATAACTCTGGGGCAATTAATGCCAGGGCCAATGAAGTTAATAGGTTCACTCGAGATCGCTAAAGTAAATATACCTGTTGGGCTCTTAATCTGGCTAATGATTGTGCCCATGCTTTTAAAGATTGACTTTGGCTCCCTGGGGCAGGTCAAAAGTCACTGGAAAGGCATAGCCGTAACCCTTTTCATAAACTGGGCAGTGAAACCATTTTCGATGGCCTTGCTAGCCTATATATTTATTCGTGTAATTTTCGCCCCATACCTGCCCCCTACACAGATTGACAGCTATGTCGCCGGACTAATCCTACTGGCGGCAGCACCATGCACAGCCATGGTCTTTGTCTGGAGCCAGCTGACAAAAGGTGATCCCTACTTCACTCTTTCGCAAGTAGCAGTGAACGATCTGATCATGATATTTGCCTTCGCACCAATTGTCGGTCTGCTGCTCGGCCTATCCTCAATAACCGTTCCCTGGGACACCTTGCTGATCTCGGTTGGTCTGTACATTGTCATACCAGTGCTGCTTGCCCAAGCGTGGCGAAGCATATTGCTAAAGCAAGGGCAGGAAAGCTTTGACAAGACTCTTGAATTGCTACACCCGCTTTCACTTGCAGCACTACTCACCACCCTAATTTTGCTCTTTGCCTTTCAAGGCGAAGCGATTCTCAAGCAGCCACTTGTAATAGCAATGCTGGCAGTGCCGATTTTGATTCAAGTCTTTTTCAACTCCACTTTTGCCTACTTACTGAACAAGCATTTCAGAGTTGCTCACTGTGTCGCTGGCCCCTCTGCCTTAATCGGAGCCAGTAATTTTTTCGAACTGGCCGTGGCAACTGCCATAAGCCTATTTGGCTTCAATTCAGGGGCAGCACTCGCCACCGTAGTTGGTGTGCTAATTGAAGTGCCAGTAATGCTTGCCGTTGTCAAAATCGTCAACAGCAGCAAGCAATGGTACGAAAAAGATCTTCCCGAAAGTCAAAGTTAAATACTTGCAAGCAAGGAACAGAGACTAAATTCAAGAGTCTTGCCAATACAGCGAAAGGAGCAAAGCCATGAAAATTCAAGTATTCGACCCGCCAATGTGCTGTTCAACAGGCATTTGCGGACCTGGAGTGGACCCAGCTCTCGTAAATTTCAGCGCCGATCTCGACTGGCTCAAACGCCAGGGCATTGAAGTAGAACGCTATAATCTCTCGCAGCAAACCCAGGCTTTTGTCAGCAATGCCACAGTGGCTGCGGCCCTGAAGAAAGACGGCAACGACTGCCTACCGCTTATTCTGGTTGACGGTAAAATCGCATCTCAGGGCTTATATTTATCAAGAGAAAAACTAGCCGAGCTTACAAATTTAGAATATTCAGCCAGCGAAAACAAACAAGAGACTAAGGGTGGGCTGAAATTTACTGTTCAGCAGGCCGAGTCTACCACTTCAGAGACGGCAAAATCCGCAGCCGCTTCAGGATGCTGCAGCGCACCAGCTGATAAGGAAGAAGCAGATAAGAAGTCTTCCTGTTGCTAATTAAAGGAGCGGCCATGAACCTGGTTGAACAAGCCACTAAATATATGTTCTTCACCGGCAAGGGTGGGGTTGGTAAAACTTCAGTATCATGTGCTGTGGCCATCGCCCTGGCAGACAAAGGCAAGCGAGTTCTGCTAGTCAGCACCGACCCAGCTTCAAACCTTGATGAAGTACTTCACGTCACTCTCAGCGGTACGCCCACTGCTGTGCCTGAAGTGCATGGCCTAGATGCTCTCAACATCGACCCAGAAGCGGCGGCCTGCGAATATCGCGAAAGATTGATAGGGCCGTACCGCGGGCTTTTGCCCGAGGCTAGCCTGAAGAGTATGGAAGAGCAGCTCTCTGGCTCGTGCACCACTGAAATTGCAGCCTTCGACGAATTTGCCAAGTTGCTTGGCGACGACGAAAAAACAGCTAACTACAACCACGTTATTTTCGATACGGCCCCAACCGGCCATACAATGCGTCTGCTCTCTCTACCAAAATCATGGTCTACCTTCATCGAAAGTAATACCACTGGCACTTCCTGCCTTGGTCCATTAGCAGGACTGCAACAACAAGAAAACATATATGCTTCCTCAGTGAGCACACTAATGGATGCCACCCGCACAACCCTTGTACTGGTTGCTCGCCCTGAACAATCAGCCTTAAGAGAAGCCGCCAATACAAGCAGAGAACTGCGAGCCATTGGAGTTGCCAATCAATGTCTTATCCTCAATGGCGTCTTGAAAATAGATACTACTGGCGATGCTATAGCGGCAGCCTTCTCTAAGCGTGAGCAAAGAGCACGAACCTCAATGCCAGCAGAATTATCCGAACTGCCTTGCCAGGAAATACTACTGAGCGCCAGGGCCCTGCTGGGCGTTGCCGCACTAAGAAATATGTTTCAGGCAACGGCGGCGACTCAATCTACAGACTCAGAAGCGAGGGTTCAACTGCCACCAGCGCTAGTGAGCATAGTCAATGAAATAGAAACATCCGGCAAAGGCGTAATCATGACCATGGGCAAAGGTGGTGTTGGCAAAACCAGCATCGCTGCAGCCATAGCTGTAGAGCTTGCCAAAAGAGGCCACGCCGTGCGCCTGAGCACCACAGACCCAGCAGCTCATTTGTTATGGGTGGTAGAAAATCCAGTACCAAACTTGACGATTAGTCGCATTGATCCCGCCGCCGAAACCAAGTCTTACCAAAGAGAAGTAATGGCAAGTGCTGGCGAAAATCTCGACGAGCAAGGACGAGCACTACTAGACGAAGATTTGCGCTCTCCCTGCACTGAAGAAGTCGCTGTCTTTAGAAGCTTCGCCAATATTGTGGCCGAAGGGCAGGAGGGTTTCGTCGTACTCGACACCGCCCCAACTGGACACACAATTTTGCTACTAGATGCCGCCCAGGCCTACCACAAAGAAGTCTTGCGCCAATCTAGCAATATGCCCGACTCTGTCATTAATCTATTGCCCAGACTACGGGACCCTAATTTTACTCGCATACTACTTGTCACCTTGCCAGAAGCGACTCCCGTGCATGAGGCTAAGCACTTACAAGAAGACCTGGCTAGAGCCGAAATTCATCCATTTGCCTGGATTATCAATCAATCGCTCTCAGCAGCCCAAACAACTAACCCGGTCTTACAAGCCCGCCGTAACAACGAACAGGAATACATTGCCGAAGTTGAGCAGCTAAGCCAACGCGTCGCCGTAGTGCCATGGTTAGCTGAGCCCCCGAGCGATACGTCTGGATTAGAAAAAATGCTAGGCGGCAAACCTGAGAATTTGCCCGCGGCGACAGCTTCAGTTCGGAATCACTAGCGGTAGCAACAAGCTCGCACCAGGCTCTAATTCGATAGCTTCAAGATGCCCGGCAATCTTATCATCGCCAGCTTTAATATGCATGTGAACAGAGCTTGAATGGTGAGTAAAGATACCCTGGTGATGCTCAGAATAGAATCCAAGAATACTGACCGGCTTATCTTCAAGAGTAAAGCGCACTTTGGCCTTTTCATGCGACTCTGGGCCTGGACTTGGTGGTGTTGACTCAGTTCTATTCATGACATGATAACGAGCAGACTTAGCCACGCCTTCGATCAAGAAAGGAAACGGCTGCTCAATATTGATACCGCATTTAGTAGCGACATTTTTCACAATTTGATCAATGTCGCTTGCCGTCACTGCAGAAGACAGCTTAGTGGTCTGCCACCTCTCGACTGAAGCATAGACTAAGAAACAAGCCTTGCCCTTGAGAGCATTATCAACCTTTACTTGGCTACTAATCACCCGAGCAATCAAGGGCTTGCCGTCCCAAATTGTAACTTCACCCCGTAAATTCTCTAAAGGACCAACGGCATAGAGATGAGGCAATTCAGCCAACAGTGGCAAAGCAATCTTGCCGCTAAAGTCTAAGCCTTGATGCACATTTCTTAGAGCACCAGACCAGCAGACAGTGTAGTTGCCATCAGCATAATTGTTATTAGCTACTTTCAGCAAGCGCTGCAAACGGTGCGCCTCGGGAGCTGGTAGTGACTGGTCGTTGATCATAGTAATCAGCGTGGGAGAGCGCTCTGAAGGGTGGTCGCCCTTGAGCCAAGCAATCAATTTCTCTATCAGGGCTGGTGAAAAATTTCCTTCCTCAAGTAGAAGATGCTCGCCTTTAGCATCGATCAGAAACTCTTTACTTCTAGCAGGAATATCACCAAAGAGTTCAGCTACAGCCGTTGGCGAGACTAGATGGTCATCGAGACCCTGCATCACCAGCACTGGCATCTCAAGTTTTTTGGCATAACTATCTGTCTTCGAAACAAAACGCACAAAGTCAAAAGCTTCTTTGCGTGAAAGTTTCATCTTGTGCGACGGCTCAGTTAACCAATGCTCTGTCAATTCATGATCGCTGGTAGCTTGATTAATCACAGCACGTGATGCGATACCAGGCCGACGGCTACGAAAGAGATAAAGCTCAAAGATGCCTTTGACAGCAGTGCTTCGCATCTTTAACAACTTCCAAGCAGGGGCAGAACAAACCACTCCGTCAACTAGATCAGCATTCTCTGCAGCCGCTCTTATTGCCAGAGCCCCTCCCATAGATTCACCAACTAAAAATACTTTGTAGTCAGGATATTGCTTGTGAATATCTACCAACAACTTACCGATATCACCAACGGTATCAACACAATTCAACTTGGCACGCTCGGCCTTATCTCTATCGGGCCCAAAACCACGAACGTTTATGCCATAGCCATCTATTCCCGCATCGGAAAATTGTTTCGCCAAGGGCTTATAGGCCATGGCACAGAGACCTAGACCGTGAATGCATACAACCACAATCTTTGCTGGTGTCTTACTTTTCCATTCAAGAATATGAGTCTTGCCTACAACTACACAGGTGGGATCGGCAAGACAAGGTGAGCCGATGGCACAAGTGTCGGCAGCCTCGACTGGCCTGGTTAGCAAACACAGATCAGCCGTCTGCGCGAAAAGAGCCAGTAGGGTACAGGCAAGTAGCCCGCGACTAAACTTAGTCGACTTTGGTCCCTTGATTTCCGTTACCAGAGTTTGACTTAATCGACTCTTGTTGCACAAATTCATCTTGCTTTGGCTCAGCTGTTTTTGTCTTGGGCTGCTCGACCGAGCAGCTACGAGACATTCAGGTAGGGATGCCGAGTTTCGGCAATATATAGAGCTGCAAGGCGAAGTACAAGAGCACGAAGCCCACCATCCAAATCATGTTTTCCATTGCTTGCCGTCCTTTATTGGGCATATTCGTTGCCTTAATCATATTCTATTCTTCCAGTCTAATTTCTTAGTCGAGTGATTGATATTCAACAGCCTTTCAACTAACTAAAGCTGCCGCTACCTGCTCTTGCCAAATAACATGCTTGCCAGTGCTGTTCTGCATCGAGCTCCAAGTTAGATAACCACCAGACAGATTCTTCACCCTGAAGCCATTTTGCTTCAATAAGCAGGCGGCGTTATAAGAGCGCTGTCCACTTTGACAATAAGTGATAATTTGTTTCTCTGCCGGAATTTCAGAAATTCGCTTTCTCAAATCAGGCAGCGGAATGTGGATACTTCCAGGGATGAAGCCGTGCTCTCGTTCGCCCTTGCTGCGCACATCAACAATACAGTAGCCGGCTTGGCCCAACTCATCAATTTGATGCCATTGCACCTGCTCACTGAAACCATCTAAAACATTAGTACCAGTCATGCCCGCCAAATTTATGGCATCCTTGGCTGAACCAAATGGTGGTGCGTAGGCTAACTCCAACTCTGCCAGGTCACGGATACTCAGGCCGGCCTTCATCGCTGTGGCGAGAACGTCGATGCGCTTGTCTACGCCTTCTTGACCAACAATCTGAGCCCCAAGTAGGCGGCCGGTTTCTTTATGGAAAAGAACTTTGATATTGAGGCGCTCGGCGCCAGGATAGTAGCCCGCATGTTGAGTAGGATGGACATGGACAGCATCATAAACGATGTTGCTGAGCTTCAACTGCATCTCGTTGAGACCAACGGATGCGACTGTTAAATCGAACACGCGCAAAATGGCGGTACCCAAAGTGCCTTTATATTTTTCATTGGCGCCTAAAATATTGTCTGCCACAATGCGACCCTGGCGATTGGCGGGTCCACCTAAAGCAATCATTGTATAGGAGCCACTGATTGGATTGCGCACTTCAATAGCATCACCGACTGCCCAGATATTAGCCGCACTCGTCCGTAAATTTTCATCTACCCGAATGCCACCACGCTCACCAATCGTCAATCCAGCATTGCGGGCGAGAGCTACTTCTGGTCGAATTCCCAGCCCCAGAACAACAATATCGGCATGAATTGGCTTGTGCTGTCCAGCTAAAACCCAACACGATTTTGGAGTATGCTCGGCAGCACTTCCGGCATTCCCTTCAGGAGATTCGCCTTCGCTAGCTTGGGCTCCGGGAGCAAGGAAACCTTTGATCGCTTTGCCAAGGATAATTTTCACACCTTGCTTGGCTAACTCTTTGTGCACAAGCTCCGCCATCTCAATATCAAGTGGTGCAAGAACCTGATCTTTACTATCTACTAGTGTCACATCAAGGCCGCGGCGTACCAGCTGCTCAGCCATTTCCAGGCCAATGAAGCCACCGCCAGCGACCACGGCAGTGCGAGGATTGTGAGCCTCGAACCATGATTGGATAGACTCCACATCTTCAATGTTGCGCAGAGCAAAGAGCCCAGGAAAATCAATGCCTGGCACAGTTGGTCTAATGGCAGCAGCACCCATAGCCAAAACTAGGTGATCATAACTTTCTTGGTAAGTCGTCTCGTTTAGTCTATCTTTGACTGTAACTAGCTTCGCTTCGGCATCAATAGAGACGACCTCTTGATTGATGCGAATATCGAGATTGAGTTTCTTCTTCAACCCTTCGGGCGTGGCCACCAGTAGCTGATCTTGCGACTCGATTTCTCCGCCGACAAAATAGGGTAACCCGCAATTGGCGTAGGAGACAAAACCGCTACGTTCAAAAACGATGATCTCGGAACCTTCGGAGAGGCGCCGGGCGCGAGCCGCTGCGCTCATTCCGCCAGCAACACCGCCGACAATTACAATCTTTTGGGCCTTAACTGACGACACTTTCATGATTCCTCCTAAGCGTGTGTTCTCCTGCACGACCGCTGGTTACTCATTGAGTTCCATGTAATTGCCGTACAGAGATAATCTGCAATCTATATAAATTTCTAGGGCCTCGGCCTGAGCCAAGCTGAATCTAGCTACAGCAACCACCCTTGGCCTTGGGTTCTCCACCTTTGGCTTGCGGTTTGTCGCATTTAGCTGGAGCGACACTAATCGGCAACTGGTTCCACGGCGCTTTCATCAGTAGAAGGCCAAGAGCACAGGTGCCGGAAAGGCCAGCAAAAGTAAGCCCGGCGCCAAAGAACCCAGGAATGACGAGAAACCAGGGATTGACCAGAACCCCAAGAAGCACCCCGGTCAATACTCCAACGCCAACCACTAACTGAATCTGACGCTCAATTGGCAGCATTTTCTTGCCTTCTATGACCGGCAAGCCAGCCTTGCGCCAGGCAACCATGCCGCCCTCAAGAACCTGAGGCTGAAAACCTTGACCCATTAGAGCGTAGGCACCGCGCTCGGCGCGCTTGCCCGATCTACATATAACAACCAGCTGGCCTTTTCGCGGCACTTCCTCAAAACGAGCCTCAAGCTCATTCAATGGCACATTTATGGAGTTGGCAATGTGTTCAGTTTCGAACTCGATAGGGCTGCGCACATCGAGCAGAACCGAATCTGCCACTTTTGGAGCCAGTTCGGCGCAGGCCACTTGCTGACAGGTTGTGGTATTGGACAGTTCTGACATGGCTAAGCCCTCTTGCTAATAAATCTCGTGCAATAAAATTACTATATCACCAATTAGTTATATGGCGAATCATTCTTAAGGTTGATTGCCGAATTAACCATACGGTTGTAAACTGGAAATAATTACCAGGGTTTCTCATCGTGAAAGACAAGAACAAACTTCTCTCAAGGCCCGCACTAGAAATAGTGGCGGCTCGTTTTCGGGCCCTTTCTGACGCCTCCAGATTGCAAATACTGCAACATCTATTTAATGGCGAACAATCGGTGCAAGCCCTCTGCGAACTAAGCGGCATGAGCCAGGCCAATGTTAGCAAGCACCTCTCAGTGCTAGCAGAGCAGGGCATAGTGCAAAAGCGCAGGCAAGGTCTTTTTGTTTATTACAGCATTGGAGACGAGAGCATTTATCAGCTGTGCGATATCGTATGTGGTGCTGTCGGCAAGCGCTACGGCCAAGTGATGATGGAATTTGCAGAGCACTAAAACTCAGACAGACAGACGGGCACAAAGGCAGTCAACGGGTTTCACCCACCTAGGCCGACTTGATCATGCGTACAATTTCGCGGACGTGATCGAGAAACTGGCTATCAGAGGAAAGTTTGCTGATTGCACTTTGCCCTTCGCGACGAAGAGTTTCATGCTCAGCTCGATTGTCTTGCAATAATTCGGTGTAATTCTGTGCAAAGTCTTCAAATATAGCCTTTAAATTTGACAACTCTCGATTTGTACGAGCCGGTATGCTAGACGGGTTATGCGTGTCTAGCAAGACATCGATATTGCGCTGAATGCCTTCAAGAGCTTCAATTCGCGCGCGCAGTTGAATCACATCTTCTCGCGGATAACTAATGCTCTGCCTAATTTCTCTCAACCTTTGCCACAGATATTCATAAGCTCTAAGCGCTGGCCTCAGCAACGTCAGCATTGCCGCAGCTGCAGCCCCATAGTAACCAACCGGCGTAATATGAGCTGCCGATAGATAAAACAAAACGAGCGAAGACAACCCATGCAAGCCAATTGCCAGAACTAGCGACACGGCCTTAAGCTTTTTGACAAATTTGACTTTATTAGTATCAAAATCTATACCAGCCTTCTTACTATTGTTAGCTTCATCAAGCACCGACAACGACTCAAAATAGACATTCCACGGAGCCGTGGTGATAATCAACAACCACCATGCTGACGCAACACCAATAATCCAATCGACTGTTGTTCCCACTGGAACCTTGAGCCACGAAAGAATTCCAAAGAGAAAAGCAACAATCACCATTAACAAAATGGTGGCATACACAAATAGTCCAAATCCGCGTCCAAGCATTGCTTAACTCCTGTTATTGTACTCAGCATAGACAGTAGGGTTTAAGGCTTGGCTTGCAATCGGTCAGTTTCGTAAGTGTTGGGCAGGATTCAGCAGGCCCAAAGTAGAATAACTACAACGAAAGCAACGCTCGCACTTTACAGAAAATGCCAACTACGCATGAACTCCCCTGAATAGTTCAAGATTTGACAATAGGATATGCAGCTAAAACTTCTAATACCATTAATAGTTCTTGCGAGCCAAATTAGCTCAACAGCTCGGGCCGATAGCTATTTGGCGAACTGTCAACTGCCACCGGCTCCGCCGGGGAGCATCCCGAGCGAAGGGCCTGCAGAATTGGCACCGTTCCAACCAACAAGCTTGAGTGATATGCGATTGCGGCTTGATTTACCCGTCGCTCCTGGAACTCCGAGGTTTGCCAACGCACTAAAAGATGCCTACAGTTTTCAGCTGCGACGCTACGCCGAGAAACTAATTAGGCAGAAGCAGTACAAGCAAGCGTCGTCCATACTTGATCTAGCAATCAGCTCAACTTCTAAACCAGAGAGCATAACCCGTCAATTGCGCGCAGAAACAAATTTGGCCATAGCAAGCACATCCGCGTCCGGCAAGAAGAATAATCTATACCAAAAGGTCTTAGTCGATTCCAATATTCTATTGAGCGAATACGTCCTCGATCTCTATGCAATTCTCAAGGCCAGAGCACTGATTGGACTAGGCTCAACAGTCGATAAGAAGGAAGCTATCAAATGTCTGAGCGAAACATACAGCCACGCTCAAATATTTGGTAATAATACAGCCCGGCTATCTCGCTATCTGCTTCAACTAACCGGGAAAACCAAACCAGACGCTGCTATTGCCCAAAGGGATGTAGACAAAGTTGGCGCAGTTATAAGTGCCCTAAACAAGAGTACTGCACCCTCAAGGGAAGAGGTTGAGGCCCTATTAAAAGCAAACCTTATCCAGCGAAAGCAAAAGAACCCTAAGTCGCTCTTAAACCAGAAAGATCAAAGTGAGTTGTTCTCTGAAGCTTGGTTTGAACAGTCTCTAGCCGGAAACAGAGCCACCACAGTTAGTCTCACTATCAATCCAGCCACAGCATCACTGACTATGCCGATGGTACAGAAGTGGCTGCCTTTGGTGGGAAACAAGGCAATCTATCCCTGGGGAGAAATTGTTGTTTACTTTAACTACCCC
>Ga0075444_10001502_pt1 | contig 14376 bp, 16 predicted proteins | sample CoawatmetaG01DNA_FD_76836 | JGI IMG/M metagenome (GOLD analysis project Ga0075444, IMG submission 76836) | Marine microbial communities from the West Antarctic Peninsula - Coastal water metaG017-DNA | ecosystem: Environmental > Aquatic > Marine > Coastal | place: Atlantic Ocean: West Antarctic... | reverse complement strand
ACATATAACTATACAAAAAGTTACCGACGACCTAGAGAGAAGAAATAGCTTTAACACGGTAATATCGTCTGTAATGGAGTTACTAAATTTTTTAAATGATTCAGATAAAAAATTAAAGTTACCCTATTCTAAAAAACAAGAAGTTTTAGAAAATATTTTATTGATGCTAAATCCATTTGTGCCCCATATTACATCAGAGTTATGGGGAAGTATTAGAGAGAATACTAATATTGATAGCATACCATGGCCGATATTAGACAAATCAGCTTTAGTTCAAGATGAGATCAAAATAGTTGTTCAGGTCAACGGAAAGCTGCGCGGAAATATGATAATATCAAATGAACAAACAGAAATTGAGATTAAAGAAAAAGCTATTGAAATTGATACCGTCAAAAAATTTATAAATAATAAAAGTGAGATTAAAAAAATTATTTATATTAAAGGAAAGCTGATTAATATTGTTATTGGTTGATTACTTATAATTATGAAAAAAAATTTTAGTTTAATAATTCTACTCATCATTACGTTAAGTATTTCTTCATGTGGCTATCAGCTCCGCGGAGTTCAAGAAGTAAATTTTGAATCAATATCAATAGATGGCGGTTCTACTAACTTTGCAAAATATTTAAAGAAAAAGTTTAGGCAATCAGGTGTAAAAATAAATACTGTTGATGCTGAAAAAAATCTTGAAATAGTTAATGATAGCTTCACAAAAAAGATTCTCTCTCTCAGCTCAAAGGGACGGGTTAAAGAATATGAACTTACTTATACAGTTTCGTATAGAGTTAAATTGCAAGACGGTGCATGGAGCTCTCCAATAAAAATTGAAACGAGTCGAGACTACACTTTTGATGATGCAAGTATAATTGCAAAAACAGAAGAAGAGTCAAGGCTAGTGAAAGGTATGCAAATACAGCTTATCAGAACTATAGTTACTCAAATTTCAGTTTTAGAATAAATAATGGAAGTCATTTTTGCTCCAAAAAATATAGTAGAGAGAATCAAAAAATTAAACAAAAACTGTGTGATTGTTTTAGGTAACGAGCCGGTTGTTTCAAACCATATAAAAAAAGAGATTAGATCATTTACTAATTCAAATAATATTGAATATCAGTCAATTACTTTCAGTGCTCCCGATAAAATAAATGAGATTAAAAAATTATTTGATAATGGCTCATTATTTTCGAATGAAACTCTCTTTAGCATTAGCATACCTGCTGGAAGGGTTTTAGAGGATACAAAAAAATTTATTATCAAGGTTGTTGCAGAGAATTCTAACGATTATTTTATAGTTCATTTTCAAAAACCAACAAAAGAATTATTAAAGTCAAGTTGGTTTCAAGAGTTAAGTAAAAAATCACTCCAATTAGAAGCCAAAGAGCCAGACTCGAATCATATTCAACAGGCAATAAAAGCAAGGGCAAATTTTCATAAAGTAAACCTAGATAATGAATCTATATCGTTGCTATCAAATTTATCATTAGGCAATTTACTCTCGGCTGAAAACGAAGTTATTAAATTATCTTTAGTAGGGTTAGGTGCTGAAATTGATATAAAAAAATTAATCTCCCACATCTCTAATGGTTCTAAGTTTGATAGTTTTAAATTATTAGATTATTGCATATCGGGCCAGATGAAAAAAACAGCTCAAGCATTATCATATTTTGAAGAAGAAGGAATAGAGCCTTTAATTTTAAATGGGATGTTTTCATGGATTTTTACTGCAATTTCTAAAATAAAATTTTCTGCAGATAGATCTGTTACCAATACCAAATTAATAGAATTACGAATATTTGGAACAACTCAAGAGTTAGTTAGAACTTCTCTTAATAAGCTTTCATCAAAACAAATAGAGGCAAGCTTAATTAAGATTAAAGAAATTGATCTTATTTGTAAAGGTCTGCGTATAGGTAATCCCTGGCTGGAAATAAATAGATTTGTATTTGGAATCACCCGCCTATTTAATAAAAAAACAGCGTAAAATATTTCTATGGATATTAAAAATTACATTCTTAAGGTTGGTAAGGAAGCAAAAAAAGCTAGCTTTAAAACAGCATCTGCATCAACCATACAAAAAAATAAATTTTTGAATAATTTAGGTAATAAAATTCTTGTTAACGAAGGTAACATTATTGCCTCCAATAAGAATGATCTTGTTCAAGCTTCAAAAAATAAAAATGATAAGGCATTTATTGACCGCCTTACTTTAAATAAAAAAAATATTATCGCTATGGCAGATGGATTATTTCAGATTGAAAAATTAGATGACCCAATTGGGCAAATTAGCAACGAAAGAACAATGCAATCAGGTATAAAAGTAAGCCAAATGAGAGTTTCACTTGGAGTTATAGGGATGATATATGAATCAAGGCCAAACGTTACTATTGATGCTGCTGGGTTATCCATAAAATCTGGTAATGCAATAATTTTAAGAGGTGGCTCTGAAGCAATTACATCTAATACCTATCTAGGTGAATTAATAACCCAATCATTAAAAGAAACTGGATTTCATTCTAGCTCTGTACAGATTGTTAAAATGACTGATCGAGAAGCAGTAAGCGAACTCATAAAAATGAATGAGTTTGTTGATGTCATAATTCCTCGCGGAGGGAAGAGTTTAATAAAGAAAATAACTGAAGATGCAAAAATTCCAGTTATTAAGCATCTTGACGGGAATTGTCACATCTATGTTGATGAATTTGCTGATATTGATACAGCTATTACTATTGTCGATAACTCTAAAACCCAAAGACTTGGGACGTGCAATACCTTAGAATCGCTTGTTGTTTCATCAAAAATAGCAAAAGATTTTTTAACCAGAATGGAGAAGATATTTAATAGTAAGCAAATAGAAATACGTGGGTGTACTGAAACAAAGAAAATTATTTCTGATGCTAAAAATGCTAATGAAGAAGATTATTATATGGAATATTTAGGTCCAATTATTTCTATTAAGATTGTCAACTCAATTGATGAAGCAATTGATCATATCAATAAATATTCTTCAAAACATACAGAGTCAATAATTACAAAAAATAAAGAAAATGGTAAAAAGTTTATCAGAGAAATTGATTCATCAAGCGTCATGATTAATGCATCAACTCGTTTTGCCGATGGATTTGAATATGGCTTAGGTGCTGAAATTGGAATATCCACTGATAAATTTCATGCGAGGGGTCCCGTTGGTCTCGAGGGACTTACCTCATTAAAATATATCGTATTAGGAACGGGTCAAATTAGAAAATAATAATGGTAGACAATAAACTAGTTGGTTTGTATGGAGGCGCTTTCGATCCTATTCATAAAGCTCATATATCAATAGCTCAAAACTGTTTAAAAATAATTGGTTTACATAAAATTATTTTTGTACCTACTGGTAATTCCCCTAACAATAAAATATTGAGTGCTCCTCATCACAGACTTGAGATGTTGAATATAATTTGCAAAAAAAGTTGCTTTGAATTTTCAGATTTTGAGATTAATGAATATTTAAATCAAAAAAAAATATCTTATACAATTAACACTCTTAAGTATTTTAAAAAAAGTAGTGATTCTACTTTTCTTTTTATTCTTGGTACTGATGCCTTTTCGACTATCAACTCATGGTATAAATGGAATGAAATATTAAACTTCTGTCATTTAGTTTTAATTAAAAGGAATGGTGAAAAATCGGATATAGAGGCAATGCCAATTGAGGTGCAAGAATTTTACAAGAATAATATTACTAATGATATTGATGAGCTTAAAAAAAATACTCATGGAACAATCTACCCTATTCCAATGTCTGTATTTGGAGAATCATCAAGTGAAATTAGAGATAGATCTATGAAAAATTTAGATATTAATAATCTTCTACCTATGTCCATTCAAGACTATATTGATCATAATGGGCTTTATAAATTACCGGGCCATAATAAATGATCTGATATCTTAATTGAGTTAATTTCTTCTTGAAATGGTACCTTTCCCATAAATGGTGCTTCGATATTGTCCACAAGATATTTAATATTCTCATCAATTTCATTCATATTTGAATCAATACAGTTAGCTACCCATCCGAATAAAATATGTTTATTATTTTTTATTGCTTCTACGGTAAGTATCGTATGATTAATACACCCCAGCCGTATTCCTACAACTAAAATAATAGGAATGTTTAGGTAGCTAACAAGGTCCGGGGTAGATTTACTATTTGTTAAAGGAACATTATAGCCACCCGCTCCCTCAACAAATAAGTATTCACATTCATTTTTTAATAGTAAAAAATTTTCTTTAATTTTTGAAAAAAGTATTTCACTACCTGTTGAATTTGAAGCAATATGTGGTGCGATTGCTTGGTCAAAAGAATAAGGATTTATAATTTCGAGTGATTTAGTTATACTATTTATTGATAAAAATTTATACACATCGCTATTTATTAGCTGCTTATCAATAACCTCAGTTCCTGCTGCAACAGGCTTCATCCCCATTGCAATATATCCTTTTTTCTTAAAAAGCCCAATTAGAGCGCAAGTAATTTCTGTTTTACCTATATGTGTATCTGTACCAGTTATAAAAAAAGAATTATTCATAATTAACAATATTGTAGTTTAATTTATTATTTATCATTAGTATTCCATGCATACCCATATATTGCTTCATAAGTAGCAGGGAAAATACCGTCACAGCTATATTCTTTATAACCATCTAAAATTGATTTTAAAAATGACTTTCCTGATAAACCAATTTTTCTATTTTTAAAGCCACTTGTAGCTCCAATTTTTCTTATATCTAAGAAAAGTTTATTAATATCTTTATACGTTAAACAAAATTCTTCTGAATCAACAACTGGATCAATAAAGCCTTCATTATTAAGCTTGTCTTCAATGCTAAGAACATCTAAAAAATTATTTGTTTTTTGGTAATTAGATATTTTTTTTGTAATATCCCTTAACTCAAAAAGGGTATTTGGGCCAAATGTACTAAATATAAACAAACCTCCTGGTTTTAATATTACCTTTGTTTTCTTAAGGATATCAGAAAGATTATTGCACCATTGTAAAGAGCTTGTTGACCAAATTACATCGAATGTATTTTCGGAAAAAGATAATTCCTCAATATCACCACATACAAAGGCAGATTCATTATCTAGTATTTTATGTTGTTTTTTTTTCGCCTCTCGCAACATATTCACAGAAAAATCATAATTAATTAATCTCATATTTTTATATTTCTCTTTCATAATTCTACCGTTTCTTCCTGTACCACATCCAAGATCTAAAATTAAATTTGGTCTTAACTCTATTAAATCTAATTTTTTAAAAAGATTATCTGATATTTTATTCTGAAGAGATGAATACTGATCGTAGGTTGTAGCATGCCTATCAAATACTCTTCGCTTATACTCTTTATCAATCATCCTCTAACCTGTCCCTAAAAATTCTTCGATCAATTCAAAACATTTTCTTTGGTAGTTTACAAATGGAATATGCCCTGCCGAATCAAAAATAAAAATTTGTGATCCTTTAATTTTTGAATGCATCCACATAGATGCTTTATAGTTTGAAATAGCATCTTTTTTTCCGCTAATTATTAATGTTGGGATATTAATATTTTCTATATCATGTCGCATATCAATTTCTTCTAATATTTCTAAAGCCTTCTCTAAGCCATCTTTCTTTGGTGGCTGCTCTCCTATGAAGCTATTTTCGAGTTTCTTTAGAATACTGTTTCTTTCTTCATCTTCTTTTATTTGTAATAAAAAAAATTTCTTCAATGTTTTCTGCCAATTATTTAATAATTCTTTTTTAAATTTAGAAAAAAAATTTATACTGACGCCAAACTCCCACCCTGGTTTTTTAATAAAGCATGGAGTTGATGATATGCAAACTAAGCAATTTACACTCTTTGGGTATTTTAAGTGGTATTTCATTGCAATTTGCCCACCCAATGACCAGCCTATGATTGTTATTTTTTCTGGAATTAATTCATGTATTGTATTTAGTAAATCATCAATTTTATAGGGGTTAATTAATTCACTTTTACCCATTCCTGGAAGATCAATAATATATAATTTATTTTCAGTCCTCATTAATTTAGAAAATTCATCCCAAACTTTTCCCGACATTCCCCAACCGTGAATTAAAAGAATTGGTCTTCCCTTACCTATAATATTGATATGCATTTTTACTTTGTATTTAAATTAATTAGCTCAGCTAACCTTTTAATTATTTTATGCTCATTTAAAGCTGTAATTGAAATCCTTAATCTTGATGTATTTTTTGGAACTGTTGGTGGCCTTATTACTGGAACATAAAATCCTTCCTGCAATAATTTCTCTGATATTTGAATTGCTTTACTAGTATCATTAATTAATATTGGTTGAATTGCTGTAATTGATCTTCCTAGTAATGCTTTATTTTCAATTTTATCTCTTAATAAATTTATTGATTTTAAAAGTTTCTTCCTTAAGCTTTTTCCTTCTTTAATAATGCTTAATGAAGTAATAATTCCACATGAAATTGCTGGAGATGAGGCAGTTGTGTAAATATAAGTTTTAGCTTTTTGAATTAGATAGTTAATAATTTCCTTATTTGCTACTACAATTGCACCTGACACGCCCACTGCTTTACCTAAGGTAAACATATAAATTATTCTTTTTTTTTGTTTAGGCCTTAAATCTAGCTTTGGATAATAATGCTCCAATATTCCTTGTCCATTCTTACCTAATACACCATACCCATGTGCATCATCAACATAAAGATAAGCATCATACTTTTCACATAAGCTTATTAATGCTGGCACATTAATCAAATCTCCATCCATGCTAAACACTGCATCTGAAATGATTAGCTTCCGTCTTCCATCATTTTCTTTAAGTAATTTTTCTAAATGTTCTAAATTTAAATGGTTATAACGAATAAATTTTGATTTACTCAGTAATGAAGCTTCGTTTAATGAGGCATGATTCAGTCTGTCAGCAAAAATTAAATCATTTCTGTCACATAGTGCTGTAATTACCCCTATATTTGCAGTAAATCCTGAAGAGAATAAAATACTTTTATCAAACCTTAAGTTTTCTGCAGCTAATGTTTCTAACTGGTCATGGATCTCGTAATGACCTGATATCATATGAGATGCTCCAGAACCATTTCCATATTTCTTTATCCCATCGATTATAGATTTTTTTATACCTTTATGCTGTGTTAAACCAAGATAGTCGTTACTAGAAAAATTATGTGCCCACTGGCCATTAATTTTTATTTTCCCCTCGTTCAGTTCTTGAATTGACCTTCTGTGTCTATATAGATTATTGCTAGCCAAATCTTTTAGATCTAATGATAAGTCTTGATGAAGCATGTTACAAAGTGGAGAGATTTAATCGGTTAAACAATTTTTTATCTTTTTCAATATCTGGATTTCCAGTGGTTAATAACTGTTCTCCATAAAAAATTGAATTTGCACCGGAGAAAAATGCTAAAGCCTGAATGCCATCATCCATGACCTCCCTTCCAGCAGATAACCTAACAAAGCTTTTGGGCATAGTAATTCTTGCAACAGCAATTGTCCTTATAAAATCAAAATGGTCAAGTTTTTCAATGTTATTCAATGGGGTTCCTTCTACTTGAGTTAAAAGATTAATTGGAACACTTTCTGGCGGTCTCTTCATATTTGCTAGTTCTGAAATTAAGCTAACTCGATCATCTATTGACTCCCCTAATCCAACAATACCACCACAACAAACATTTATTGATGCATCTCTAACCCGCTCTAAGGTATCCAGCCTGTCTTGATAAGTCCTAGTTGATATAATGTCTCCATAAAACTCTGGAGAAGTGTCTAAATTGTGGTTATAGAAATCCAATCCCGCTTCTTTTAGTTGTTGAGCTTGACCTTCTTTCAGCATTCCTAATGTTGCACATGTTTCAAGGCCTAGCTCCTTAACTTTAGATATCATTTCTTTAACTAAATTTAAATCTTTCTCCTTCGGGCCTCTCCATGCAGCGCCCATACAAAACCTACTAGCCCCTGCGTCTTTAGCAAGCTTTGCAGAGGCCAAAACCTCTGCAATATCCATCAATGGCTCGTTCTCAACTTCAGTATTAAATCTGGCTGATTGTGGGCAATATCCACAATCCTCAGAACAACCGCCGGTTTTAATTGATAACAACGTGCTTAATTGGACTTCATTGGGGTTAAAATTAGCTCTGTGGACAACATGAGCCTGATATACTAAATCGTTGAATGGCAGTTGAAAAAGAGATTTAATTTTTTTCTTTGGCCATTTTTCTATATCACTCTTGTTTAGCTTTGCTTTAGGTTTTATAAAGTGGAGTTTTTCATGGTTTTCTACTGTATTTTGGGTAGTCATATATCACCTAAGTAATTGTTTTAATTAATTAATTTATAAAATAAATACATGTTAATTGATTTTACACTATTTTTATAACAACTGTTTAAATTTTAATCATATGTTTAATATTGTCCTATATGAGCCTGAAATCCCACCAAATACTGGTAATATAATTCGCCTTTGTGTAAATACATCTTCTAAATTGCACTTAATAAAGCCATTAGGGTTTAATCTAGATGAGAAGCAAGTTCGTCGTGCAGGACTTGACTATCATGATATGGCTAATATTAGTATTTATGAAACTTATAATGACTGTTTAGAAAAATTAAAAGGGAATAGATTTTTTGCTGTCACGACTAAGGCAACTAAATATTATGGTGGCTTTCAATATAAAAAAGGAGATGTTTTTGTTTTTGGCCCTGAGACAAGAGGCTTACCTCTAAACATTCTCAATAAAATGTTGGAAAGTGAAAAAATTAGAGTTCCAATGGTTAAGAACAACAGGAGCTTAAATTTATCTAATACAGTTGCTATTGTTTTATATGAGGCGTGGCGTCAAATAAATTTTGAATCAGGAATTTAATTCTCAGGCTTTATAGATCGGCCCAAGAGGTCCAATACAGCATCTTTTGGTGATTTTCCTAGCTGAATTACATTATTTACCTCAGATGTGATTGGCATCTCAATTTCTGTGTTTTCAATTCTCCTTATTACCTCGGTAGCTGTAAAGACTCCCTCAGCAACATGTCCTAGATTTTTGAGAATAGCCTTCAAAGATTTTCCTTTTGCTAGCTGGATACCAACTTCACGATTTCTTGAATATTCACCTGTGCAGGTTAAAACTAAATCTCCTAACCCAGCTAAACCACTAAAGGCATCTTGGTTGGCGCCTAAATAAGACCCGAATCTTGAAATCTCAGCCAAGCCTCTAGTAATTAAAGCTGCTCGAGCATTATTACCAAAACCCATTCCATCTGAAATCCCAGAAGCAATTGCGATGACATTTTTTAGCGCCCCGCCAACTGATGCGCCTACAACATCCTGACTTGTATATACTCGCAGATTATCATGATGAAAAATATTTGCAGCAAGGATTGTGGTCTCTTTACTTGTTGAAGCTAAAGTTAATGCAGTTGGAAGAGCCCTTACCAATTCTGCAGCAAAACTTGGTCCAGATACAACGCCCCAATCTCGCTTAGTTTTTTTTGGGTCACCTAATTCTTCAAAAGCAATCTCGTGAGGTAATTTAGCAGACCCTTTCTCTAATCCCTTATTGGCCCAAATCACTGGTGTTAATTGATTAATCTCATTTATTGATTTTAGGATTTGTCTAAAACCCGAAGTAGGAACGGCGCATACTATTAAATCTACATCTGATAAGGCTGCATTAAAATCGTCACTTATATCTAAATTAGATGGGAATTTAAAATCGCCTAAATATAAAGGGTTTGATTGGGCTTTCTTCATTCCAGATACGTGCCCAGAGTCTCTAGCCCAAAGCTTAGTTGGATGTAATTTACCCAAATGAATAGCTAAAGCTGTTCCCCAGGCTCCTGCGCCAAGAACACATATCTTCAAGTTATATTCCCCAAACTTCTTCAGCTTTTATAAAACCCTGTACCCCTACAGATATAGATTTAACTTTGATCCAACCATCTGTAACTATTGGTGATAATAATTTAAGAACAACAAGCTTATCAATATATGCCAATTTAGCTTCGCTCTTATTTGGTTTATTGTAAATAGTTACTTGAGATTTTAATGTAATGACAGTTCTTTCCGAATCAAGAGCTTTTACTTGTGCCCAGCTAATTTTTCCTAAATGATCTTTTACCTTTTTCCAGTCTTTTAAGCTGACAATGACCTTAAGTGGATAACCCTCAGTTACAATAAATTTCTTTTTGGTTGAAGCAGAAGGCCCTTCAAATAAAATTAAACTTTTATTCTTAACTGAAAGAAATTCAGCAGCTACAGCCGAACTAAGAGATGTAAAAAGAATACCTAAAGATAAAACAGCCCTAAAAAAAAATTTAGGGGTCATCCTATGATTTTTTAGAATCTTTTTTTTGTTTTTCTTGCATATATAAGGCTTCAAAATTTATCGGTTGTAACTGAACAGGATTAAAACCGGCTTTTACAGTAAAATTTGCAATTGCTTCTCTTGCATATGGAAATAAAATATTAGGACAGGTAATTGCGATAACTGCTTCTAGTCCGTCATCAGGAATATTCTTAATGGTAAAAATACCTGCTTGAACTATATCAACTACAAAGGCAGTCTGTGTATCAATTTTAGAGGTTACTGTTATTTGCAGTGCTACTTCATAAAATCCATCAGCAAGAGGTTTTGCTTCATTATTTAATTCAACACTAATCTTCGGTGCTTCTCGGCTTGTAAATATCTCAGGTGAATTAGGAACTTCAACTGATACGTCCTTTAAATATAGTTTATCTAACGCAAAACCTGGCTGATTTTCTTCGCCTACTTTAACTTTTGATTTTTTTTTATCTGCTGCCATATTATTTATTCCCAATCTATAATTATTATAAGTATTAAACTAAAACGCTATTCTATCGCTTTAAACGACAAGAATGAAGTATTAAGACTAAATTTTTAATTTGATGCCAATATTTTATCTAATTCGCCAGACAAATCAGATGCTCTCAACTCTTCGAAACCACCAATATACGTCTTATTGATAAATATTTGTGGAACAGTTCTTTTGCCTGTTATCTTCATCATATTTTGAAGTTCATCAGGATTCTCATCTACAAGTATTTTTTCAGTTATATCAAAACCCTTCTGAGATAACAACTTTTCAGCATTTATGCAATAAGGGCAATAAGAACTTGAATACATTAAGATATTTTTCATATATTCTTATGTGAGATAGGGAGTTGTAACTTAACCCACTCTGCAAACCCACCCTCAATGCTCATTACTGATTCAAATCCTTTTAGGCTTAAAAGTTTCATTGCCTTTCCTGAGCTATTCCCTGATCCACAATAAAGTAATATTGTTTTCTTGGGTTTATTTTTTAATCTACCTATTCCGTCAGGAAGTTTTATAAAAGGTATATTTATTGCATCAGGTATATGGCCAATATTAAACTTTTCTTCACTTCTAACGTCAATAATTGTGCAAGCTTCCCTATTCGTAAGCAAAACGGCATCTTTAACATTAATTACTATGATTCCTCCTGAAAGCATGCGGGGGAATAAAAGTAGTAGACCAGAAGTTAATATAATAAAAACTAATAAGTAGTCATTTAATGTGAAGTCCAAAAAATATCCTTTTAAATATAAAACAATTATGATTTAGCATAGCTAAATCGAAAAGTGGCATTATAATTGAACGTTAAGACATAAGAAAATTAATTTTAAACATAATGCAAAAAAACTCAATAGTTTTACTTATTTTAGATGGCTTTGGTCATAGTGATAATCAAGAGTATAACGCCATTTATAAGGCTAATACCCCAAATTGGGACTCTTTAAATAAAAAATATTCACATACATTGATTAATGCTTCAGAATCACATGTTGGACTTCCTTCAGGTCAAATGGGTAATTCAGAGGTTGGGCATCTAAATATTGGCTCAGGTAGGGTGATTGATCAAGATATAGCACGAATAAATTTAAGTATAGAAGATAAAACATTTTTTTCGAAATCCTTACTAAATAAAAATTTTCAATCACTTAAAAATAGTAACAAAACATTACATATCTTTGGACTTCTATCAGATGGTGGTGTTCACAGCCATATAGGACATTTCGATGCGATTTTGCTATTAGCAAAACAAAATGATTTGGAAAAAGTTTACGTACATGCATTTTTAGATGGAAGAGATACTCCACCTAAGAGTGCTGAGAAATATATTACAAGTTTAGAAAAATCTTTTCAACATCACAAAATAGGTGAGCTTGCATCCGTATCTGGACGGTTTTATTCGATGGATAGAGATAACAGATGGGAAAGAACTGAAGCAGCATTTAACTTGTTAATTCATGCGAAAGCCAAATATATAAAAAAATCTCCTCAAGAAGCAATAAAAGAGGCGTACAAAAGAAATGAAACAGACGAGTTTGTCACTCCAACACTAATAGAGGTGGATGGTAAATTTGACGGGATTAGTGATGATGACACAATTGTATTTATGAATTTTAGATCTGATCGTGCAAGACAAATAACTGATGCAATTTTAAATGATAATTTTAATCACTTTGATCGAAAATTTTTTCCAAAAAATCTAAACTATTTCACACTTACTGAATACGATAGTAAACAAAAAAAGGCCCAGCCAATTTTTGAGCCAATAAAAATAAATAATTCATTAGGGCAATTTATTTCAGACAAAGGAAAAACACAGTTAAGAATCGCTGAAACTGAGAAGTATCCTCATGTTACTTTCTTTTTTAATGGTGGTGAAGAAAATATATATCCTGGAGAAGATAGGATTCTAGTTCCATCTCCAAAGGTAGAAACTTACGACTTAAAACCTGAAATGAGTGCATATGAAGTAACAGATAAGTTATGTGAAGCAATAATAAAGCAAAAATATGATGTAATAATTTGCAATTATGCAAATGGTGATATGGTAGGTCACACGGGAAATATAGATGCAGCCATTGAAGCAATCGAATCGCTAGATAAATGTATTGGTAGAGTTTCTGAAGCAATAAAAGAAATTAATGGTCATATGTTGATAACAGCAGATCATGGAAATGTTGAGCTCATGATGGATGAAAAAAATAACCAATTGCACACACAACATACTACAAACTTAGTGCCTTTTCTTTATATGGGAAAGAGTTGTTCAGTGAATAAAGCTGGCAGCCTTTCAGATATTGCTCCAACAATACTTTACATTATGGGAGAAAAGCCACCGAATGAAATGACAGGGAAAACTCTAATAAACTTTAATGAATAATAACTGGTCCTCAAAAAATATTATCAAGATCATTATATTTTTTAGTATATTGATATTTGCATCATTATGCATTGCTGAAAATGAAGCAACCAAAACAGAAAAAGATTTACTTAAAATAAAAAAAGAAATTAATCAGCTTGATCGAAATATAAAAAAAAATACAGAGGTCAAGAAAGATTTATCGTCTGAGCTAAAACAAAAAGAAAAAAAAATAAGCAAAACAAAAAAAGAGCTTTACAAAATAAAGAAAAAATTCAAAAGCAACAAAAAGAAAATTCGAAAGCTTAATAGCCAACTTTTCAAGCTTGAAAAAAAAATAAAAATAAAAAAAGATTTACTTTCCTCTAGGCTTTATCAAGCATATACAAAAGGGAGTCCTGGGTATTTACAAATGTATTTAGATGGAATTAATCCCAGTCAAATCTCAAGAGAATCTTACTATATTGGTTATTATAGTAAACAACAAGATATTGAGATTAAAGCAATAAAAAAATCTTATAAAGAAATTGAAATCACCAAAAAACTAACGAATAAAACATTAAAAAAAATTGCCTCGCTAAAAAAACGGAAAGAAAAAAATGCAAAAAAACTACAGAAACAAAAAAAAGAGAAAGCTAAAGTAATAAAAAAAATTAATAAAAAATTATTCTCGCAGAAAAAAAAGAAGCAGAAGTTAATTCAAAATGAAAAAAAACTAACTACTATTTTTAAGGCTTTAATAAAGAAAATTAAGGCTGATGCTACTAAAAAACCAAGAAAAAAAATTAAGGCTGATAATGAATCAATCCCAGATAGTAAGTTTGATGGTATTAATTTTAAAAAACTCAAACGTAAATTAAAGCTTCCTGTAAAAGGGAAAATAATACATAAATTTAATTCGAAAAGAAAAGATACTGGCGTTGCGTGGAAGGGGCTTTTTATCAAAGCAAAAAATGGTAGTGAAGTTTATGCTATAGCAGCAGGTAAAGTTGTATTTTCTGATTGGATAAAAGGTTTTGGGAATATTATTATAATTGACCATGGTAAAGGCTATATGAGCCTATATGGAAATAACTCTTCTTTACTTAAAGAGAGTAATGATATTGTTAATGGTGGTTCAGTTATTGCAATTGT
>Ga0075444_10001492_pt1 | contig 14419 bp, 16 predicted proteins | sample CoawatmetaG01DNA_FD_76836 | JGI IMG/M metagenome (GOLD analysis project Ga0075444, IMG submission 76836) | Marine microbial communities from the West Antarctic Peninsula - Coastal water metaG017-DNA | ecosystem: Environmental > Aquatic > Marine > Coastal | place: Atlantic Ocean: West Antarctic... | reverse complement strand
TCTTGGGTATACAGGCAGCGCTGATGCCAATACTCTAAATATCGTATACAACTTAGCTGATTTTGTTAACAAAATTGCCTTCGGTGTTGTAATTTGGGCAGCAGCTACATCAGGTACAAAAGCTAAGTAATTTTTGAATCTGTAGTGTAATATTAAAAACGCGTCATTTAATGGCGCGTTTTTTTTAATTCTTTTTTTTTGATTTAGGGTGTAATGCAATTAGCTGACTACAATTTACTCTACAACACTTTATCTTTTGCAATCGCCACATTTGGCGCGAGCACTGTCTTCTTTTTTTGTCAGAGGTCACAAGTTGCTCCTGCTTATAAAACAGCGCTCACTCTAGCTGGTTTGGTTTGCCTTATCGCGCTCTATCATTATTTAAGAATATTTGAGAGCTTTAATGAAGCCTATATAGTAATTAATGGCGTAATTACAGAAACTGGCGGACAGTTGAATGTAAGTTATCGCTATGTTGGATGGCTTCTAACCGAACCCCTGCTATTGCTTGAGCTCGTCTTGGTTATAAGGCTTACAAGAGAAGAGACTTTTTCTTTGGGAGCTAAGTTGACTGTTGCAGCAGTTATTATGGTGCTCTTAGGTTACTCTGGTGAAGGATTAGTCGATGCTGATCAATTACATGAGAGATGGATATATTGGTCACTCGCCATGTTTCCTTTCTTATTCATTCTTTACAACTTAATCATAAAATTAAAACAACCTATATTAAAACAACCAAAAAATGTTCAAAGCTTAGTTAGTAATTCGAGATGGTTACTTATTGTATCTTGGACGATTTACCCCGTTGTTTATTTACTTCCAATATTTGATCCAAGTGCATCCTATGTCAGTCTGCAGGTTGGATATACGGTTGCAGATATCTTATCAATTGCATCATTTGGTATTATGATTTATTTAATCGCTCAAAGAAAATCGGATATTGGAGCATAAAAGCCAATAAAAAAAATAATCAATTATGAAAAAACATTGGGATAATTTTTTTGTACCTCCTGAGATGGATGAATTTTTAGACAAAGTTAAAATTGATTTTGCGAAAAGCTTTGAAGTTGATGATCAATTTTTATCTGCATGGCTGTCACACCACGGTGAGTCTCAAGGAAAATGGTTAAGGTCCAGGCTAGCACTCGCAACAGGTGGTTTATTAGGTATTTCATCACAAACCTACATCAACTGGGCAGTTGTTTGTGAGTTAATTCATAGCGCATCCCTGCTTCATGACGATGTATGTGATCAAGATAATCTTAGACGTGGGCAAACGAGCTTATGGAAAGAGTTTGGAATATCTGCTGCTATCTGCACAGGAGATTATTTAATTGCTGAGGCTTTCAGAAAGATTACAGAAATTGATCAGGGCTGGCACCAAACGATTTTATTGAAGTTGCTCTCCTGCTCGGTCAAAGAAATAATTTTTGGGCAATCAAAGGATATAAGTATTAGTCCCTACAAAATGACATGGGATCAATATACAAAAATGGCAACCCATAAAACAGCACCCTTTATATCGCTTCCAATGATGGGTATGTTCGAATGTAAGGAATGTTCAAAAGGAGAATGTGAAGGACTTCAAAAGTCCTCTAATATCCTTGGACTTTCTTATCAATGGCTAAATGACTTAGAAAATTTAATTGGAATCGATCAAGATAAATGCACTGATATATATAATAACCACCCAAATGGGATGTTAATAAATATCTTAAAAAATCTCGAAGAATCAAAAAAAATAGAAATTATCAAAGATCCCCGGAGTCTTACTAAGTATTTAAATGAGGATGCATTCAAAAGCCAAACAGATATGATCAAAAATTTATTAAATGAAGCGAAAGATCAATTTCATAGAGTACCTAAAGTAATTGAGCCAGTATTGATGTCAATCTTTAACGAAATTAATTTAAGAATGAAAAATTTAGATAAGGTTAAAAAATGAAACAGGTTGGAGTTATCGGGGGAGGTTTTGGGGGGATCGCAGCCGCCTTAAGGCTCCGTGCAAGAGGTAACGATGTAACCCTTTTTGATAGACTGGATGCGTTAGGTGGTCGTGCTCAAGTATTCAAAAAAAATGGTTATATTCATGATGCAGGCCCTACTGTTATAACAGCACCTTATTTATTTAATGAATTGTTTGAGTTATTTGGAGAAAAACTTGATGACATCTAGATTTTCGACCATTAGACCCTTGGTACCGATTCAATTTTCATGACCAAACACAATTTGACTATGGGCCTAACCGTGAAGAAATGCTTGAACAAATTGGGAAAATTTCACCTAAAGATGTGGATGGTTATTTAAAAATGCTTAAAGAGGCGAATGCAATATTCGAGTTAGGATATCAAAAATTGGCTGGGCATCCATTCCATAAAATCATGACAATGATTAAATATGCACCTGCAATTATTAAAATGAGAGGGTATGAGTCCGTATACACCTTTGTATCAAGGTACCTTAAACATCCTAATTTAAGACAAGCATTTTCAATCCAACCGCTCCTGGTTGGAGGTAATCCATTTCAGACCTCCTCTATCTATGCCCTCATTCACTCTTTAGAACAAAAATGGGGTATCTACTTTTGCATGGGTGGGACAGGTAAGCTTGTTCAGGAACTTGAAAAACTTATGTTACGTCAAGATATTAAAATAAAATACAAACATGATATTGAGCACCTATCAACTAAAAATAACGAAATTTCAGAGCTTCATTTTACTAATGGCCTAAGTCAAAAGTTTGATCTAGTTATCAGCAATGCTGACCCTATTCAAGTCTCAACAGAGCTGATCGGCAAAAAGAAAATATCACTTCATAATGCATTCGTAAATAAATTCGCAAAACATTCTATGGGTCTTTTTGTCTTATTTTTTGGATCAAAAAAACAATATAAAAACGTTGCACATCATACAATATGGATGGGCCCAAGATACAAAGAGCTCCTTAAGGATATCTTTGATCACCATAAACTAGCAGATGATTTCTCAATTTATCTACATAGACCTACCTGCACTGATTCATCTTTTGCTCCTAAAGGACAGGACAGTTATTACGCGCTTGTGCCTGTACCAAATTTAAAAGGCAATCAAGATTGGGATAAAATTAAAGAGCAGTTTTCAAATAAAATTCTTGATGCATTAGGAAAAACGATCATGCCAGGCATATCAGAAAATGCCAGAGATATCTTCTCCATGACACCAAAAGACTTTAAGTCTAACTATAGAACGCCATATGGAAGCGGCTTTTCAATAGCACCTATTTTAAGACAATCAGCATGGTTTCGAACGCATAACCAAGATGATAAGTATAAAAATTTATTTTATGTAGGTGCAGGCACGCATCCTGGCGCTGGTGTACCTGGGGTAATTAATTCAGCAAAAGTTGTTGAAAATATTTTATACCCATGAGTAATTATTCCAATGTAATGCAAAAGCACGGCAAGACTTTTTTTTGGGCTTCGTGGTTCTTAGATAAACCAACTGCAAACAAATTGTTTGCTGTTTATGCATTATGTCGAAGGCTTGATGATCTCGTAGACACATCAAATCAAAACTCTAAGGCCAAAGAAGAGATATCTAAAATAATCTCTCTTACAAAAAATAACCGACCTAAAGTAAATTTTAAAGAATTTAAGGGTATTGATCTCAATCTGCACCCAAAGCAAAATATTATAAATGAATTTCTTAAGGGGCAGTTTAGCGACCTAGAATTTAAACAACCGATTGACCTAAGCCAGCTCTTAAAATATTGCTATCGCGTTGCGGGCGTTGTTGGTCTGATGATATGTGACGTTCTAGACATTCATGATGCAAAACTTAGATATTTTGCTATTGATTTTGGAATCGCGATGCAATTAACAAATATATGTCGTGATATAAAAGAAGATGCTCAAATTGGTCGAATATATTTGCCTAGAAGCGAGACTGCCTCGCTTGGCTTAAATAATTATAAAGATCCATCAAAAACTGACATGATGATAATTAATGGAGCGAGAGATAAATTAATTAAGTTAGCTGATCAGTATTATCAAAGTGGTTTATATGGGATAAATCAGCTGCCAAAAAAAATTAAAAGGTCATTTATGGTGGCATCAAATATTTATCAAGGTATTGGGCATAAAATTATCCAAAAAAAATATTCTTTTAATGAGCAAAGAGTATTCCTTAACAAATATGAAAAGCTTAATTTAACAATTAAAACATTACTTAAGCTTTCAAAATTTGATAATCCGCCATTGCATGAAAAAAAATTACATGCCTTACTTGGTAATCTTCCGGATACAAATTTTTAATGAAAAATGAATATGACATTGTCGTAATCGGAGCTGGACTTTCTAGTCTTATGTTTTTATCAAAAATGCTTAAAAATAAGCCTAACTTATCGGTCCTGATTTTAGAGCAAAAAAAAATAATTGATCATAATCAGTCCTTTTGTGTTTGGGAGGGCCCTGGCCTAATTAATATTGAAAAAGAATTTAAACTAAAATCAAAACATCAATGGAATGAGATTTTAATTGAGGGCAATGGGAGGAAAATTAAAAAAAATGTTCATCCTTATCGTTATGTTTATCATGATGGATATAAAACCCTTAAATCACTTACAAGCCAATTAAAAGGCAAGATAAATATTTTATACGGTATCAAGGTAGAAAAAGTTAATGAACTTGAAAAAAAAGTCCAGGTAACTAGCTCGAAGGGAAACTTTTTATCTAGATACCTAATAGACAGTAGGCCCAAAGTAAGAATAGACGAAGTTAAATCTGAATATATTCAGCAAGCATTTATTGGGAATGAAATTGAGGTTACCTCTAATTATTTTAATAAATTTGAAGCCACAATAATGTCATTTTCAAAAAATAAAATTGAAACGGAGTTTCTTTACCAGCTACCTTTTGCTAAAAAAAGGGCACTTATTGAGACAACGATATTTTCAAGTAATCCTGATTTAAAAAAACTAAAAATAAAGCATTCAAAAAATTTAAAAAAATATGGTTCCTATAAAATACTCAGAAGTGAAAAAGGTATTGTTCCTATGGTGCTTATAGAGGCTAAAAGAAGCGAAAGGATAATTAAGATTGGTAGTAGTGCTGGCATGGTTAGGGCTTCATCAGGTTACTCTATGCGAAAAATTGCAAATTGGATTTCAGAAAGTAAAGGGGTAACTTTAAAGAAAAATAATTTATTAGCTTTTAGATACATTCCTAATCCATTACTAGATTTTTTTGATAAAATTTTCTTAAGAGTCATCAAAGATTATCCAAATAAAAGTCCTGATTTATTTATTAACCTTTTTAGAAAATCAAATCACAAATCACTTATTAAATTCTTATCAGACAAACCATCATGGTCAGATATTATAAATATAATCATGAGTATGCCAAAAGGCTTAATGCTTAAAGGTCTCTTCAAGAAGAAATGAGCAAGGTATCAAAACATCAGGTATTCGTCATCGTAAGTGGTCTGATAATATTGTCTTTAAACTTTATTCTTTTGCCAACGACACATTTAAATTTGGACTTTAACTTTCTTTCAAAGGCAGATCCCTTTCTTTTAATTTCATTTTTATTAATAAGCACATTGGGGATCAGTCACGGTGCATTTGATGGGAAAATTATTTGGGACTGTGGAAGTAAGAAAAATGCTTTTATACTTTACTTTATCTATATATTAATTTCTCTTTTAGGGCTGTTGTTATGGGCGCTATCTCCCAGCTTGGGTCTGTTTATTTTACTCTCCATTTCAATTATCCATTTTGGTCATTCAGACCTTGCATACATTGATAACAAAAAAAGATATTTAGAATATAGTTGGGGTTTTACTATGACTTTTATGCCAGTTTTATTTCATCCATCAAGCGTTGGTGAAATATTTTATTTACTAACAGACAGTAATATCATCCCAACTTCACTTGAGTTTTTACAGTACTTAGTCTCTTTAAACCTTATCTTTTTATCTAGTTATGTACTATTTAATCTTTTTAAAATAAAAGATAAAATTTATTTTCTATTAATGGGAGAGTTGGCCATAATGATCATATTAGCTTTCTTCTTGCACCCATTGCTTTGGTTTGGGTTTTATTTTTGTATATTACATGGAATCAGAGCGCTAATTAACTACAAATTTAATTTCTTTTCTGATACGATTTGGCTTCTTCTATTTACTGCCCCCATTACACTAATAATTATTTATTTAAATGTAGACCTAAGTGCTGAAGGATTTTTAATTGTATTCCCAATTCTCGCATGCCTGACAATTGCGCACATGCTTTTACCGAAAATAATCAGTTTTACTAAAGCTAAATTAATCTAGCTCCACAACTTCTCATATGAGTCATTAGGATCATAAGAGGATTTCTGTTTTTTAATATCAAAATGCCTACCCCCTCGAGGATCTGTTCCATGACCTGCAATATAAGCCCAATTACAATGATTACTAAAAACATCATAATCAATAAGCTGAGATTCAAACCAAGCAGCCCCTGCCCTCCAGTCGCACGATAATTCGTTAACTAAAAAGCTTGCAACAATCTGACGCATTCTGTTGGAAAGAAAACCTGTCTCCTTGAGTTCCTTCATTCCTGCATTAATGAAATTACTACCTGTTCTTCCCTCTTTCCATAACTCAAAATTTTCAGGAGAATGACTAACCATTTCGTCTGAGAAACCAAGGCCATGCACGTGAAATATTTTTTTTCCATACTTTTTAAAGATAAGCCTAAAGTATTCTCTCCAAAGTAATTCAAAAAATATCCAATAGGTACTCTCATTTTTAATTACATTTGATTCGTAACTTAATAAAAAATCATAAACTTGTCTTGCAGAAATATAACCGCTTGCTAACCATGGTGAAAATTTTGTTGAAAAGTCTATTCCTATTAATTCATTTCTTGTCTTTTTGTAATTGGAAGGTTTATTTGAACTAAAGTAGGACTCAAGGTATGCAAAGCCTTTATCTTCACCACCAAAAAATCTATTCTCGGAAATAGGAAAAGAACTCTTTGAGTAATTCTTTTGCTGAATATCAAATGTAATCGATTCCTCATCAATAATTGATGTAATTGTTTTTATTTTTTGATTAATTGGTGATGGCTTAATAGGTTTAACTCTTCGTGATTCAATTTCTTTTCTAAAGTTTGTAAATACATCAGGTAGATCATTTAGGTGAAAGGGAATTTGATCATTTAAAAATAGACCTGATTGATAATAAGAATATAATTCAATTTTACGTTCTCTTAATCTTATTTCTTCATCAAGCTCTTCATGAGAATCAATAGACTCACAGTAAATACGATCTATTTGGAATTTTTCTACAAGCTTAAGTAATCCATCCACTGTATTATCTGAATAATAATTCAAAGAATGCCCATAATTACTGAGCTTTTCTTGTAAGGCATTTAGACCTTGGCATATATATAACTTTCTGTGTGAACCCATGCGAGTGAACTTCCATTCAGTATCCTTGAGGTTCTTCACATCTTGCATATACACGAATAATATCTCATCAGAAGATTCAATTGCATCATTTAATGAGAGATTATCAATTATTCTCAGATCATTTCTAAACCAATATATTGACTTCATATGAACTTAAAGCTATAAAAATTATTTTTTGCAATTGATAATTATACGATAGTTTGTAACTTCAAAAAAAAATTGGGAGGAGGTCAACATAACATGAATATTAAGAATTCATGCCACTTGGACTGTTGACCCCATATGAACCTAAGTAAATCTCTTTGTTAGAAATTAGTTTATTTTATTTGAGAAAAGTATTCTGTAAATCTACCCTTGCCTGCTGCAAATTTACCCTCAATTTTTTTACCTTCAGCAGAAGCTTCGTCTAAGTTTGAACTTGGATCTCCAACTACAACCAATCCAACCATACCGAACATTTCATGAGGTGTGCATTTGTAGCCGTAGACGCCTTCTATCTCAAACTTGACTGATATTGAAACCTCACCTGCCTCTTTCGTTAACTTCCCCACCCAAGGTTTCGCTCCCTTAGGAAGCATATCTTTTATAGATGCAGAGTTATGCATTGCATCACCTGACCAAGTCACTGTGTCTCCTTTTTGAACTTTAATCACAGCGGGCTCAAAAACAAACATATCCGGTGCCTTCCCGTTGAGCATTTTTACTTGATGATCTTTTGCCATGACCGTTCCAATAGAAAAAGTTAAAATCAAGGCAACTAAATTTTTAAAAAACATTTTTATTCTCCAATTTGTATATTTATAAATATTTAACGTAATTACTTATTTAAAAGACTACCAATAATTAAAAAGGTTCTTTTATTTAAAAAAACTAACGGCTATAAAATTCAACAACTGAACCCGGGCTCATCATTGTCGGGTATGGTATTTCATCAGAAGATGGGAATCTAATGTAGGTCGCTTTGAATTCTTTAACATCAAGATTTATATATTCTGGAAGATCCCTCTCTAATTTTTGAACTGAATCAACCACAAAAGGGAACGATCTACTTTTTTCTTTAACTTGAATCTCATCTCCTGGTTTGCATTTATAGGATGATATATTGACAACACTACCGTTGACCTTTACATGTTTGTGATTGATAAATTGTCTAGCTGCAAAGACGGTGGGTACGAAATTAGAGCGATAAACAATGGCGTCTAATCTTGATTCCAGCAGGACAAGTAGGTTTTCGCTTGTGTCACCCTTACTAGCTGCAGCCTCTTTAAAGATATTTCTAAATTGTTTTTCCCCAATATTTCCATAATAGCCCTTAAGTTTCTGTTTTTCTCTTAACTGAACGCCATAATCACTTCTCCGTCTGACTCCTCTAGGACCATGCTGACCTGGTCCATACGTCCTTACATTTGTTGGGCAATTTTCCCTACCCCAAATGTTTTCTCCCATCTGTCTAGACAATTTATTTTTTGGTTGATTTCTTCTATTTCTGCTTGGCATATTTTTTCTCTCTTAGTGCGTTACAAGATTATTTCTATATTGAGGTCTCGGAGGGATTATTAGATTTGATTGGTCTAAAAATACTGATAATGCGTTTAAACACTTTAGAATTTTTCTTCCTTGATATTTTTTAAGCCAACTAAACAATGAATTCATAGCATCCTCGTACATATCGTTTTGCAACATACATATCGCTTCGAGTATTTTAAATTCTCCATAATGTATATGGTCACAAAGTTCACCCCCGATTGGCCCCTTTTCATCTGTTCCCTCAGCAATTCCATACACTACTTCTTCAATTAGAACTGAAATATCCGGGAGTTGGTGTTGTTCTCTACATATTGTAAATAATTCTTTAGGATTTTCGCCAGTTATAGAACATCCTGCCCAATGACGTAAGGACCAAATAACCATTATCTCTGATGTATGCAAATCTAAAATTTTTAGAGCATTTTTCTTTATAAATTCGTTTGTTTTTGCTTTTGTATTTGATTCCAATTTTATCTCTTAATCTCAAAACTAAATGTGATTGTAAATGAGAATCATTCGCATTACAAGAATAAAAGGTAAAAAAAAACATTTAAATAAAAAAAATAATTAGCAAATTTTAGAAGTTTGTAGCTAATGAGGACTGGGAAAGACTTACAGGTTCATTTGATTTAAGTTTAATGGATTCCATTCAAACCCGCATCTAAACCAGCCTCCGCAAGCATTACTATTTACAGTTGAATTGGTTGAGGTGTAGTTATAATTATATGGAGATGACAAAGCGTATGCAGCAGCATTTTTTGGATAGCCTTTTGTATTTCATAGGGGGTGTGTTTTGAGAAAACTACAGATCATTTTTGCAGATTAAGATGTAAAGGGGAGTTAGGAATCCCAGTTATTAAATGATGGCATGGGGGTATGGTGGGGTGTCTTATATGTTGATAATGCTATGTTATTGAAACTTAACCGTATATCAAACCGTATATCAAACCACTAAAGAAGTGGTTATTATCTTTTAAGTCATTGATTATAAATAAATTAAGTCAATAATAATGGCGGAAGAGGTGAGATTCGAACTCACGGTGGGTATGAACCCACGTCGGTTTTCAAGACCGGTGCATTAAACCGCTCTGCCACTCTTCCGAAAACAAAATTTTATCATAACGTTTATACATTAAACAAAATTTATTCAACAAATATCTCGTCATGGAAGCCAAAAAGCTTCATATTTTCGATGCGTGTTGGATACAAAATTCCAAAAAGGTGGTCACTCTCATGTTGAACTACTCTTGCGTGAAAGCCCTCCGCATCCCTATCTATTTCATTGCCGTATTGATCAAGCCCCTTATAATTAATTGCCTTATATCTGGGAACTACCCCCCTCATCCCTGGGACTGATAAACATCCTTCCCAATCATCCTCTTTATCTTGAGTTAAAGGCGTGATAACAGGATTTATAAGAACCGTGAATGGCACTTCCTCTGCCTCAGGGTATCGCTCATTTTATCAACACCAAATATAACTAATTGAATACTCGCCCCTACTTGAGGGGCCGCAAGACCTGCACCTTGCGCATCTTTCATAGTTTCAATCATGTCCTTAATTAATTCATGAATTTCAGGAGTATCGATTTTTGTAACTCTTTCAGCTTCTTTTAACAAGATCGGATTACCCATCCTTAATATTTCTCTAATTGCCATGAGCTTGAATCACTACCTTTAAGTATTTACTGACATTAAATGACATTATTTCAGATTGCTTATTTATTTCTTCATGCGTAATACCATCTTTACTGCTCGCTCTTCCAGCGGCAAAATTAGCAACAGGGCAAATTGCAGCATAAGGGAGATCAAGCTCCCTAGCTAAAGATGCTTCAGGCATTCCCGTCATACCCACTATTGTCGCTCCATCCTTCTCATACTTATCTATTTCTGCAGCCGTCTCTAATCTTGGACCTTGTACTGCCACATAAACACCTTCTTTAACAAAAACAATATCTTCCAATGAGGCGTTATTACATAGTAATTTTCTCAATTCTGGATTGTAAGGATTTGTAAAATCAATATGTGATACTGGATTTTTTACACCATCAAAGAACGTATGATCACGTCCATAGGTGTAATCAATAATCTGATGAGGCAAAACAATAGAACCAGGTTTGATTGCATTGGGAATAGAACCCACAGTTGCAATGCCGAAGATAGCCTTTACACCTAAAGTCTCGAGCGCATAAATATTAGCACGATTGTTAATTAAATGAGGAGGTATGGTATGTCCTTCTCCATGCCTTGCTAAAAAAGCAATATCACAATTATCTAATTTACCAACCAATATTTTATCGGATGGTTTTCCGTAGGGCGTATCAACCAACTCCTTACGAGTTATATTAAGTCCATCAATTTTTCTTAAGCCTGTCCCACCAATTACACCGATCATTATGCGTCCTATTCAAAATAATGTTGAAGCCAGTCTATGGCATACTTAAATTATGAGTCAATATCTTACCCTCGAAAAAGCAAAAGTTACAAAAAAACACTATGAAAATTTTCCAGTGGCTACTTTGTTATTTCCAAAAGCACATCGAGATGCCGCTACAATTCTTTATTCATTTGCAAGAAATGCAGATGATATTGCAGATGAAGGTGAATTAACTAAGAATAAAAGAAAGAGGCTATTAAGAGAAATAGAGATAAATATAATCTCTATAAAGCGTAAAAAGGAAATTCAAACTCCATTTTTTAAAGACTTAGAGAAAGTTATAAGTCAGTACTCACTCGATACAAAATTATTTGAACGTTTTATATCGGCCTTTAAACAAGATATTGAAAAAAAATCATATATAAGTTTTGATGATTTAATTGATTATTGTAATAAGGCAGCATGCCCTGCCGGAGAAATGATTTTAAGCCTATTTGGTGAGCATAGTAAAAAGAATGTAAGTTACTCTAATAACCTTTGTCAGGCACTCGCTTTGATTGGAATGAGTCAAGATATTCAAGAGGACTTCTTCAAAAACAGAGTCTATATACCGTCAACAGAAATGAAGCAATTTAAATTAAAAGAATCTGATATCAAAACAAAAACCTTTAATCACAATTGGAAAATGTTTAAAGTTTCATGGTTAAAAAAAATAGAATTATTACTTAATAAAGGGAGACCTTTGGGTGAAAATGTTACAGGACGATTAAAACTGCAAATCAAAATATTAATTGCAGGTGCTGATTTGTTAGTCAAAAGATTAAAAAAAGAAGATTGTGATTGGTTTAAGAATCCTCCCAAACTTTCAAAGTTTGATTGGTCAATTTTACTAGTCAAAATTATTATAAATAAAAAATGACACCGCAAGAATACTGCAAGCAAAAAACAAAAGAGAGCCACTCAAGCTTCCTGACTGCTTTTATTTTTCTAAAAAAAGAAAAGCGTGAAGCCTTAACTGCTTTATATGCATTTTGTAGAGAGGTAGATGATATCGCAGATGAATGTCTAGATCATGAGATTGCAAGTAGGAAATTAAATTGGTGGCGAGAAGAGGTTGAAAGACTTTTCAAAGGAGAACCTCAGCATCCAGTCAGTAAAGCATTATATCCTTTCATAAACCACTTCAATCTCTCAAAGAATTATTTTATTGAAATAATTGATGGGATGGAGATGGATGTAAAATTTAATCGATACGAAAGTTTTGAACAGCTTCAACTTTATTGCTACAGGGTGGCATCATGTGTCGGCATTCTATCTGCAAATATATTTGGTTTCAAAAATAAAAATACCCTCGACTTTGCTAAAAACCTTGGTATTGCATTGCAGTTAACCAATATTATAAGAGACCTGGGAGAGGATGCTAGACGAGGAAGGATTTACATACCACTTGATGAGTTAAAAAAAATAGGTGTATCAGAGGAAGAGATTATTTCACTCAAGAATAGTAAAAAAATTAAAGATTTAGTTAAAAATCAAGTAGATAGAGCCAAAAAATTTTATGACTTAGCTATTAAAACCTTGCCTACAGAAGATAAAAAGTCACAGAAAATTGGCCTTGTGATGGGTAATATTTACTACGTGCTTCTTAACGAGATTTTAAAGGACGATCCTGAAAAAATTCTCAATCAAAAAACTATCCTGCCCGGATTTAGAAAATTAAGAATTTCAATTCTAACAATGCTCGGATTTTCATGGATTAAGAAGACTTAAATAACAGATAAAATATTTTAAATATCTTTTAACAACTTGATGGCTTGAGAAAGATTGTCAACTGGAAAAATCTCTATACCATCAATTTTTTGTTTAGCTTGGTTCGCTTTAGGAATAATTGCTTTTGTAAAACCCAATTTTGCAGCCTCTTTTAACCTTTCTTGACCTCTCTGAACAGGCCTCACCTCACCTGCTAAACCTATTTCACCAAAAATAACTGTTTTTTGATCTAGTGGTTGATTTGTGAATGATGAAACAATGGCACATATAATAGCAAGATCTACCCCAGGCTCTGTAATCTTTACACCACCAACTGCATTAACAAAGACATCTTGATCAAAACATGCGATACCAGCATGTCGGTTAAGTGAAGCCAGTAGCATGGCCAACCTATTTTGATCTAAACCCACTGATAGCCTTTTAGGCGAGTGTCCATGAGCATTATCAACTAAAGCCTGTATTTCTATAAGCATGGGTCTTGACCCCTCTTGAATGCAAGTAATACATGAACCATTAACTTCCTTGTGATGATGGGATAAAAATAGTGCAGATGGATTCGTTACCTCTTTTAATCCCTTTTCTGTCATGGCAAAAACACCTAATTCATTCACTGCTCCAAAGCGGTTTTTAAATGCTCTAATCATTCTGAAACTAGAACTTGGATCTCCCTCAAAATATAAAACTGTATCCACGATATGCTCTAATACTCTTGGCCCTGCTAAAGTCCCCTCCTTTGTAACATGACCAACAAGCAACATAGTTATATCAAATTGCTTGGCTATTCGAGTAAGTTGAGCAGAGCATTCTCTTACTTGGGTGACTGACCCAGGTGCTGAAGTCATCTCTTCAGAATAAATTGTTTGAATAGAGTCAATAACGACTACGTTTGGCTTAGTTTTTTGGATAACATTTACAATCTTCTCAAGGTTAATTTCGGATAATATTGAAATATCAGATACCTCCAACTCAAGCCTCTTTGCTCTCATGGCAATTTGTTCTTTTGACTCCTCACCACTAACGTAAATCACATTACAATTATCTTTTGGATCTTGGGTGATTTTAGACAATGCTTGAATTAAAATTGTGGACTTACCTATACCTGGGTCACCTCCAATCAAAATTACACCCCCTGGAACAAACCCTCCACCCAGAACTCGATCAAACTCTGAGATGTTTGTTTTTCTTTTAGGGATAGAAAGAGCTTTTACATCATCTAACTTTGTAAGCTCATTGGTTTTTGATAATGCAGCAAACCTCGATGGCATTTTTGATTCAATAATAGTCTCTTCAAGAGAATTCCATACAAAACAATGT
>Ga0075444_10001489_pt1 | contig 14424 bp, 22 predicted proteins | sample CoawatmetaG01DNA_FD_76836 | JGI IMG/M metagenome (GOLD analysis project Ga0075444, IMG submission 76836) | Marine microbial communities from the West Antarctic Peninsula - Coastal water metaG017-DNA | ecosystem: Environmental > Aquatic > Marine > Coastal | place: Atlantic Ocean: West Antarctic... | reverse complement strand
CCACAATTTATTAAAAGCGCCGATGCAGAAGAATAGAGGTTTTAAAAACAAACAAAGAGGTCCTTATGTTATAGCTAACGAAAGGATTAGAGCAGACAAAGTTAGAGTTTCCTTTCCAGACGGTGAAAGCCAGGTACTGTCGATTAAGGATGCTATACAACATGCACAAAAGTTAAATTTAGATTTAGTACTGATAGCCGAAAATGCCAGTCCACCAGTTTGTAAAATAACTGATCTAAATAAACATTTGTACTCGTTGAAGCAAAAAGAGAAGCTGGCTAAAAAGAAACAACGCGAAAGCATTGTAGAACTCAAAGAAGTACGTATGGGGTTAAATATTGATACACATGATTTAAACACCAAGGCCAATATGGCTCGTAAATTTTTGGAAAAAAACAACAAAGTGACAGTAACAGTTGTATTACGTGGTAGAGAACGAGGAAGGCAAAATTCTGCAAGGGAGTTGCTAACTACGTTCGCTAATATTTTAGAAGTAGAATATGAGCAAATATCTACGCAAAACAATCGTGTTTCTGGCAAAATACAATAAAAGGTAAAAATGGCACACTATCAAAAAAATAATAATAAACATAACGAAAAACCACAGTTTGGAAATGGTCTATCTGTTGAAGTTAGAAATGGCAATGTAGAACAAGCTATTAGAAAACTAAAAAAGATGATTATGAAAACTGGTATGCTAAATGAAATACGTGATCGCAGATACTTCATTAGTAATACAGAAAAACGACTAAAAGCAGAGGCGGCGGGCAAAGCTAGACGACGCAGAGAGATAGCTAAAGATTCTATAGTTAGAAAAAGACTATATTAATACGTTATAACTGAATTTGTCTACAAATGTAGATAAATAACAATGTATACAACAGGACTGATTCCTACCGTATACATGGAATGCCGAAAGGGTTCCAAATAATCTTGCTTAACAAAGGAGAAATGATATGACTAGATTAACAACACTAAATCTTCCAGATTTTTATAAGACTACAATAGGATTTGATAGTATGTTTGACGAAATGCAAAATGCATTTGCAACAAACACAGGCGGTTACCCACCTTACAATATTGTAAAGAATGGTAACGGTAGCTATTCAATTAGCCTAGCAGTAGCAGGTTTTAATAAAGACGAAATAAAAATCGAACAAGACGGTAATACACTTTCAATTAACGCTGAAAAGAAAGATAGCGAGGAAGAGATTGAATATTTACACAAAGGCATCGGAACTAGAAACTTTACAAGAGAATTTAGTTTAGCTGACTATGTAGAAGTAACATCGTCGAAATTAGATAATGGTATCTTAGTAGTAACACTGGAACAAAACATTCCAGATGAAAAGAAACCACGTAATATTAAAATTGACTAATTAAAGGAAATTATGACTCAAGCATCAACACAAGGCGTAGCAGAAATTGTTAAATTAAAACCACCATCAAGGTATAATGTTGTTTTACTTAATGATGATTCTACTCCGCAGGAGTTTGTAGTTAATCTTTTACAGACAATTTATAATAAATCAGTAGAAGAAGCAACTTCTGTGATGCTTGACGTTCACGATAAGGGCAGAGGCATAGCAGGTACCTATAGCTATGAAGTAGCAGAACAAAAATGTGTAGAAACTATAACCGACGCAAGAAGAAATCAGTTTCCACTAGATGTTACAATAGAAAAAGCAGAATAAAACATTAAATGAAAATAGCAATCACGCAACGTGTGATTGAGTTTCGTAATGGACCGTATGACAGCATTGATCATGGATTTTATGAAATGTTTTCAGGTCATACATTACAACCCATACCAAACCATTTAGAGCATTATAAAACAAGTACAGTAGTTGATAGTGACTTAGTGGTATTTACGGGCGGCAATAGTATGGTACCAGGTAACTGGCAATACAACGAAAACCGATTACGAGTAGAAAAACACACGTTAGACTTAGCAAAACTTTATCACAAACCAATATTAGGTATAAGCAGAGGCTGTCAGTTTCTAACGATTGCTCATGGCGGTAGTATAGAAAAAAACGGTAGACATCAACTTAATCATAGTGTAAACTATAAGGGTAGTAGCGTTGAAGTTTGCAGTAGGCACGAAGAAGTGCTAAGTAAAATTCCAGATGGAGCTACATGTTTAGCGGAAGATGAATATGGATACTGTGAAAGTTGGAAATTAGAGAATATGATAACTGTATTATGGCATCCAGAACGAATGAAAACACATTGGCTTCCATATGAAGCATACGGAATTTTAGGATTATAATGACAAAACAAGAAGAAATAAGACAAGAAGTTAAAGCAGAATACAAAGATAGTCAAATGACAAAAGCTGGTAAACTCGCTATGGAATTAGGAGCTGAACGTAAACGCTTGAAGAAAGAATTATTAGAATTACAATCTGAAGTAGAAGACTTAACACCTACTACACCAGTTGGTACAGTTGACTGGTATGTAAAATGGACATCAATGGCTTTTGCAGTTTGTGGTGTGTTTCTAATAAGTGCAGGATTAATGTTTTGGGGACAAATTGCTTATATGATTAGTGCTGTAGGTTGGGTATTTGTTGGCATGGCTTGGGGCGATAGAGCTATTATGATTGGAAGTGCTATAACTGGAACAGCAGTAGCTATGAATTTTGTACAAAGGTTAATATTATGAAAATAGGATTTACATGCAGTACATTTGATTTATTACATGCAGGACATGTACAAATGTTAAGAGATGCAAAAGAACAATGTGATTATTTAATATGCGGGTTACAAATGGACCCAAGTATAGATAGACCAGATAAAAAGAAACCACCAATACAAACAATAGTTGAACGCTATACACAACTTAAAGCAATTAGTTATGTAGATGAAATTATTCCATATGCATTAGAAAAAGATTTAGAAGATATACTAGAAATGTACGAAATTGATATACGTACACTAGGTGAAGAATATCGTGAAAAAGATTTTACAGGAAAAGATATTTGTAAAAGGCGTGATATCGAGATACATTTTAATAAAAGAGATCACAGATTTAGTACAACAGACTTAAGACAAAGGGTATGTAAAAATGAGAATTGAAAATGATGTAAAATATGATTACAGTGATGTATTAATTAGACCAAAACGTAGCACATTAGGTTCACGCAAAGACGTGGATTTAGAACGTGGTTTTAAATTTCGTAATTATGAGGGAGAAACTGTAGATAGTTACAGACACTATCGCGGAGTTCCAATTATGGCAAGTAATATGGATGGCGTTGGCACATTTGAAATGGCAGACACACTTGCTAAACAAAAGATCACAACATGTTTAGTTAAAACTTATAGTGTAGAACATTTAGTCGCATATTTTGGTACAGATAGTATTGAACGTAAAGAATATGTAGCAATGAGTATTGGTATCACTGATACTGATTTAGAAAAGTTTCGAAATGTATATTCACAATCAAGCAAAGGTATGAAATACGTTTGTATTGATGTTGCAAATGGATATAGTGAACGATTTAGTAACTTCGTTAGAAAGTTTAGAAAACAATATCCTAATGTAGTAATCATTGCAGGTAATGTAGTTACAGGCGAAATGACAGAGGAGTTAATACTTAATGGAGCAGACATTGTTAAAGTGGGTATTGGTCCAGGATCAGTATGTACAACACGTATACAAACTGGTGTTGGATATCCACAACTTAGTGCAGTTATTGAGTGTGCAGATGCGGCCCATGGTCTTGGTGGACATATTATTGCTGACGGTGGTTGTAATTGCCCTGGTGATGTGGCTAAAGCATTTGCAGGCGGAGCCGACTTTGTAATGTTAGGCGGTATGTTTGCAGGACATGATGAAGGTGGAGGCAATCCAGTTGAAAGAGATGGCGGGAAGTTTATACAGTTTTATGGTATGAGTTCTGATGCGGCAAACGTAAAACACTTTGGCGGACTTAAAGACTATAGAAGTAGCGAAGGCAGAGAAGTACTTGTTCCTTACAGGGGTGCAATAGAAAGTACAACACAAAACATATTAGGTGGTATTCGCAGTACATGTACATACGCAGGTGCTAACAGATTAAAGCACTTAATGAGATGTGCAACATTTGTATTGGTTAATAATCAATATAATCACACATACGAATCAACAACAACAAAATTATAACATATTTAGATAAATAAATGTGTTAAAAAGAGCGACCTCGGCTCAGAAAAAAAGAGTGACTCTAGGGAAAGACCAGGGCATAACCCATGCCATACAAGCGACACATTATGAGGTGTTGTGGTAACATCCGGGAGAGACCGGAAAATGGATGCTTTCCCAAAAACATCCACACATAAAATAAACGGAGAATAAAATGACTACGACATTTCTTAATGCATGGTCAAGGTTGTTCAACGGGCACCGTCGAAGTGTGGCCTATAACAAGAACCTTATGGCATATGCAAAAATTGAATATGGTAATGAATGGCTATATGCCTACAACTATATGTTAGAAAACAAAGGCAAGGCTCCTAAGTCTTGGCATTCAAAAAAGGTGACAATAAAATGATTAATACTATAACAAATAAACTAAGTTGGGTAAAACGTGCATACACACGCAGTCAAAGTCGCAGAGAAACTGAACAGGCTTTGTCAGACTTAAACGACTTTGAATTGAATGATATTGGCTTGTGCAGAGGCGACATTAAATATATTGCCAATTTAGCCGCACAAGGTGTTAACGTAAATATAGAAAAAGATATTAATAAGTAGAGTTTTAATTGTATAAATAGTTGTATGAGCAAAGTACATCTATTATCAGAGTTATTACATAAGTTAGAACATTTCTCTACACAAGAAGAGAAGTATGACCTTTTATCTAAATATAATAAAGAACCTATATTTAAAAGAATAATTACTATAGCATACAACCCATGGATTAATTTTGAAATGCAAGATTTTACTCCAAAAAGAATGGGTAAAAAGTTTGGAATGGGCATAACAAAATTTTTACATATTTTAACAGATATTGTTGATGAAAAATATGACGACAAAGAAAAGAACTTTTCTTGTCAAATGGCTATGCAACACATTGATGAGCGTGAAGCTGAAATATTTGTTAGGTTATTAAGACAGAAACTAGAACTAGGTTTAGAATTAGAAACAATAAACCGTGTATGGCCTGGATTAATAATGATTTATCCAATAAGCAATCCTGCACAAGGTGATTACAAATCATTTAAAAAGTACCCAGCGGCAGTACAGCCTATTAGTAGAGGCTTGAGAGTTAATGTAATTGTACACAAAAACGTAGTCAGTTACAAAGACAAAGAAGGCAATAATATTGAAGGTTGGAATATATATGATGAACAGTTTATTAATCTAGCACAAAATAATAGTACAGTATTCGATGGCCATGCAGTTGTGGCAAACGGAACAGTTGTAACAGAAACTGATAATGATAAAGTATTAGAAACAGAGCCAGATAATGTTAGATTTAACTTTTGGGATGTTATTAGATATGATGGATTTATTAAAGGTGAAGATACACGTATAGGTTATAACTGGCGTAATAACGGTCTAGAACATATGATTATACTTGCCATAGATAAAAACAAAACACCTTGCTATGATATTATTAAATCTGATTTAGTGGGAAGTAATGAACAGTTAGCATTAACTGTTAAAAAGTACAAATCAAAATGTGTTATTAAATCATTAGATGGTACGTGGGTACATGGTGTTGATCCAACTCAAGTTATTTACGAGTTGTAATTTTCTTAACATACTGGCCGCCAGGATGGTCATATATAGCATCAAACATTTGAAACTTACTAAATGCTTTAAATGTTCCTTTTAGCCTATCAAGAAATCTTTGCCATGGTGTCATATTTGTTTTAACATGAAGATCATATGTTATATAATGAAGGAATCCAACATGTGTGTATAGTCCAAATGGAGGAACTCTGCAAACAATGTCATTATTATTTACAATACGATAAGCCTCAATATCATCAAACTGTTTAGCCCAAAATCCATCTCCAACTCTAGGAGATCCATATGTATATAAAACTAAGTCTGCACCCAATTCGTGTAATCTACTAGCACAAATAGTTGCCATTGCAGCACCCAAACTGTGTCCAGTTACTATAATTTTTTTAGTAGTTACTTTTTTACCTAACCACTTAATAACTTGTGGCCATAGTTTATCTAGCTCTGTTTTAAATCCAGAATGTACTGAACCTTGTGTTTCACTTTCAGTTGGCCATGCTTTAATATCAGCAAGAAAATCTTTAAAAGCCGATGATATGGAAAATTCACCATCGTCTTGTGCGCCTGTTCCTCTAAATGCTATAATAAGATAATCATGCATTACTATTCCATAGCCTTCTGCATTATCATTATCAAACATCTTTATACTTGAATATTTAATTTTATTAGTTTTTAAATATTCAGTTACTGTGTCAATATCTTTATATACTATTGCAGAAATATTTGCACATAAATCAGTTAATTCCCAGTTTATGTTACATTCTATTCCGTGTTCGTGTTTATGATTTTTTGACAATTACCTTCTCCAGTTTATGTATAGGTATTCGCTTATTATAGATATATCTCCATACCTTGCCTCTACCGTTGTCTATCTCAAATATAGTTTCTCTAAATCCTATGCTAATAATTGTAGCCTTTTCACCGTCTAAAAATACAACATCACCTGGTTCAAAACCTGGTTTCATTTTCCAACGTATACTTGCTACAAAGTCACCCACAGCTTCTTTCATCCACAATACTATTATCGCAGTGATACCGAGCCCTATTAAAGGTTCTAAAAATTGGGTGAATTGAAGTGTTTGTTGTTCTAACATACTATAATTATTTATCCAAATTAGTTGACAAACGTAGTTAATACGTGTATAATTTAGATAAATAGTATTTAATATAGGACTAAAATTATGGCATATTCAGAAAAAGTATTAGATCACTACAATAATCCACGTAATGTGGGCAAGATGGATATCAATGATCCAAATGTAGGAACTGGAATGGTTGGAGCGCCAGCTTGTGGTGATGTAATGAAATTACAAATTAAAGTTAAAGACGGAGTGATTGAAGACGCAAAGTTTAAAACTTATGGTTGCGGCAGTGCAATTGCTAGTTCTAGCATGGTTACAACAATGCTTAAAGGTATGACGTTAGACGAAGGATTAGAAATTAAAAATACAATGATTGTAGAAGAACTTGCACTTCCACCAGTTAAAATTCACTGTAGTGTACTGGCCGAAGATGCAATTAAGTCAGCAATAAGAGATTATACTGGCAAGAATCCACAATTAACTGAAAAACAATCAAAAATAAACGCAAAACAGGTTGACATACACTAGTTTTGTGTTATCATAAATAATATACAACGTTGAAGCAAACTCAACGATATTCAGGACCTCGGGGCAGTACCGAGCAGCTCCACCATAAACACATTATAGATGAGACAATCAAAAGGATAACTCACTACAATATACAAATGCCGACACGGCGTAGCGAGGCAACAGGACACGTAAAGTCACTGCTTGTAATGTGTTTATGATGGGGCTGATATAGGATCGACTGGTATTTAATAGGTTTAGTGGAGTTGTCGGGATGTAAGCACCGTTATCGCGAACAACATTTATAATTGCAAATAACAATTATGCGCCAGAAATGGCATTAGCGGCTTAGTTTTAAGCACGTAGGGGTTTTGCAAGTTGAGCCTGGCAACAGAATCAACTTGCTATTACGAAGCATGATGCATTGTAATAGCATAATAAATCAAAGGAAAAATTATGAAAAAGACTATAATTACAGCGGCATTTGTTGTCGCTTTAGCTGGAGCGGTTCAGGCCGCAGACTACGATAATACGGGTGTTACAATGACTAGCGAAAGTTCGTCAATTGGATATTCATTATCAACAAACGATACATCTAGATCAATTGATGTATACACTATTGGCAGAGCATTAGATCTCGGAGCAGGCATTGACGATAACGGAACAAACCGTGATTATAGCGTGTCTATCGGAAGAACTCTTAATGTTTTACCATTGGGCCGTATCACTGGTTATGTAGATGGTAAAGCCGAATACAATTGGGGCGACTCGTTTGCTAAATCTGAAATACATCTTACTCCAACAGTGGGTGGAAAAATTGACTTAGGTCGAATTAAACCATATGCTGAACTAGGGTATTTGTTGAAATCAACGGAAGGCGATTTTACCAGCATCAACAAGGTTAATCCAACTATCACTATTGGTACTAGTTTGGCATTAACAGAATCTACTTCATTATCAGCAAAATTAACTAATTCACTTAATAGTGATTGGAAATCAACTGATAAAGAATTAGGTTTCGGATTAACAGTTAAGTTTTAAATTAAACTAATTAGTTCATTAAAAAGGTCACAATGTGGCCTTTTTTTGTGGTTGACTAATCGGGTTAAATGTTATATATTAATGAATGGACCCGTAGCTCAGTTGGATAGAGCGTATCTTTGCGGAAGATAAGGCCAGAAGTTCGAATCTTCTCGGGTCCGCCATAAATAATTGTATGAACGGATTTAATTCAACAGTACATCCAACAATGCCAAGACTTACTACAGTAGTGCTTGATCAAGCTACTGTGAATCAATTTATAGCTGAAGTACAAGATATCACTATACAAGCAATTGAATACAAACCATTTCTAAGATTTAAAGTAGCAAATATTCTTAATGAAATAACAAATAATAGTCTTGGCTTATATTTACAAGAGATATTAAAAGATAAATTTCGAGGCGCAATACTTATTGATGCTGGTGATGAAATAAATGATGATGTGTCTAATGTATTACTTTCTACTGCAATATCACATCTAGTTGGATTACCTAATTTAGATTCAATGTCTAGTAAGTTTTATGCTAGATTTACAGTTAAAAATACAGATGATAGTGATAGTTACTTACGACAACATAGAAGGCTTGAACTTCATACAGATGGAACATATGTAGATGAGAAAACTGATTGGGTTCTTATGCAAAAACTTGCATCTGTTAATTGTGTAGGTGGTGAATCATTATTACTTCATATTAGAGAATGGCAAGAATTCAATAAGTTTTATAATCATTTATTATCTTCTGAAGACATACAATGGGGCTCTCCAGCAAGTAAAAATGTTTCTAGTAAAGTGTACCACCCAATATTTTTTAAAGAAAAAGGCCATCCTTGTATATCATACATAGATCAGTTTGCTGAACCTCAAAATATGGAGCAAGGATTATACTTAAATGATATAAGTGAATCATTAGAAAAAGATACTAATACTATTGCTATTGAGGTATCCGTTGGTAGTATGTTATTAATTAATAATTTATGTTGGTTGCATGGTAGAGATAAAATTAAACAACATAAGGATTTGTCTAGAGAATTACTTAGACAACGAGGAGTATTTTTTTAAATTTTCTGCCAAGGAAATAGTTTAGGCAAATATGGGAATTTTATATGATTGTTTACGCTTTCTATTACAAATCCTTTGGTTATAAATTTTCCAGTATTTTCTTCAAAGAATTTTATATAATCTCTTTCTACATTAATTCTTACATTTTTACTGTATAATGTTGCATTTACTTCATAGTTGAAAGCATTACTAACATCTATAAAAACTGTTTCATCGTTAAAAGAATTATAACTGGAATCTTTTAACCAGCTACACATTGTATTAATATCCATTAAATCAATTTCTTCAAATTTTAATAAAAATGTCTTTGCTGTGTTATTCCACCATTCTATAAATGGTTCACCAAGATCATCTAAGTAAGAATCTACATCATCTAAAAATTCCATAGCCGCAAAGTGATAACTTAACTGAGGATTTTGTTCTGCGTAATCTTCAACAAATTGTTTCCAGTTACGTCCATTCCAATTATCAAACACATATCGTTGCATATGCACAGCCAACGGGTCAGCATCATAACATACAAGCTCACCACCTGGTTTAAGGTTTCTTATATATGCATTTGATAAAGGACTTACTCCACCACATGTACTATAAACCGCACTTGATATTTTTTCATGTATTTTAGTATCCATTGTTTCTGTGTTCGCTGCATACCACCTAGATACCCATAATTGTTTTCCGATACTGTATACTTTTTCGTAATAGTCTAGATTTTCACCATATATATATTCTCTACCTTGACGCAATTCTTTATTCCATATGCCTACTTTTTGATTATCTTTCATAGCGGCATGAAGTAAATTATGTCCAGCCCATTTGCCGTTAGCAGATACAGTTTCATTAGTGGCTTTAATTGATACTGGATTATATGTTTGCCAATCGCTTAATGTTTCTTCACTTCTTTCAATTTTAGTTGCAGTCCATTCTACGTTTTCTTCAAATTCACCAAATTCAGGTTTGTCCACACTTTCCCACCATTCTAAGTCTATCCACATTGTTTGTGGGTGTATTTGCCACCATGCTTCGTCTCTATCTAGCACATGTCCTACAATTACGCAATTTTTATACTCAGTAGACCAATATGGTTTAGTTTTTTCTAAGAAGTTGTGTAATACTATACCTTGTTTAAACATTAGCAAACCTTTAAAGCCTGATTCTAATCCTTTATTACATAGTTCTACAAAATCATAAGAAGAAACTTGTGGTATGCGTCTATATTTAAAACTATAAAAGTCTAATAGATTTTGTGTTGTTCCTTCTACTGCTTTATCTAGAATTTTATTGTTTAGCAACCAACCTATTCCGGTATCAGGCGGTAGTTTATCTTGTGTATGTTCAAAGTTATAATGTTTCATATTTTCCTTAATAAAGTGTTGACTATATTGTTAGTCTGTTGTATAATGTATACATTGTTGTTAAAATAGTTGTTTCGTTAACAAAGTACATTACTATTTAGTATCTTAGGTAAACAGTATATATAAGAGATAAAAAATTAGTTGACAGAAATATGACTATTGTGTTATAGTAATAACACTAACAAAAGGAAGAACGGACATGATTAGTAGTAGACAAATTGTAGAAATCATCAAAGATGAAATGAACAAAGACGAGACCAGCCAAGAAATCCGTAATGTACTGAAGAAAGTTAAGGAACGTATAGAGATTCTTGAAGAGATTGACTATGTGAATACGGTTAAACAACCGTATGGCAACGAAGATATTGGAAAAACGAGTAAAGCAAAACAAAAAGCAAGTGAAGAATTTGAGAGTTTTTTTAAATGAAATTTAGCGAAATTGCACACACAATAGAAGTGACACAGGAACTAATAAAGGTGTTCCGTAGTCGTACCCAAGAACACGACACTGGACACCTTTATACTACTATTAGTACATTAGAAAACTACGTTGAAGAACTAGAAAAACAGTTAGCAACATTAGAGGCAATCTAAATGGAATTTGTAAGCCCAATTATACGTTTTAAAGATGTCAACATGGAAGAACAAGGAAGACACCTCGGCAAACAGGCGATTCTTGATTTTGGCAAATATCAACTAAGCATTATCTGTAATGAAATGTCATACGGTGGCAAATCAGGACTATATGAAATTGGTGTGTTTAAAGGTTATTCTACTAAAGACGAAACAATGGTTCAACTTCCAGGCATTACAAACGATGGCGATGCTGTAGCAGGACATTTAACTAGTAACAATGTGAATGAAATTATGCAAAAAATGTTCCTAATTACAAAAAATACACCAATACAACTCTAAATATGTGTATAACTTTGTCTATTACCGATTGACAAATCCTTCCTTTTAATATAAACTAAATACATTATAGCAATATATTTTGCTATTATTTAAAGGAGATCAACATGATTGATTGGATAAAAGACAGACTAATAGAACGTACATCTTTAGATGGCGGAATGCTAATTGCAGCAGGTGTAGTAATGATTATTGCACCAGTTAATTTAGTTGGATATGCAGCCATAGTTTATGGTGCATACACATTATTAAAAAGTGAGTAATTATTAATGGCTTTTAAATTAAGCAGTAGAAGTAAATCAAGAATGGAAGGTTTAGACCCTAAATTGATTGAAGTAGTAAAGAAAGCAATAGAACTTACACGTGTGGACTTTGGTGTTATCGAAGGAATGAGAACATTAGAGACACAAAAGAAATATGTAGAAGCAGGTAAATCTCAGACACTGAAATCGAAACACCTCGAAGGACGTGCTGTTGACCTTGTGGCATATGTAGGATCATCAATTTCATGGGAATTAAATCTCTATGATGACGTTGCTGATGCTATAAAAAAGGCAGCTCTTGAATATGACGTTGCAGTCAAATGGGGAGCGGCCTGGAGTGTAGGTGATATCAGGGAGTTTGATGGAAGTATGGCTGAAGCCATGAACGAATACATCGATCTTCGTAGGTCACAAGGGCGTAGGCCTTTTATAGATGCTCCACACTTTGAACTGATGTAAGGATGTGATTTCGAATAAGCACAGTTCAAGTTGGTGCCCTATACCTTTTAATGCTATTAGCTTTCACCCAACTGGCGTATTAACTCGTTGTATGATGAGCGATACCCCTATGGGTGAAAGTTATGATAGCGATCAAATGCAAAAATTACGTCAGGATATGCTTGATGGTAAATGGGACACTAATGGTTGCATGAGTTGTCACAAAAAAGAACAACATGGCAACATAAGTCAAAGACAAAAATGGTTACAACGTAACCCACTAGATTTTAAAAATCAAGAAGGATATAATAATCCAAAAATAACTGGAAATCCAGTAAATCATATGTTTATTAATTACAGTAATATATGTAATTTTAAATGTAGAATGTGTAGTCCAAATTATAGCAATAGTCTTATACCAGAGCATAAACATTTATATGATTTAGGATTAGGACCTAAAGTTAATACAGATACTATTAAAAATAGAAACTTTATAAATGATTACCTAAGAAATAACCCAGATAAATTAGATAGTGTAACTAGTATTTGGATAACAGGTGGTGAACCTTTTATGGACGATAGCTGTTATGAACTAGTTGATATATTAGACGAACATGACAAATCGTGGGAAACTGATATAGTTATTACAACTAATGGTTCAAAAATAGATTTAGATAAATTACAAAAATTTGAAAACTTAAAGTTCTTTGAACTTGATTTAAGTATTGATGTACCTAACAATATGTTTGAATATATGCGTAGTGCAGGAGTATTTACTTGGGAACAAATGAGCAAATTAATTGATGATTTAACACATTTTAAAAAAGAGAATAGTAGCTGGTTCAATATGTGTTTTAATGCAAGTATACAAGCATATAATTTTGATACTGTATTAGAGTTTGATAAAATATGCAGAGATGCAGGCGCCCTAAATAATACTAGGATGCTTATATTTCCAGAACACTTTAGATTAGATGTATTACCATTGGAAATGCGACAAGCAGAATTAAGAAAAATAAAAGACTACACAGTTGCAGAATACGATCCAAGATTTAAAAGATCTTTTGACGATATATGTTTAAATTTATCAAAAGAACAGGCAAATGAAGAAGTAGTAACAAGATTCAAAAAAAGAACAAAAGTGCAAGATACATATAGAGATATGTATTTGTATGATTATCATACACAATTAGCAAACTTCATATATGACAGATAAAAAATTAATACCAGATCGTTGGGTTATACATCATGATGATGCTGGAACAAATGTAAAAGAAAACGACAAGTGGAAAAACTTACATAGTCCAAGTTGGTGTCCTGTACCATTTAATACAATTAGCTGGCATCCATCTGGAATAGTAAGTCGTTGTATGATGAGTGATGATCCAATGGGCGAATCGCATGAGAGTGCAGTAATGCAAGAGCTACGGCAAAATATGCTTGATGGTAAATGGGATGATCATGGATGTTTAAATTGTTTACAAAAAGAACGTAATGGATTTAAGAGTCAACGTATGAATTGGCTACATCATGATTTCAGAGAAAGACTAGGCAACCCAGAACCATATACAAATCCTAAAATAACAGGAAATAAAATAAGCCATTTATTTGTTAACTTTAGTAATGTATGTAATTTTAAATGTAGAATGTGTAATGCAAACTTTAGTAATAGTTTGATTCCAGAAAACAAACATATGTATCCATTGTTTCCTGAAGAATATCATAAAGTTCCCTTACAAAATAGAAAAAACTTTAATAATATTAATGAATATTTAGAAGCTAACCCAGAAGTACTAGATGGTATAACAAGTATATGGATGACAGGTGGAGAACCATTTATGGATGATAGTCCATATAAACTAATGGAACTTATTGAAGAATACGGCCACCCAGAAAAAATTAAAATGGTTATTACAACAAATGGTTCAAAAATAGACTTTACTAAATTAGATAAATTTAATAAACTGAAAAGTTTAATATTAGATATTAGCATTGACGCTGTTGGTCCTATGTTTGAATACATGCGT
>Ga0075444_10001483_pt1 | contig 14444 bp, 30 predicted proteins | sample CoawatmetaG01DNA_FD_76836 | JGI IMG/M metagenome (GOLD analysis project Ga0075444, IMG submission 76836) | Marine microbial communities from the West Antarctic Peninsula - Coastal water metaG017-DNA | ecosystem: Environmental > Aquatic > Marine > Coastal | place: Atlantic Ocean: West Antarctic... | reverse complement strand
TGCGTAGTTTGACTGATAAGTTATCTGCGAGTTGGCGACATAGTTCTGTTTTACCAGTACCAGTTGGTCCAACGAATAAGAATGAACCGATAGGTTTGTTGCGTTCTCTCATTCCCGACTTACTTACTAGAATACTTTCAACTAAAGAACTAACTGCCCCATCTTGTCCGAACAGTTTCGTTTTAATATTGTCTTCTAAATTAACATAATTAGTATTTTCTTTAGCATCAATCATATCCATAGGAATACGAGTTATTTTTGATATTGCTTCTTCAATTTGTTTGACTGTAATATTTCCTTTGTGTTTATGAAGTTTTGCTCTTGCACCTGCAGTATCTATAACATCAATAACTCTATCTGGATTATATTTGCCATGCATGTATCGTTCGGCTAATTCAACAGCCATATCAAGTGCATCTTCAGTGTATGTGTACTCGTGAAATGCTTCGTAATATTGCTTCAATCCTCTGATGATCAATTTTGTAGTTTCTTTGCTTGGTTGGTCTACTACTACTTTCTGAAAACGTCTTTGTAATGCTCTGTCTTTTTCGAAATTTTCTCTGTATTCTTCACTTGTCGTTGCACCAACACAGAATAGTTTGCCACTTGCGAGTAAAGGCTTCAATAAGTTTGCGATATCAATATTTGAACCACCGGCAGAACCAGCACCCATAATCATATGAATTTCATCAATGAATAATATGATATCTTTCTTCTTAGCAAGTTGGTCAAATACTAGTTTAGCACGTTCTTCAAATTCACCACGATACTTTGTACCAGCGACTAAACTAGCAATATCTAGTGAAAATACTGTTTTCTTTTCGAGAATCTCAGGAACTTTACCTTCTGTAATCATTAATGCTAGTCCTTCAGCGATTGCTGTTTTACCAACGCCAGGCTCACCAACAATAATCACATTGTTCTTTTTGCGTCTTGCAAGAACTTCGGTAATCTCAATTAATTCATCTTCTCTGCCAATGACTGGGTCAATAAGTCCTTCACCAGCACTTTCATTAAGATTAGTACAAAAGTCTTCAAATTTGACAGCAGGTTTACCATCTGGTCCTACTTGTGTTTGTGGAGAAGTTTTATAAAACTCTTTTTGTATAATATGTACTGCGGCTTCTCTGCTTACGCCATGTTTTGCTAGGAAGAAATATGCAAATGAATCAGTTTCACTTAATAGTGAAATTAATACGTCTTTACAAAATAGTTTAGTTCTTCCACTAAAGATAACTTGAGTGATAGCACGATTAAATACTCTGCTCAATGCCACGGTCTTACGAGGACTTCTGCGGACAGTCGCACTTGCTATATTAGTGATGTCTTCTCTAGTTTTTAAGTAGTTTTCTACATCTTTTGCAATAGCGCCACCATTTACTTCCATGTCGGTGAGTAAATCACTGACATCTTCTTCTTCGATTATAGAATACAATAAATGCTCTAACGTCACATATTCGTGAGTTAAGGAGTTTGCAAATTGAACTGCTCTCTCTAATGTAATACTTATTCTATCTTGTCCTTGGTCGTCTGGCATTGTTATCCTTAAAGTTTATTTTCAAGTTCGTGTTATTTATGATGTTTTTTACTAAGATTGTGTCTCCAATTCTAGTACTATATGGCACTGTTACATTATATATGATGCCTGGTGATATGTTATCTTTGAATTCACATTTCTCTCCAAGCATTCCTGCTAACTCGCTGTCGCTCACATCTACATTTATCGAAAGAGTAATAATACTTTCGTTTTTATTCTTTAATTCTGCAAACGCTTTTTGAACATTATCAAGTTGTGTTCTGTCACCATCTCCTGTATCTGGGTGATGCTTCTTTAATAATCGCTTATATGCGATTCTTATTTCGTCTTCTGATGAGTATTTGTTTATGCCAAGTACCTGGAACGGTGACATCATTTTTTAGTCTGTATTTAAGAATTTTTTAATTGCTGATACTGAACTTGCATCTTCTTCTGTAGCATTCTTATCATTCGCATCGCCAATTGCCTTGTCTGCTTTTTCGTAGTATTCTTTGTATGCTATGACTACTGCTCTTTGCTCAGAAAGATATCTAATAATATCTGCATTATTTAATGCCAACGCCTCATAACCATCGTGTGTGAGAGCGAATAATACGATAGGTTTTCCTGACGCTTCTAATTCTCGCCATAAAGCCTCTATATTCTCTTCGGTGACTACGATATAGTCAACATCTCTCATTTCTGTGATTTCTGACTCGGGTAATATAAGGAGTGGACGTTCTACTGGCTCAGAAGAGTATTTTGTTACTTCTGGCAAGAATGATGAACAACCACCGAGTGATAGTGCTAATGTGCCTGCTAGTAAGGTTTCTTTAATCATGGTGTTGGTGGGGTATAGTTAGGGTTAGCCACATCATAACATGTGGTATTTGCTTTTGATTTTTTTGTAACATTTATTTCTTCCTCAGTTAATGGAGAACCAGTTAGTATCTCATAACATCTTAACACATCCTTGGTACCTTTGTCAACTATTTTCTCGATTAATTTTGGTTTTGCTTGTGCCAGGGCTCCAAGGTCGTGTTCACTCAGTTTTTCTTCTAAATTTTCTACTCGTGATTGAGCAACTTCAAAATCTGCTGAAACTGAAGCAAACTGTTCACGAACCTCTGCCATATCTTTTTGGATTGCCGCTATGGCGTTTTCAGCCTGTTCTTGTGCTAATTCCGCGGTTGCGGCATTGACTGCGTAAATTCTAATCTGTTCTTGTGTGTATTGATAGTATTTCCATGCACCAAATCCTACTGCGCCGATAACGACAGTAAGAATTAATAGCATTTTAATTTTTCCTAATAAAAACATTTTATTCTCTTTTTTATTTGTGTCTGAAAGTGATTCTGCCCATCGTTAAATCGTAGGGAGTCATTTCAATTGAGACTTTATCCCACAGGATAACTTTGATGCTGTTCTTTCGCATTTTACCAGATAAAGTACATAATACCTCGTGGCCACTATCACCATCGAGTTGAACTTTAAACTTATCTCCTGGTAGAATGATTATTACTTTACCTTCGAACTTTAACGGTTCTTCTTTAGCCATTCTTGAATTTCTTCTGATGTTATTTTGATTTCTGGACGTTTATGAAATTGAATATTCCAAGACTTGTTCTTTACTAATCCAGCAATGTCGTGAATTAGACTCATAGTAGTACTCATTAAGTTTTCATTCTCTACTTCAACGAATACTAGGTACATATCTACGTCATTTGGATTTGGAGAAACTTCTGTGTCTAAAATTGGAGTAACACCTCTTTCGATGAATTTTGCTAAGTCTTTAGCAGGTTCTTCGTCTTTTACATAAAATCCAACAACAATAACGTCTTCTTCTGTTCCAGTTTTTGGTTTGAATTCTGCTATAGACACTTTCGAATCTACGAGACTTGCAAGGTCACCGTATTCAACACCTTCTTTAATTTCTTCGTATCTCATAATTAATCCTGCCCAATATTTGTTTCATCATCTAAGCCTGTTTCGTAGGCATTTGATAATTCAGTAGCATCAATTTCACCATCGACTTGTACTTTGTTTTGTAATGCTTCATCAACAAATTTACGTGGCATCCAAACATCGACTAGCCACACTTTATGTGATTTCACTTTTGGTTTGTTACTCTTGTCTAAATCTAATTGCGACTTAGGAGTTACTGGAATCTTTAACACTGCCTTCTTGAAGTTAACTTCACAACCAATATTTGTTAGTCGTAATCCTGCTTTAGGGTCTGGCATCTTTAGATGCGGGTATAACAAGGTTACGTTTAACCAATATCTTGTTAATTTAGGTCCCTGTGTTACTTCTCCCATTTTCCAGTTTTTATAAGCGTACATACCCTGTTCTTCAAGGACATGCTCAAATTCTAATAAAATGTCAAGTAATGTTCCGTTACCATCGATGCTTCTTAGGTTATCAATAATACTACTGTGTTCTATTTCGCTCATATTTGTTAGTTCTCCAACTATATCTAAATGTATTTATCATTTTCAGAACGGTTTAAATTATTCTTTGATTTTGTCGAGTATTAGACAATATTAAAATTACTACGATAAATAATAGTGTAAGCCACTTTGCTTACATTCTGAGAATCCCTCATCAGGAGGAGAAATATGGCACGAAAAAAACGTGTTGAGAGACAAAGTAATAATCATAAAGTAAACCATACCACTAGCGATGATATAGTTCCCCTTTATCGTAAAAAAACACCTACAATCTTACCCAGAAACATAGCACAGGAAGATTACTTATATCAGTTAGCCGACCCGAGTACAAACATAGTATTTGCTGTTGGTCCTGCTGGTACAGGAAAAACCTTGTTGTGTACACAAATGGGTATAAAATCATACATGGAACGGGAGGTCTCCAAAATAGTAATAACAAGACCGGCAGTATCGGTCGATGAGCAACACGGTTTCTTACCAGGCGACTTGAATGAAAAGATGGCGCCCTGGACAAGACCAATATTTGATATATTCGAGAAACATTTTTCAGTTTCACAGATTGAAAGTATGTTATTAGAGAATATCATAGAAATAGCACCTTTAGCCTACATGAGAGGCAGAACATTTGAAGATTCTTGGATTATTGCAGACGAAATGCAGAATGCAACGAAATCACAAATGAAAATGCTATTAACACGAATAGGCAACAACACAAAAATGGTAGTCACGGGAGATTTAAAACAACATGACCGAGGATTTTCAGAAAACGGACTTTCTGACTTCATTGAATTAGTTGATGCATACGATAAACATAATTTATCACATATTATGATATCAAAATTTGATATGAAGGATGTAGAACGACATCCAGCAGTAATAGAAATTCTTAACATCTACGGAGAAGATGAATAGATAGCAAAAAGGGAGCAATTACGCTCCCTTTTTTAAATGGTCTCCTCGGCAGGATTTGAACCTGCAACCTACGGCTTAGAAGGCCGTTGTTCTATCCAATTGAACTACGAAGAGAAAATACATTTACCAGCGATGAACCCAATTACTATCAAGTCCAGCAGTTTTACCTGTTGTGCAGTTTTCTGCACCGTTTTTTGTGACTTCTTGTTCAAAGATAAAGTCTGCTTGAACTTTACTTAAGGCTTCCCAACGAAGAACTTCTCCGTTATCAGCAAGTACTTGTACAAAATAGTGGTCAGTCATATTATTCTCCTTCTATTATGGTTAAAATCTCTTCCCAGTCATAGGCATACTCAATGCCGTCTTCTTCGTGTTCTTTGTTATGCTCGTGTTCAATCAAAATAGGTTTCAAACCGTATTTCAATCCACATTCTGCATTTTCAGGCTTATCTTCAATCCACCAAAGTCCAGAATCTTTAAATTTCTCTAATGCTTCATCTTTATGGGCTCCTGTGTCTAAACAGATAACTTCAATAAAGACATTCTTGCCAAATATGTTCTTTAAGTTGCTAATTCTTAGCATCTGTGCTTTAGGATCAAAACTTAGACTAGTAATCACAATAAACTTCCAACCGTGTTCAACTAGTTTAGCAACACCGCTTCTAGCGTCTTTGTAAGCAGGTAAAAAGCCCATCCAAGCACTTTCGTTGAATTCTTTGACTAGTTTCTTACCTAAAGTTTTTGGAATCCCAAAAGTCTTAGAAATGTCGTAAATCGCTTCTTCTTTTATAGTAAAACCTTTACTAATCATCCATTCGTGAAAAGCATCTTCCCAAGCGAGAAGAACACCATCACAATCTGTTAATATTATTTTTTTAGTCATTTTAGTGGTAGACAAGAAATTGCCTCTTTATTACTCAATTTATACTACTATTATAGCATAAAATAGGGATCTGTCAAGTTTATTATGAATCTATGATAGTTTCAACTGTGATATTGGGTGGTTTCCCATTTGTACTGATTCCTAGCATTCCTTTGGGGTCTGCTTTCCAGAAACGAAATGCATCTCTACCTTTCAACTTTATATCAGCGCCTATTGTCCATCGACCGTGTTGCATTAGTACCCATTCACCGACTTTTACGTCTTTTTGCTCTGGTCCTACTGCGTATACTTGTGCCCATCTTGTTCTGATACCTGAATCTTTGCCGTCATCGTCCACAATAACAATGCCACCAGCACTTTTACGTTCTCCTCTTTCAAGATTTGTTAAGATAACTCCATCTTTTATTGGTCGAAGTGATTCACTCATGTTATTTCTTTTTCTTGTTTGTTGGTTTGTTGCTAGTTTTAGGTTTTGAAATTGATTCATTATTGCCTCCATGCAATTCACTCTGTCGAACAAAATTTCCTTGTTTATCTTCTACCCAAGGATCTTCCTTTTCCTCTTCTTCTACCTCAGGTGGATTTTCTCTTGAATCAGGAGCAAATGTTTTGTTTTCTGCTTGAGTTTTAGGTGTAGGTTTGTCTTCGGGTGCTTTGCCTATTGGCTCTTCCCACTCGTCTGCTACTACTACTTCTTTAGGATTAATTTCTGGAGTATCGTCTGCTTTGATGCCACCTCGTACAACTGCTTTAGGGTCATTTCGATTATAATGTTCTCTTGCGAGTTCATCAGCACTTTTTACGATTCTGCCACCTTCTCCCAGTTGGTCTCCGCGGGCATTTGATTTTGTATTACCAACAGTAATATTCTTCTCTTGTCTAGCCATCAATTTTGCTAAATCAAGTTCTACGCCGCGTATAGTTCTATGCTTCTTCATTTTTACTCCTCGTTTAATTCAAATATATCATGAATAAGTTCTTTCAGTGTTTCTTCTGTCATTTCTTTCGGTTTTATAAATGGATTCGCGTTGATATAAGCATTATGAATTAAATTAGTCGAAACGTTAACTAGTTTTTCTTCTTCTTCACTCAACTTACGTCTTGTGTTAGGAAATTTAATTATGCCGCTCTTATTCATCGTAAAAACTCATTTATATCTAATTCGTATTTTATACTATCGATACAATGTATTCCAATCACATACAATACATAACTTGCTACACTCGATCCTCTTCCTACGCCCCAAACTATATTGTTTTTTCTAAAAACATCAACAATATATATACATACGTTAAGTACGTCTATTATATTGTATTTATCATATAGATTTAGTTCTTCGTTAACTCTATTTACTGCGTGTTCTGGAGTTCTATCTAAAACATAAGATTTTACATCTAATTCCTTGTATTCATCAGGAATCAACCAATTAGTCTGATTTTTCTTATCAAAATCTTCTACACTAATTCCGACATTAGAAAGTCCTTCTAACTTGCTATCATCTAAGAAATTCTTTTCAAGTGCCTTGTTGTATTTTTCGAAATCTTCATTCCAACTAACTTCTTTTATAGCAGACACATCCAATCCAGAAAGGACCATATCATACATGTCGTATATATCATACACAACTCTGCCATATTGGTCTATATTCTTATCAGTCTTCGATGATTTCAGGTTTCCAACGAGTGATGTCAACTATTTCTCCACCTTTCTTTTCTAATGTTAATTCGCCCATTATTGCTTTTTCTAAGTCTTCTAATATGGTATCACATTCCGGCATCTTTGTCAAGTCAGTTTCTGCATTTACCTCAAAATCTTTAGTATCACACGAGTTACGACCCCACCAGGGCGCATCGTAATAATATTTGTCAGATTTTACCCAATCAGTTAATTTGGGTAATGCGGGATATGTCATATCAACATGAGTATAGGCAATTGCAGGCTCGTGTGCTTTACTTCCGATACTAACCGCAATTATTTCCATTTGGTCACGAACAATCGCATTTAATTTCGAATGCAACACCATAGCAATGATATCATTCGATGGTGGATGTGGTAACATAATAATCTTGTTATCTATATTCGTCATATTGACTTTAGCATCTGGGTGGGTCAATACACTTTGATGTATAATATTTTCAATGAAGAATTTGAGTTTTAAGAATGCCGCATTGGTCTTAGCAAAGTTATTTGATAACCAACCAAACTCGATTGTAATGTCAAATATATCACTAAGCAATATTGCATCTGTCTGAATCAATATCGCACTGAATTCTGTTTTATAGATTGAAAAACTGCCTGTACTAAATGATTCCACTTTTTATTATCCTTTTATTATTATTTTTTTGGAAGTTCTTCATCATCAGTTATGGTTAATGTGTCTGGAGTTCTACCTTGAATTAGTTCAAATTGTTTCTTCTCAAGTTTATCGCCCAATTCCATTTTCAAATTATCTAAATGAAATAATAACTGGTCTAGTGCTGCCGAGTGCCCCATTTTATAACATCCCTCAACTTTTTCAAGAACGTCTCGAATTTTCTCATCTAACTCATCTTCAGTTAGTTTGCTGTAATCCATATCATCAAATATTGACATAATTAAATCCTATATATCGTTGTTCTTTCGATTTTCACTGTAATGAACATCAAATTCTCCACCAGGATAACGTGATGATAATTTATTTACATTTTCAGCAATAACTTCATTCGGGTCTAAGTTTAGAGAACGACAAGCATTCATCCAATACCAAATGATATCACCGAGTTCTCTTTTTGCGTGAAAGATTGTATCTTCGTCAAGTGGTTTGCCTTGAAAACAAACTTTCTTTGGTATCTCTGCGAATTCGCCACCTTCGGCGGCTATACCGATAGCACTATTCAAAAACAATGGAATATTACAACCAGTCGTTTCTGATAGTTCTTCTAAACGATTAATAAATGGGGTGAGTTGATTTGCTTCGTCACTTGTTACTTCTTGGACGAAGTCTTGGTAAGACTTTAGATTTACTTGTTCTGTCATGCAATATAACTCCTGTTAGTATAATAGTATTATACAGTATTTAGAAGATATATACAAGTCTTTTTTAATTTATTTTACAGTCTTGAGGTCGCGTACCTCAAAAACTGTTAGTAGTCTCTTTTTACTATTGTCTTGTACATCGACATCTTGGAAAAAGAAGTTGCTACAAAATCTATTTAAAACTCATAAGTTTCATTTTTCTTATGAAAATATTTAGTATTAAATACTAAAATATCGCCAATATAGCGATATTTCAGTGTAATTTACTCTGTTTAATGTGAAATTGTGTATTCTTTGTACTTCTCTAGACTTCGTGAAATCAATTCTGTATTTTTCTCTTTATCAACCCAACCTTGAACAAACAATACATATCTATCTTCGATATCTTCTATGTTCTCTGGTGTACCGTGTAATGTTCCAGTGTGACTAATAGCATACCAATCCGTTTCTTCTGGCATAGTGGGAATGATTATTTCATCATTACGAGTAACTGCCACTTCACCAGATTTTGTTCCTTGAATGACCATTCGATATCCACACGGCTCATTCTCTTGTGTATGTTTATATAACTCTGGATTCTTAGTTGGGTCACCAAAATCTACGTGCATCTCCATACCCGTTGTCTGGATATGATGAATTTTAATATTGATGTAGTCAGTGAATGGCAAATACTTTTTACAATACTCTATTACTGCTAACTGTGAAGATGTCAGCCCATCTTTGGGAGTTGATACCTCATAGTTAGATTTTTTATTCAGGAATAGTTGTCCACGAACGTCATACTCGGCTTTGCCAGTTTCCCAATCGATAGCAAAATCATCAATCAACTCTTGGCATCTGTCGAACTTAGGAATGTCAACAGGCATAAACAATATATCTTTGAAATTCATTTAATCTTCTCTTTCTCCTGTACCATAATCAATGACTACAGGAAACCTAGGAATACCATCAGGTGTCATTTCAAAATAACGTAATGTTGCCCAAGTAGGTTTAGTATCAGATTCCCAAAGTTCTTTCAACTGTGCTTGATTTCCTCTCACACCAGAACCGAATTGATTGCCGTTTGGTAACTTTAATACAAATCGTTTTGCATAACCATCCCAATTACCTTGACCTTCTTCTACACTCACAACTTCATATTCTTCTGTAATGAACTCTTTACGTTTAAGTAAGTTCTTACTACGTTTGTTTTCGTAGGGAGCATCCTGACGAACCATCTGTCCTTCATATCCGTTTAACATGTAATCACTGTATAATTCATCAAGTTCTTCTTGTGTGTCACAAAAATCAGTTGTTACAATCTTTACAAAATCATTTTTAGCCCAATAGGCTTGTTTGACACGATTAACAAAACTCATATCTGTTGCAGATTTATCGAACATATCATAAACGTGATATTGAACAAGACTCTTTGCCTCTTCCATATCTGCTGGAGTACTTTTTGTTTTACGAACAAGTGAGATAATCTTATTGAAATCTGCTTTAAGTTCGTGGTTGTATAACTCTCCATCTAATATGTAATGAGGGTTCTGTTCCATAAAACCTTGAAGTGATTCCCAAATATGCGGGCAACTATTAATTGCTTTACCACTTCTAGTCCACATACCATCTTTGTTTACAATGCAACGAATTCCATCAAGTTTAGGTTGAACCCATCCTTGTGTTACTGGAACTTTAGTCTTTGTGTAATCATTTGCTAACATTGGCTTAAACTTGTCATAAGTATCTACATCTTTGGGGTCTTTAAAGTATTCTTTTTCTGCTTTAATGTCCCATTGTGATTTAGCCTCTGAGGCTGCCTGAGTAATCATAGTAGTTGCGTTAGAACGACCTACGTTCTTTGCTTCACTAAAATTCCAGCCAGATGTAACTTTCTTGCCATCAAGTAATCCACTGATAGTTCGTGTACCTGCTGAATCATCAGTAAATCCATATTGAATTTCCCAAATTCGCAGTTTGCCTTTTGAGTCACGTTTGTATAGCGGCTCTAGTGTTGTAATATTATCCATCATTTAACCTCCAATAAGTCTGGTTCAATATTTAATGCTTTATGCGTATTCCATATAACATCGCCGTGTTTTTCTTTATATTCTTTTGCTTGGGATTCAGTTAGCATCTTAAAACCTATGTCCTTTATATGATACAGAAAATGCATCTTCTTTTTGTTTTTCATAATATTTTAAAGGTTGTCTGCCCACGCTTGATAAATTGTATCTTCAACGTTTCCACCATAATCTGAACCCGATAAAAGGTCAATATGTTTCAGCATTTGCTTTCTGAAATTGTTAAAATCTATTTTGATTTCGCCTGTTTCATTCTTAGAGGCTACTTCCTCTGCGATATCCCAAAATTCGTCTACATTATTAAAAATCATATTACTCATTCCCATATTCTATTCCTCTTCTGTTGTTTCATTGTTTAAATTAATGTCACCATTTTTACCAGCAGTAACAACTTTCTTGTATAACTCAAATGCTTCTTCCCATTTGTTAACCTTGACGTAAACTTTCTTTTTGGGTATCACACACTTATCTCCAAATATTTCTTTAATAACTGGAGTTATATCTTCATCTTTCATAAGTCCGTTGCTTGATTTGTTTTTGTACCCGACTGCAACATGAAATCTGCCACTAGGTTGTCCATGAATTGTTACATAATACTTTGTAAATGTTCCCATTGTATGGACATAAGATTCACACGCACTAGCAAACCATTCAGGATGTTCTTCTTTTTTCACTTCAAAGAATTCTCTCCATTGGTCATTATCTTTTTGAATTTTACGAACTTTGTTTACATCCTCGTCTTCATCGTGTCCTAAGTCAACTTCGGGATATCCACTAACTAACATAAATTTAGTTCCACGAGATATTATCGGATCTTCTTCGTCTTGGTCGAACCATTCGCCGTCAAGTCTATTTGGAAGTATTGCGTGTAATTGTTTTTCAACTTTGTCTGTATCTTCGCCTGTTTCAAAGGCTTTAACAATAGTATAACCTATTGTCATTTTAGTATTATTAAGTTGAGATTCTCGTTGACTAAGATTAATAGTTTTACCTACTTTAATTTCATTAGCATTACTAATATCTTTGCCGTGTCTGTGGAAGTATTTTCCAAAATAGATATACATTTATTCTGCTCCTTTAAATGCTTCAAGATATTCTGAGTTTTCAGTTTGTAACACTACGAAATTACCAAAGTTATCATCAAATACTTTAAGTACATTAAGATAATCACCTGATTTCATATCTTTCTCAATTGCTTTGTTATCTAGACCAAGTTGTTTAGATAATTTACAAGCAGTTGCTAAGAGATAAAACGCATTTCCATTGGGACCATCGATATCGATGAACATTTTATCTAATTTTGGTTTTAGTTCAATAGCCATTATGCAACCTCTTCAAAACCAACACTCGCAACAACTGATTTCTTACCAGTTTCATCAACAACAATGTCGCTGACACTCACAGAATACATTCTAGACAATCTCTCGATTTGTTCTTCTGGTCCTATGTTACCAATCTCAAACACGGCTTCAAGTCCTTCAGCAGTAATGTTTGAAACGTGAGTATAATAACCTAGGTCAAATGCCTCTTTGGCAATAGCACCGGTGTCATTTTTTCTAAGACTCATATCTAGTTTTAATGTTTGCTTATGAACAGAATCGTGTCCTTCTGCATTAATTTTGTCTACTTCGGCATCTGTAAGATGAATTTGATAAAGTTTAAATTTCGTCATTATTTTGCTCCTTTAACTTCGTAAGGTTTGTTCCATTTACCTACACTTATGTTAGTGTAATAAGCAGTATCGAAATAATCAATCATTGCATCTGAATTGTCATACCAAGCACGACCACCATCTATAGTTCCTGGGGCAGTCTTCATAATACTAGCAATATCTTCAAACAATGATTCGTGTTTGCCGTAGTATTCAGGATAATATTCATTGATTTGTAAATGTCCATCAAACTTATTGACTGGAGCATTAGGATTGTGTCTATCTTCTGAATCAAGACTTCCGTCATAGAAGTTTATTTCACCAGAAATGATAGAAACATTTAAACTTGAATAATGTTCTCTACGAACTGAGAACTTAAGTTTATTTTTGAAATGTTCTTTAAGTGCAACTCGAACCGCTTTTACTTCGTCAGTTGATATATAAGCCATTATTCTTAACTCCTTTCTATTTAATATACTACTATTATAGCATAAATCTAGGATCTGTCAAGTTTTTGAGGGTTTTAGGGCTAAAATATGCCTATTTTATAGAAAATAAACAGCCAAATGAGTATTTTAACAAATATTAGTAGAGATGTGAGGCTTAATAGCCATTTCCACATATTACTCCTTAGTCTTTAAGAACATCTTTTAATTTTTTCCAACTAGGATGATTTGGTAAATATTTGTATAATCCTATAGTTTGATTGATTACTATGTCTAGTAATTTGAAATCAAACAATGGTGGAAATATTGCGTGTATAAAACTAGCAAATGCAAGTAATAATTGCTTACCTGCTTCTCTAAATCCAATCAACATATGTTTAAAATATAACACTATTGCGTTTTCACGGATTTTAGTATTATACTTTTCTGTGTTTCTTAAATGGTTCCAATTAAACCAGTTATTTTTCATTTTATATCCTTTCTATTTTATACATTTCGTTCTGTGGATAAGTTTTAAGATACCATTCTTTGAATTCTGGATCAGATTCAAATTCTAATACTACTTGTCTCGCTGTTAACTGGTCAGACCTAATACATTCTGCCAACTGTGTGTAATTCTTTAGTCGTTCTTCAGTCATTTTCATTATCTTTCCTATTTCGTAAAACAATATGTTTGTACCACTTTATTAGCCATATTACCTTTTGAGGATAGTGTTCTGGGTCAGGTATTTCATCTCCAAAATAATCAATAAAGCCTTGTATTTCTTCATCACTCATGCATTTTCGCTTTCTTCTGTATGCGAGAATTCTTCGTTATAACAATCCCATTCGGTTTCATCATCTGAAATAATCCTGCCTTCTTGTAACTTTTCTAACGCTTCTGTTTCGGTCTTCGCCTCTACTCTTACTTCATATTTTGCGTTAACATCTCTTGTATATACATATACCATTCTAATCTCCTTATTCTTCTCTATAATATTCTAATTCTATTTCTTTTTTCTTAATAAAGGTTTTTAATTCTTCGATTTCTTTAATATACACTTCTCTCTGTACTAAATATCCTTCTTCGCCCTCTTCAACATATCGTCTATTACAAATATCAACATTGTTTAACAGATTTTTAATAATACCTTGATATTGTTGTCTAAAACTGTCCCACTTCCTTTCCATTAGTGCAATGTCCCCGATGGGTAATCATCATCAAATGCATTGCCATCTAATCCTGATGCTTGTGAAATTATTTGCATAAGTGCATCAAAATCTTCAGGAGAAAGTGTGAGTTTGTATAACTTCATTGCTTGTCCCATCATGGCGCCTGCACATTCTAATGGATTATCTAAATCAGATACTATTTCTACTGTTAAATGTTCGTATTTTCTGTAAACATCTTCAAACGTCATAATACTCCTGTAAGTTCTTCAACAATCATTGTTTCGTATTTCTCAAATGGTTGATGAATCCATGGGTCATTTGGTAGAAACTCTACATAGTAATCTGGTGTAAATGTT
>Ga0075444_10001474_pt1 | contig 14503 bp, 13 predicted proteins | sample CoawatmetaG01DNA_FD_76836 | JGI IMG/M metagenome (GOLD analysis project Ga0075444, IMG submission 76836) | Marine microbial communities from the West Antarctic Peninsula - Coastal water metaG017-DNA | ecosystem: Environmental > Aquatic > Marine > Coastal | place: Atlantic Ocean: West Antarctic... | reverse complement strand
GTCATATTGAGTAGATCGCCTTCGAGAGTGGCGTGCCTCGGCATTTCCTGACTTTCAGTGAAAGCTGCTCTGGCTACCGGAACGTCGCTAGAAGGAGCTGATACGGTGGGGATATTGCTGGCTGTGGCGCGCATGCCGCCAAATGCCTCAAGTTGTTGGGCATTCATATCGGTGTTGTCGCCCAGGCATTCGCGGGTGAGTAAATTAGTAACTAGACCGATGTCGCCGGTCTGGTAGTTCCAGCGAATTTCTTTGTTGAGACCCTCGCCAATAATAAATGTCCACTGGGGATCGCCGCCGTCCCGGTCGCACATAATCGACAGAGTGCAATCTCTGGTTGGGTTTTCGGCAATCCAGGGGAGCTCGACTGAGCGATTAAGGTTCTTTTGGGCTTCTTGCAATCCATGAAACACGTCCTGATACACAGGGATTCCGTGCATTTTGGAAAGTCGGATGGGGGCGGGGGGTTGCGACTTTTGGGGTCTGAACATCGTGCGCTACCGGTTTGTGTGGCGTAGATATACTAATTTCCTGGTAATGCATAGTTTATTCCCCGTTGTTGCCGTTTTGCACGTTGGTTTTGAATCAATATTGATAGCCATTTGCTTTAGCCTTGGTCTGATAATAGTGCTAAGTCGGTGGTGAAGTGGGCATGAAATTAACATTGGCTCAATCTAGCCAAGAATCCGCCAGTGATTTCAGGTACGACTTAATGGAAGCTATTGAGAAAAATATAGATATGGACAGTGCGGAGCCGATAATCGCCACTGGTTGTGCTGATGCTGGGCGCAGCACTATGGCGGTTCATCTCAGTGCTGCTGGCCTAGAGATGACCATCGACACGGCCGTTGATCATAGCCTTGAGATGGTATGTTTGAGCGCCAAGCTTGAGCTAACTACCCAGATGCTGTCTGATACATCGCGACGCTTAGAAGCTGCCCTATTGAGAATCGGTCAGCTTGAAGCAGAGCTAAGTGCTAGCCTAAACCAAGTTGCTGCAGTTGCCAGCCAAGTAAACGGGTGAATTCTTAGTGGCGCAGTCTTTCATTTTTATCAATTATGAACAGGCTCTGCGATTTGGCCATGTCGCTTGGGGTTTTGCCCTGTCTGATGGAAATAGATACTGTTGGGGCTCTTCCGATCATTTATTGCGTCGGCCAATGACTGACATAGTTGCCCTGGCGCAGTATTCACATGTACCGCCTGGTGGAGATATTGATTTCTGGTGCGAGCAGGGCAGTTTTGAGCAGATGTTAGAGAGCATGTCCCAGGGGCACCATATTCAGCACCAAGAAATTCGCTATCACATCAACTATCATGCTTATAAAAAACTACATCATGATGGTGGCAATCCAGAGCGTGCCTTGCAAGAGTTAGAGCTAATCAAGGCCGGTGGTTGGTCACTGCTTACTAATAATTGTATTGACCAAACTTATAGGCTTCTGGATGCTTATGGTTCGGCTGCTGCTTTGGTTGACCCGAAGCTGCGCTTTCGCTCGAGGAGATCATATGGTGGGCCAGAGGTTAAGCGCCTCAGTACATTACTTCCACGAAAATGGTTTGCTGCGGCCCGCGGGGAGTCGTTCTCCCTTGAACAGTATAAACTCAGGGCAAAGATTTCTGGTAGTACTAGCGCCAGTCACAACAGTCAGTCACAAGATAGAAACTCTGAAACAATAGGTTCTAATGGACCATCTAATGAACTATCTTATGAACCATCTAATGAAAAAGAGGCCCCGGAATTAAGCATAAAAGCAGCAAGTGGGAGGCAAATTGTAGGCTGAAATGGCAAAGATTTTGTTAGTGGAAGATGATACCAATCTGGCGTTTCTAGTTAAAATGCAGCTAGAGCAAGGTCGCCACCTTGTCGATCATGTTGATACCGGACTTACTGCAATTAGTCAGCTGCGAATGACAAGCTATGAACTTGTCATTCTTGATTGGATGCTCCCTGACATTTCAGGCATTGACATGTGCCGGCAATATAGAGGTACTGGAGGCAGAACGCCAATTCTGATGCTAACTGCGCGCGGAGCCATTGAAGATAAGGCCACCGGTCTCAATGCTGGTGCTGATGATTATCTGGTTAAGCCTTTTCATCCAGTTGAGTTAAATGCTCGGGTGCAGGCACTTTTGCGCCGACCTCAAAGTTATGCTGGCAAGGTTTTGACTGTGCGTGATATCGAGCTAGACACTGAAGCTTGTCGAGTTTTCCGCGCCTCGCAGGAGGTCGATTTGACCTCAAAAGAGTTTAGTTTGCTTGAGCTCTTGATGCGTTATCCCAATCAGAGTTTTACTCTAGAGACTATTTTAAGTCGCGTTTGGCAGAGTGATTCTAGTGCGTCAGTTGATACTGTTCGCACCCATATGAAGACACTGCGGCGCAAGTTGGGTGATAGTGAGGAAAACGGCATCATAAGAACAAAGCGCGGAGCCGGATACAGAATTGTTGACCAGTAGCTAAAGCTCATGAAAAATTCACTTACCGCCAAAACAACAGCAATTATTTTAATTGTGGCGGCAGTATTGATTTATATCGGCACCATGACTCTGAACCTAGCTGCTGACAGGTTGGCTAATAGCTACCTTGCTTCTAAACAGTTTCAGTTGGTCGATCTTTTAGACCAAATTGTGCTTGATATGTCGCGGGCTGATGCGCAAGAACGCGAATATGTTTTGACCGGTGATGTCAAAACCATTGAGCAGTACAAGCTTTGCTTTGACCGTATTGATGCTTGTGTGGCTAAATTGAAAACACTGCTATCGGACAATTCTCGCTACTCAATGTTGCTTGATGAGTTAACTGATTCCATTAGTTTTCGCAAGAGTTGTGCCGAAGAAGTGATTCAAGTGCGCTCTAGTGGTGGTATGGCCAGTGCTCTTGCTCGCTCTGAAAAATTCGATGAAGGCCATTTGACCAGGCACGTAGAGTGGCTAGCCAAAGAAGTCTCTGGCACCATTAATAGCGAAATGACGGCCCGCTTTAGCGAATTAGATAAGGCTAGCCTGACCACCTTGATTGGTATCTCATTCATTCTGATTTCGGCGTTGCTGGCTCTGCTTATAGTCATTCTTGGTGTCAATCGCTATGTCTCTGAAAGGCACCGGGCTGAAGAAGCACTTAGAGCTGCGCAGCAAGCATTGTCTGAAAGAGAAGCACGTATGCGTGCTTTAGTTGAGACCGCTCCTGATGGTATTGTCACTATTCGCTCTGACGGAACAATTGAATCTGTCAATGCGGTTTTGGAGAATCTCTGTGGTGTGCCGGCCTCTGATTTAATTGGCGTAGATATCGAGCGCATCATTCCGAGCTTCCTTCTTGATGGACGCATTAGCGACTTGGCCAGCGGTCAACGTTCACCGTTCAGCGCTGGGCGTGAGCTATTCGCGGTGCGACAAGATGGTAGTCACGTTCCGGTTGAAGTTTCTACTTCGACTGTCAGTCTTGGTCATGAAGATGTTTACACTGGTATCGTGCGTGATATCACCGAACGCAAGGAAGTAGAAGAACGTGTAAAAGACTTTTATTCGATGGTCTCTCATGAGCTGCGTACGCCACTTGCTTCGATTCGTACTGCTCTTGGATTGATGGAGAGCTTTAGTGATGAGCTCAGTGATAAAACCAGGCCGGTAGTGCGTATTGCTGCTGCTGAAGCGGATCGCTTGATGCGTTTGATCAACGATATACTTGATATGCGCAAAGTTGAGTCGGGCAAACTTGAGCTTGCCCTCGATGCCTTTGATGCCTCTGACCTTGTGCGTAAAGCTATTGAAGGTATCGATAGCTTGGCGCATGAAGCACAGGTTACTATTAAGAATGAGGCCAATACTGCCCTAGATGTGTACTGCGATGGCGACAGGATACTGCAGGTGCTTTCTAACATATTAGCTAATGCTGTCAAGTATTCGCCTAGTCCCGGTAAAGTGATTGTTGCTTGCGAGAAGAGCGGCTCTAGTTGTAAAATCTCGGTGCGTGATTTCGGTCCTGGAGTGGCTAAAAATCAGGCCCATAAGCTCTTTGGTCGCTTTGAACAATTGCGTGCTAAAGACGGCAAGAATCGTGCTGGTTCGGGTTTGGGTTTGGCCATTGCTAAGGCCATAGTTGAGCAGCACGGTGGCGAGATTGGCGTTGAGCTTCCCGATGGCGGTGGGTCAATCTTCTGGTTCTCATTACCTCTTGCTGAGGACGAAATTGAGTCCCTTGAATTGGATGAAGATGAGCTTGCCCAGCAAGCGGTTCAAACCAGTCAAAGTAATCAATCTAATAAATCTATAAATGAATAGAGTGGTGAGGCCGAGCGCAATGTCTGAAGAAATATCTAGTAAGGAAGAAATTTCAGAACAAGAAGAAGAACAGGAGAGTTCTGGCCGCGTTGTCTTGAGGCGTTGTCCACAGTGTGCTGCTGAGATATACGAAACAGTCGACAACTGCCCTCTTTGCCAAGCCGAATTGCTCGGTAGTTTTGCTATAAACCAAGATCTCATCGAAGAGAGCGTAGAAAATTTAGTTGTTCTATTGCGGGCTGAATACGATCTGAAGTCGTTACGCCTGGCGCAAGACACCGATCAGCTCATGGCCAGAGCAAAAATAAGAGAAATGGTTCGTGAAGATTCTACTGCGCTAACAATATTTGAGCGTGGTGTGGTATTGCAGCATTTGCTCAACATCGTTTTTAATTCGCGAGACGAAGATACTCTTTAAGGCCCTCTGGGTCGTCGGTAATAATAGAATCAACCCCAAGATCACAGGCTCTTTTCCAGCCTTCTTTGCTGTTTACCGTCCAGGTGTTTACTGTCAGTCCAGCATCGTGAGCTGCTTTGACAGTATCAGGTCGAACACAATCAAAATCGGGATTCCAAGCCGTTGCCCCAACGGATTTGGCATAATCCCCCAGGTTGTAGATGACTGAGTCGCCCAGTAAAGCAAGCTTGTATTTAGTGGTTTTGTCGTGAATTTTTTTCAGAATAAGATGGTCAAAAGAACTAATCATAATTTTGTCTGGATAGGGATAGTCTTTGAGAAGCTTGAGTAGCTCGTCGTCGATGCCAGTATAGTTACCCGGGCAGTTTTTGATTTCGATATTAATAGTGAGTTTGCCGTCTACAGCGTCAAGTACTTCTTTGAGCAATGGTAGTCGTTCTTCTTTGTATTTTGCTTCGTACCAGCTGCCGCTATCAAGTGCAGATAGGTCCTTCCAGTTTGCATCTTTGACAAGACCGGTACCATTAGTGGTGCGGTTCAGGGTATCGTCGTGAATCACCACTAGTTCCCCAGATTTACAGCGGTGTATGTCTAGCTCAATGCCGTCGGCTTTTGCTGCTACGCTTTTCTTGAAGCTAGTCAGGCTATTTTCTGGACCCCAGCGTTTGCCTCCACGGTGGGCCACCACCAATGGAAGTTTTTGCATATTATCTTTTGCCATTAGCACGTTTCCGCATTGAAATTGAGTGAGAAGAGCAAGGCCCAGGGCGATGCTGATTTTAAAAACGTATGTTTGTGCCATATCCACTACCGTATCCGCCATAGCCACCATATCCGCCGTATCCAGTGTTGTAGCCGTTATATCCGCCCGAGTAGAGTGAATTTCCGTACATGCCATTACCGTACATGCCATTGCCGAAATTCATGTTCATCATGCCAGAACTCATGGCACCAGCAGCCATGGTGGCAGCTGCTCCCAGGGCCTTAGCCAGACCCTTTAAAAGAGGATGACCTTTGCTTTGGGCCGCTTGTTGTTCGTTTGTTCCGTTTGCTCCGTTAGTACCGCTAGTACCAGTGGTATTTTCTGTGGCTTGACCCGTCTGCGAATATTGTTGAGTATTTGGCTGGTAGCCTTGGGCCTGATAACTCTGTTGGTAGTTCTGGGCGGCAGGCTGGTAGCCTTGTGCTTGATAATTTTGAGTGGGATAGCCTTGTCCTGGCTGTAAGTTCTCAGCGCTCGGCATCTGGAAAGACTGTTGACCGTATTGGGCCCCATAGTTAGTCTGGCCTGGTGCCTGGCTCTGGTAATTGCTCGGGTACGGTGGTGGCGTTTGAGGATACTGGCCTTGGTTTGTATACTGGCCTTGATTTGTATACTGATTCTGGGCCGGCTGTCCCGGATAGGCGTGGGGCTGCTGCTGATACTGGTCGGCGCTTGCCATTGGTGTGACATCGGGACTGCTGTTCTTGTTTATGTGAACAGCGTTTGTGAGAGTCTCAAGTTGTTCTTTGATACCGGTGGTGGTGTCAGGTGGTTGATTGGGGAAAACAATTCCTTCAAGGGTCTGTACCCGTTCTATCAAAGGTTTTGAGCTGTAATTTTGGCCAATAACTTTATTTTCGAGCCATTCGACAGTACTGAGATATTGTTTCTCAAGACTGGGTGCGAGTGTCTTTTCCCAATGTACTTCCAGTGCATCGGTACGGGCGCTGAGGTCATCATCGCTGCTTGGTTTACCAAATGCCTTTATTTCTAATTGGGTCAAGCGCTTATTAAGCGGCTGTTGTTTAAATGTTTGGTTGAGAATCAATTGTTCCAACTCGTCGACCCGGGGATAGTCAGTGCCAGCCAGTGCCGCCGAGTCTGAGGAGCTATCTGAAGCATTATTTGGGGCACTAGCAGCGCCGCTTGATGAATTGTCCGCACCAGAAGAATTATTTGTATTGGCCGGGTCGCTACCGCTTGTTCCAGAACTAGAACCAGAACTAGAACCAGAACTAGAACCAGAACTAGCACTAGAACTAGCACTAGAACTAGACGGTGTTGCATCGGCTTCGGCTACAACTTTTTGCAAGTCACTGACGCGACTGGCTACGTCGCCTGTCTTGGCTTCACCAAAAACCAACTTTTCTAGCCGTGCCAGGCGATCGTCTTCGGTATCAGCTGGATATGTATGCTGGAAGAAATGGTCTTCAAGCTGGGTAAGGGGTGCAGAGTCAGCCCAGGCAGCTGGGGCGAGAGAGCCGGTAATTAGCGCCAGGCTGAAAAGCGCTGCGCTAAGACGTCCAATTACCTTGCCTTTAGCGCTCTGTTTCAGTGTTTTGCTTGGAATATTTGCTGCCATTACTCAATATCAACTTAGATGCCGGCATGATGCCAACTGGATGTTTACTGGCTGGCGAGTGCCTTCTGCCTGCCACCTGCTTGCAGCTGATCGGCAACGCCTTTAGCGCCGTGAATAGTTGCCGATTATAGCCGATGATGGCGCTCTCGCTTATTCCTTCAATAAATCCATGGTCTTGTTCGCCATAGCAATTGAGATTAAACCTGGTTAACGTGATGCCTGAAGCCCTTGCTCTAATTAACCTCGGGGCTTCAGTGTTATAAGCTTTCATCAGTGACTAGGTATGGGGTATTTCTCGAATGGCTGAATCCTGGGAGGAGTTGGTTGACCGCGCCGAGCAGGCATCGACCAAAATTCAGTTTGACCAGGCCAAACAGCTGCTAGAACAAGCTCTTGTCCTGGCTGATCAATTTGAAGCGCGGGATAATCGCTTGATCCAGAATCTCCATAAGCTTGCCGAGGCTTGCCATCGCACTGGTTGCGACGACCAGGCTGAGGAGCATCTGAAGCGGGCTATTGCCGTCAATACCAGTAATTTTGGGCCTTACCATAAAAGTGTGGCCGATTCTGCCAACCATTTAGCCAGTATCTATTACGAACAAAGCCGCTTCCCCGAGGCCGAGAAGCTCTGTCGCCAGATTGTCAACACCTACGAAAAGAGCCTTGGCTCGCAGCACATGGAAGTGGGCAAGGTTTCGCAGAATCTGGCCATGATTCTGCAAGAGCAAAATAAGGTACAGGAAGCTGAGACTTTCTACGCAAAAGCACTGAAGATCATGCGGGAATGCGCTGGTCCATTTGATTCTGACATCATTTCTTTGCTAGAGAACTATGCCAATCTTCTGCGTTCAGCAGGCCGCATAGACGAAGCCGACCACCTGCAGGCTTGCGCGCTGGGGCGAGTCTCGGGCTCATTGCGCTCGGTAACCAGCACCAGAATTCCTCAAGTAGATATCTAGCCGACTAAATCTTTGCCTGAGGTTAGGCCTAAAGGCCTAGTCTTGCGCGCACACACTTGAAGGCAGTTGGGCAGTTCTCAACCATCTCGCCTGCCGCCCAGCGATGGTTGCCCATTAGGTAGGAAGCCAGCTCGGCGAAGCTCTCGACTTGTCCCTGTCCGTTCCTTTGCATGAAGTAGGAGAGCCTAGATTTGTCGTCATCGGACATTTTTGCCACGTCAGCGAGGTATGCCGCTTTGAATTCGGCCGACTGAGCATAGCCATTGAGGCAGTTATCCACAGCATGTCCGGTTTCGTGTAAAAAAGTTTCTTGCATAATGGACGGGCTAATCGCAGCACTAACTTCATCGGTGCGTTCGTTGATTTTGTGTTCGGCAATGACAACTAGTCTTCCATTGCAGAGGCCATCGCAGCTTTTATCTGTGCCGCCGTTGTAACCCATTCTTTCTTGATAGGCACCGGCTGGGAATTTATCAATCATGGTCGGTGTTACGACAATCTGCACATTACCTGCAATGAGCATTTGTTTGATGGTTGGCGGCAGGCCATCGAATGCTGCCCGAATAGTGTTAACTGCTGAGCTACTTACTTCAGGATGGCCGACTTTCGGAGCCTGAACTGTGATCTGGCCACCTGATTGACCGTTCTGACCAGGAGAGGCATTGGGGCCTAGGGCGTTGAAACTACCACCAGGGTTTATTGCCGCTCTGCCGAAATTGGTTGTACTAGTCATGCGCATTAAGCGTAGGCTTCGTCCTGCCGTAATCGACTGCTGTGAATACTTGTTTGTGTTGGCCATCAGAGTTTTGTAAGTTTGCTCAGCTCTGGCCCGATCACCAGCGGCATAGAACGAATGGCCGAGGTAGAGCCAGGCATCAGCGGTGCCGCCCTCCTTGGCAATTGAGTTGTGAAAGTAGCTGGCCGCTTCACTGTATCGACGGGCTTGGTAGGCCTTGATACCCAGTTCGTATTGGGAGCTTGCAGCAGCATTGCTCGGCGCAATTGTCATTAAAAGGCTTGCCACAAGAGCGGCCACAGCAATAATCCGCTTTGAAGTTTTTGCTGTGAAGGCCAAGCTTTTATCTGCTTTTGTCATTGCTTACATCGCTTTGGGGATGATCTGAGAACTCTGTCAGTGGCGAAAATGATAACAAAAGAGGCTCATTGAGGCACGTGAAGATGTTGGCTGCGTTACATTTTAAGCCCGTTTTGATGGTTATTATTTAATTAGCTCAAATTGTAGTGTTTTGAGTAAAAACCGTATTGCAAAATGGAATCACTGCCAGGTGGCGCGGGCCGGCAATTGGAGCTTAACTGCCTCTGTTGTCTGCCTTTTGGGATTTGCGAATGGTTGTCAGATAATTGGCGCGGTTTACTTGCAATGACTGTCAGCGGGCCTAAGGTGTAGACTTAATTGTGCTCAAAAGCCGCTCTGCTTTTTCATCCCCTCAACTGTGAGTCACTTTGTCGCCTTCAACTTCTTCGAGTTCATCAACCTCTTCAAGTTCATCGACCTCTAAAAGCACGACTAATTTAGTTCCGACTAATCCGGCTGATATCGAGGTCGGCTATTTGCGGGCTTATTTCACTTACTCTGTGGCCGATTCGCTTAATCTCAATCTAGTGAAGTCAGCCTCAGGCAAGGAATACCAGGCTGCGCAAATCAAGTTAGCCGATGTTCCCGCACCAACTTATATTCAATTTGCCGTGGCGCCGCTGCTCGCTCAGCTTCCCGATGCCACAATTGAGATTGGCGAAACAAGCCAAAAGGCAGAAGTGCGCCTTAAGCTCTACGACTACGGCACAGTGGCCCTGCGCTACTCGTTTCCTTTTAGCGGTACCTGGCAGGAATTTACAGCCTTGTCTCGCAAAATTAAGAATTCAGAGTCGCTCAGTCAGAGTGCTCAGGCTACTTTAGCTAGTGTTACTGCTGAAATTTCGGCGGCCATTTCCTCACCACATAAGGTGCTGCTCGAAGATTACTTTGTTGCAGAGGTGCAGTCGTTTAAATCTGAAGTTACGGCTTCGCAGTTGCTGCAGGAGCATCGCAGCCCGCTTGCTAGTCTAGTGGCTGGTGAAGAGCGGCCACTGGCTTTGATGGAGCAAGACGAAGTGTTGCGAGTCAACTTTAGCTACATGGAATGTGAGTTGGCTATTCTTACCTGGGATGTCGCTTTTATCTTTGACAATCTTGAGGGAGCCAATACCGTAGACAGTATCATCGAATTCGCCAACACTCAGCTAGTGGAACTGCGCACTTACGATAGTCTGCTAGATCGCTATCTTGATGAGATTTACAAGTCAAAGGCTGAGCACATGCGCTCTAATTGGCTCCAGGGCGGCAAGGTGGCAACACGGCAAGCCGAGCGCTTGCGTTATTTGTTAGTTGATGTGCGTGAGCTCTCTGATAGAGCGAGCAACGCTCTTAAAATGATTGGTGATGCTTACTATGCCAGACTTTATCGAGGACTGGCTCTGCGCTTGAGCTTGTCCGAGTGGCAGCACCAGGTTGAAACAAAGTTGACTAGTGTGGGTGAGGTATATCGCTTTACCCATGACCAGGCAGAGCATGGCCGAAGTGAGTTTCTTGAATTTATGGTGATTGCTCTGATTTCTATTGAGATTCTGATCAATTTCTGGCATCACTAAATCAGGAGAACTGATGTTACCGCTACGCAAGCTTGGACAGCAAGGATTGGAAGTTACGGCTTTAGGGCTTGGTTGTATGGGCATGAGCTGGCTTTACGGCACTCCGGATCAGCTTGAGTCAGTGCGTACTCTTAAGCGTGCCATTGCCCTCGGTATCAATTTCTTCGATACTGCTGAAGTTTATGGACCCTATGACAATGAGGAACTACTTGGTGAAGTGCTGCGTGGTCGGCGCGATGATGTAATTATTGCCACTAAGTTTGGTTTTGATATTTCAATGAGAGAGGTCATAGGAGTCGACAGCCATCCGCGCAACATTAAGCGTGCCTGCGAAGACTCACTCAAGCGTTTAAACACCGACTACATTGATCTCTTTTACCAACACCGGGTAGATCCTGGCATTCCCATTGAAGAAGTGGCTGGCACCATGGGAGAGTTAGTAGAGCAAGGCAAAGTGCGCTATATCGGCCTGTCGGAAGCTAGTGCTGAGAATATTAGAAAGGCTCATCGTACTTTCCCTTTGACTTGCGTGCAAAGTGAATATTCACTCTGGGAGCGCTCGGTGGAAGAACGGGTATTGCCCACCCTCAGAGAACTGGGCATCGGCTTTGTGCCTTATTCGCCACTTGGTAGAGGGCTTTTAGCTGGTCAAATCAAGAATGTTGATCAGTTCGAAGCAAGTGACTACCGAAGAAATGATCCGCGTTATCAGGGCGATAATTTCAGCAAAAATTTAAAGATAGTCAACGAAGTGAGGCATCTGGCACGGCGATACGAAGCCAGCCCGGCTCAGATGGCCCTGGCTTGGCTCTTGCAAAAGGGGCAAGATATAGTGCCCATTCCTGGCACTAAGAAGGTCAAGTATTTGGAAGAAAATGTCGAGGCACTTGAGCTAGAATTGACAGTGGAAGATCGAGAAGAACTTGATGCAATTAGTCGATTGACGGCCGGAGCGAGATATGAGCCAGCCCGTATGGAACGCATTGATCAATAAGAAATTGTACTCAATAGTATTTGCTGCTGCTGTAGCATTAGCCTTAGTATTGCCTTTGTCTTGGAATGATCGGGCTTATGCTCAGTTTGATCCCCATGAAATTGAGCGGGCCTACCAAGCCCAAGATTATGCCAAAGTTGATGCTATTGCCGACGCCCGGCTGCAAATTGACCCTTACGATGTCAGTGCTCGGTATTACCTGGCCAGTGCACTGCTGAAGCGCAAAAGAGGTGGGCAGGCTCTTTTGCAGTATGAGGCTTGTTCCAAATGTGGGGGCAATTCAAATTTGGCCCAGATGGCAAGAAAGGCCATAGCTGCTCTGAAAATTGATGAACGAAAGGCCAATCCTCAGTTTTTTGAGAGGGTTAAAGTGGTGCCCAAAGGGGCCGCCGCTAACGGTGCCGATGGCAAAGCTACTGGCTCCAGTGCTAATTCTAGTGAAGAGGACCTGGACGCTTCCACGCGTGAAGCAATTGCTTTGCTGCGTAAAGACCTGGCTGATGCTATTGAAGTAAAGCGTCGGCGTCAGAGTCAAGATCTTGAATTGGTCGCAGAAGAAGAGAACCAAGCAATTCAAGAGGCCATTGGTACACTCTCTCTTCATCGCGATGAGATGATAGAAGCGGCTCGACTCGATGCCACCACTAAAAGAGCTAAAGTCTATCGCCTCTATAAAGAAGAGGAAGATAACATTAGCAAGGCCTACCAATCACGTATCGATGCCTTGAAGAATAGTCATAAGAAGAAGCCTTAAAAAAGAAATCTGTGAACAAGAAATCTGTGAATGAGAGTTCTCTGTGAATAAGAGTTCTCTGTGAACAAGAGGTCTCTGTGAATGAGAAATCCGTGAATAAGAAGTCGTGACTGCCACGAAGAGCCTGCGTGTCTATTCCTCAGTGGCTTTGGCAATAGCTAAGCCTGCCTTCACCAGACCCGGTGCTCCACCTTCATATATGAGAAAGCGCGCTTCCCATTCTGGATCGAACTTTTCTTTATAGCTTCTTAAACCCTTGTAGGAAAAGAAACGGTTCAAGTGTTCGTACACTTGATGAAGAGCTTTCTCTTCAAGCGGGTCTTTGGGATCATCTCCGACACCGGCAAGGGCTGCCAGGCCCAGGCTGAAATACTTGAATCCTTCTGCGTGAAGTTCTTTCAATAACTTAGCGAAGAGGAAATCCATGGTGCTATTTGGTGCATTTTCTTTGTGACGCATCATGTCAATGGTCACTTCTCCCGGGCTATAGGATCTAATTTGATTGACAAATGCTAATGCCTGCCCCTCTTTGTCCCGCAACACATAGAGGTCGTTGTGCTGTAGCTCTTCTCGATTGAATTGTCCCAGGGAAAAGCCCCTCTCCCGCCGTCCGGGTAGGGCGAGCCATTGATTGGAAATCTCCTGTACTTCGTCAATCAAGGCATTGGAAAGAGGAGGGCTATATTTGTGCAAAACGAAGCCGTCTTTGTCGAACTTTTTGATGCTACTTTTGAAAGTCTTTTTGTTTATTGTTGAGGTGACGAACTTTTCTAAGTCGACTACTCCATCTTCTCCCACTTTTACGGCTTTAAAGCCGTTCTGTTTGTAGATTTCAATATAGCTAGGTGTGGTTTGCAGGAATGCTACCTGCCAGCCATTGTCGTGGGCAAAAGATTTGAAGTCGCTAACCAGGCTGGCCAGCTTGGCCTCAGGGGCGGTGGCATCACCCAATACAATAGCAACACCGAGACAGGTCTTATAAGCTATTACTCCATCTTTGTCATTATTGAAGAAGTAAGACTTGTCCGGTAAAAGCTTGAACAAGTCAAGAGCGGTGCGGCCGTATTGATCAAGGATGGTGCTTGCCAATTCATGCTCAAGGGGCTGGGTGAGTAGCTTGTAGCGTATCGGTCGAAAGGCGCTCAGTACCGCCGCTGTTGCCGCTAGCATTCCTGAAAGTCTTAGTGACTCAAGAAACCAGTGACCAAACTTTGATTTGGCAACGAGATCTGGATTGCCTACTAATGCTAGTTCTCTAATGGTATGTATCAGTGCCTGATCTAGTTCAAAGTTGACACCGAAGTCACTCATGTCCAGCAGAAAGAAGCCCAGACAGCCATAGGCAATTACTGCTAGCAAGGCAACGATGATTATCTTTGTAGCAGTGAAGAAAGTGTCTTTGGCGCTTTTGACAGTGAAGCGGTTCCGTGTCAGAGATAGGGCGGCAATGGCCACAATAGACGGAACCACCGAGTAGGTTGGTAAATCTAGTGCCCAGGCTTGGTTTTCTAGCCAGTGAATATGTTCACTTCCCAGACGGGCGATTTGCAATGCTAGGGATAGACTAGAGAGAGCCATGGCAATCCACCAAGCCGTTCTTTTTCTTTGATAGAGATTGATGCTGAGAAATATCAGTAAGTAGCCAAAGGCTAAGGTCAGTGAGTTGCTGAGATGGTAAAGCTCATAGGGAACGAGCGTGTTAAACAGGCGAGGATGGCTGGAGAGGCGCATTAATAGCGGCTCCCATGTGCCAGCTAGACCACTCAGAAGCGTAATGGTGGCAACAGTAAATACTGGCCAGTCTTTCTTTGCTCTTGGCGCTTGTTGCCCAGATTCTTTATTGTCGCTCTTGCCGTTCATGGTTTTCTCGCCTAGCCAAGGTCTTGCAAAATTTCTTCTACTCGCTTGTAGCGGTTCCCTAAGTCAAGTTTTGTCGATTTCTCAATCACTTTGCTGATCTTTGTGTTAGCAGAAGCTTTGGCATTGACCGATAATTTTGAATTAGTAGCAGCCGTGGGATTGGCCGATGCACTGGTATCTTCAAGGGCTAGCTTTAAGTTGGTGATTGGTTCTGGTTGTTTTCCCGATGCCAAAAAGTAT
>Ga0075444_10001472_pt1 | contig 14510 bp, 13 predicted proteins | sample CoawatmetaG01DNA_FD_76836 | JGI IMG/M metagenome (GOLD analysis project Ga0075444, IMG submission 76836) | Marine microbial communities from the West Antarctic Peninsula - Coastal water metaG017-DNA | ecosystem: Environmental > Aquatic > Marine > Coastal | place: Atlantic Ocean: West Antarctic... | reverse complement strand
GATTGGTGCAAGGTGTATGGCCGGAATAAGCTTAGAAAAACAAGGTTTTACAAAGCAGATTATTCCTGACTATTTTTCTGTTAAAGAAGCAGTGTTGCCGTTCGCACGATTTCTTGGTGTTGACCCTATATTAGGGCCTGAAATGAAATCTACCGGTGAAGTTATGGGAACGGGTCAAACCTTTTCTGAAGCATACGCTAAAGCTCAACTAAGTGCAGGAGAAGAAATTCCACTTAACGGAGGCTCTGTATTTCTAAGTGTAAGAGACTCGGATCGAAATGTAGTAGGGAGTCTTGCAGAGGAATTCCATGATTTAGGATTCAAAATTGTAGCCACTAAAGGGACGGGAAGATCAATTTCTGAAAAGAACATTCCCGTAACGATAGTTAAAAAAGTTGCAGAAGGAAGACCTCATATAGTTGACCTGATGAAAAATAAAGAAGTAAATCTTATTGTAAATACAACCGAAGGAAGGCAATCAATTCTTGATTCTGCATCAATAAGGAGAACTGCCTTGGAAGAGAAGATCTATTGCACTACAACCATAGAAGGCGGAAAAGCGGTTTGTTCAGTAATAAGAAATAAGGATTCTTGGTCTGTGGAACGACTTCAGGATCTTCATGCTAGACTATAAAAATAAAATATAAAATTATTATGTACCCAATGACAATAGAAGGAGAGTCTTTCTTAAGAGAAGAACTTCAAAGATTAAAATTTAAAGAAAGACCTAGAGTTGTAGATGCTATTGCAACTGCAAGGGAGTTTGGTGACTTAAAAGAAAATGCTGAATATCATGCAGCAAAGGAAGAGCAGTCTTTGATGGAGGCCCGAATCAAAGATATTGAAATTAAGCTCTCGGGATCGCAAGTTATTGACGTTACTAAAATTACTAATTCAGACAAAGTTATATTTGGAACAACAGTTACTATTAAAGATATGCAAGATCCCCAGTCATTAGTTTATAAGATAGTTGGTGAAGATGAAGCTAATGCAAAAGAAGGGAAGATTTCAGTTTTATCTCCATTAGCAAAGAATCTTATTGGCAAGTTTGAAGGAGATATAGTTAAGTTTGAAACCCCTGGCGGTTCAAAAGAATACGAAATAACTCTTGTTGAGTATATCTAAAAGTTGACTAATTCCTTAAAAACTAATTATAGAGATGGTGATTCTTTCTCCAAAAAAGCTAAGTTGGAAGGTTACAGGTCAAGGTCATCTTTAAAATTAAAGGAAATCCAGAAGAAAGATAATCTTATAAAAAAAGGTATGTCTGTCCTGGATTTGGGATGCTTCCCTGGAGGGTGGTTGCAAGTTAGTAGCGAGATTGTTGGCAAGAATGGTAAGGTATTTGGAGTTGATATTCAAAAGACAGAACCACTTGAAGGGGTGTCTACTCTAAAGAAATCAATTTTAGATTTAACTAAAGATGATTTCACAGAAGATATTTTGCCTTTCGATATTGTTTTATCAGATATGGCCCCCAATATAAGTGGTATAGCAGAGAGAGATAATGCATTGATGGTTGGGCTCTTAGAAAAGGTAGAATTTTCGATTGAAAATTTCCTAAAAAAAGGTGGCTCCACTATAATCAAAGTCTTTCAAGGAGAAAGTTTGGATTATTCGAAAAATTTTCTTAAATTTTTTTTTGAGGAAGTTAAAGTTAGGAAACCAAATTCTTCTAGGCCAAATTCAAATGAAACGTATATTTTAGGAATAAATTTAAAAAAACAATGAGTGAAGTGATAAAAAATCTATTGATGTGGCTTTTCATAGCAATAACTATGTTTTCAGTTTTTAGTAATTTTTCTAGCGAAGAAAATACAACTGAATTGAGTTATTCAGAATTTATATCTCAAGTAGAAAGTGATCAAGTTTTAAGTGTAGAATTCTCTAGCGACAATTACACACTTAAAGGCAAAACTGTTGATGGAGATAGTTTTGAGACTATTCGTCCACCTTTCTTGCAAGACGACCTAAGCGAGACATTATCTGAGCATAGAGTTGCGGTTTTAGGAGAGAAACCAGAAGAGCAATCTATTTTAAAACAACTATTAATTGCCAGCTTTCCTATCCTTATTATTCTAGCTGTCTTTATATTCTTTATGAGACAGATGCAGGGAGGAATGGGAGGAAAATCTGGGCCAATGAGCTTTGGTAAGAGCAAAGCAAAAATGTTAGAAGGCGGTAAAGTTAAAACAACATTTGCAGATGTTGCAGGTATAGAAGAAGCAAAAGAAGAAGTGCAAGAAGTAGTAGATTTTCTAAGAGAGCCAAGTAAATTTCAAAAATTAGGAGGTAAAATTCCTACAGGTATACTAATGACCGGATCACCAGGAACTGGAAAGACGTTATTAGCAAAAGCTATTGCCGGCGAGGCACAAGTCCCTTTCTTCACAATTTCAGGATCTGATTTTGTTGAAATGTTCGTTGGTGTTGGAGCATCTAGAGTAAGGGATATGTTCGAACAAGCCAAGAAACAAGCTCCCTGTATCGTTTTTATTGATGAAATAGACGCAGTAGGTAGACACAGAGGGACTGGTATGGGAGGAGGTAATGATGAAAGGGAGCAAACCCTTAACCAGCTATTAGTTGAAATGGATGGCTTTGAAGACAATCAAGGGATAATAATTATTGCAGCTACAAATAGACCTGATGTACTTGATCCGGCTCTTTTAAGGCCGGGAAGGTTTGATAGGCAAGTAGTAGTTCCACTTCCTGATATTAGAGGAAGAGAACAGATCTTGAAAGTGCATATGAAAAAAGTTCCTATAGCTGACGATGTAGAGGCTTCTTTCATAGCAAGAGGAACTCCAGGATTCTCTGGAGCAGATTTAGCTAATTTAATTAACGAAGCAGCCTTAGTGGCAGCCAGAACAGGAAAGAAATTAGTAGGTATGGAGCAGCTTGAATTTGCTAAAGATAAAGTGATGATGGGCGCTGAAAGAAGGTCTTTGGTTATGTCAGAAGATGAAAAACTTAAGACGGCTTATCACGAAGCAGGACATGCAATTGTAGGAAGGGCTTTAGAAGAACATGACCCTGTTTATAAAGTAACAATTATTCCTAGAGGAAGGGCGCTTGGGGTAACTATGTTTCTTCCAGAAGAAGATAAATATAGCTATAGCCATCAAAGCCTTCTTGACAGGATCTGTGGATTATATGGCGGAAGGATAGCTGAGGAATTAATTTATGGAGAAAAGGGAATAACTACAGGTGCTTCAAATGATATAGAGAGAGCTACAGAGATCGCAAATAATATGGTTACAAAGTGGGGCTTGTCATCAAAGCTTGGCCCTGTTAAGTATGGAAATGAAACAGATGAACCTTTTTTGGGTAGATCGGCCGGTACTTCTCAACAAGCCATTTCAGATTCAACAGCAGCGATTATAGATACAGAAGTGAAGACAATTTTGTCAAATTGTTATGATGCTGCCAGAGATTTACTAAAAGAAAATTTGAAGCCTCTCCATGCAATGGCTAAAGCATTAGTTGATTATGAAACACTTGACCACTACCAGATAGATGACATTATGGCAGGAGGGGAGCCTAGAGCCCCGGCAACTTATACAGATACAAGAGATGTTGATAAAAGCGATCCTAAAGTCGGTGATGCAGCTGAGCAGAATTAAGTAATTTAAAGAAAAATTTTAAAGTTCATGTCGGGCTCTTCAAAGAAAATTACTCAAACTCTAACCAAAGACAGAAAGTTTGGGACGGATGGTATTAGGGGGCCTGTTGATTCGACCATGAATCCGCTTTTTGTAACTAAGTTAGGATGGGCATCAGGTAGTGTTTTAAAGGAAGAAGGAATTTCAAGTGTTTTGATAGGGAAAGATACGAGAATTTCAGGTTATATGCTTGAATCTGCTTTGCAGGCAGGATTTATATCAGCAGGAATGGACGTAACTCTTCTGGGTCCTCTTCCAACTCCTGCAGTGGCCTACCTGGCAAAAAAAAATAATCAGGCAGGTGTTGTAATAAGTGCCTCTCATAATCTATTTGAAGACAACGGGATTAAATTCTTTAATCAAGCAGGTCATAAATTTTCTTCTGACTTAGAAAAGAGAATTGAACTCAAGATTACCCAACCCATAGAAACTACAAAATCAATAAATCTAGGGAAGGCCAGTAGGCTCAATGATGCACAAAATCAATATATAGAATTTTGTAAACTTGCAGTTCCAGAACTGGACCTGTCTGGTTTATCTGTGCTTCTAGATTGCGCGAATGGTGCAACTTATTCTGTAGCACCGAAAGTATTTGCGGACTTAGGAGCTAAAGTGACAACAATCTCAGCAAATCCAGATGGTATAAATATAAATCAAAATTGTGGTTCAACGAATCCAAATAATCTCCTTTCTAAAATGAAAGAGGTTGATTATGATTTAGGCATAGCTTTTGATGGCGATGGAGATCGCATATTGATTGTAGGAAATTCTGGAAGAATACTTGATGGAGATGATTTATTATATTTATTGTCATCAAATAAAGAGAAAGGATCTTCAATAGAAGGTGTTGTAGGAACCTTGATGACAAACAAGGCATTAGAAAACTATTTCATAAATTCTGGTACAAATTTTATACGCTCAGACGTAGGTGATAAATATGTACTAGATCAACTCCTGAAGAATAAATGGATTCTAGGCGGAGAGCCTTCAGGTCATATAATATGCTTAGATTCATCTTCAACAGGTGACGCCATAATAGCAGCACTAAAAGTCTTAGATTGTATAAAAAAAGACTGCTTTGATGTAGAGCTTTCTCTGAATGGATTCAAAAGATATCCTCAAGCTCTCATTAATATAAAAGTTAAAGATCCAAATAAAGTAGTAATGCATAGCTCATTTAGATCTGCACTTAAAGATATTGAATTAAGCTTGGGTGAAGATGGAAGGGTATTAATTAGGCCATCAGGTACTGAGCCTCTTGTGAGGATAATGGTTGAGAGCATCGATACTAAACTTGCAGAAGACTCTGCAAGAGTATTAGCTGATTTAGCACTTCTTGTATGAATCAGGCCATATTTCCTAAAATAATTTCTAACTGGAAGATGAATGGTTCAAAAGTTGAAATTTTGGATTGGTTATCTGCTCTAAATAGCAGGCTAACTCTATCTACTCAATCTGAGTGCATATTTTGTCCCCCTTTAAGTTATTTAGGCTTTTCTCAAAATGAAATTTCTAGCAATAAGATGGGAATTAAATTAGGAGCTCAAAATTTTGAACCAGACTCTATGAATCCCATAACTGGAGGAGTTAGTGGCAAGATGTTGCTAGATCTAGATTGTAATTTTATAATTATTGGCCATTCTGAACGGAGATTAAAACTTAATGAGAATGATCAAGTCTTATTAAATAAAATTCACTCTGCGATAGACCACAATTTAGGCATAATTTTTTGCACTGGAGAAACGCAAAAAGAGAAAGAAGATGGTTTGTGTGAGAGTGCTATTAGAAAGCAATTATTGATTCTTAAAGAGGTACCACTAAAAAATATTGTGATAGCTTATGAACCGGTTTGGTCAATAGGATCTGGTCATACTCCTGCTCTTTCATATATACAAGAAGTACAACATTTTATAAGAGATGAGGTAAAATCAATAAATAATTCAGAAAAAGACATAGCTGTATATTACGGTGGAAGTGTTAACCTTAAAAATAGTTCCAAGATTATGGATCTAGAATCAGTTAGTGGATTACTCGTTGGTGGTGGATCACTTGATGCAAATAGTTTTTCTGAGATAGTAAATAAAACAACAGGACAATAATATATGGAAAATTTATTAGTATTTTTCTACATTTCAATATCAGTGGTATTAGTTCTTATAATATTACTTCAGCAAGGCAAGGGTTCTGACATAGGAAGCGCATTTGGTGCTGGTTCTAGTAATACCATGCTTGGTTCAGATTCTTCAAGTAACCCGTTATCAAAAATAACAGCAATGTTAGCTGCTGCTTTTCTAGTATTAAGCTTAGTTATAACCTGGCAATCAAGAACAAATAATGAGGTTGTATCATTTGAAGAAGATTCAGAAATAGTTGAGGATTCAGGCTTGTTTCCAGAAAATAATCCTAAGTAATAGAGCCGAAATGGTGGAATTGGTAGACACGCTACCTTGAGGGGGTAGTGAGCTTATGCTCGTGGAGGTTCGAATCCTCTTTTCGGCACCAACTTTATATTCTTGACCCATTGACTTCATAAATCTATAATTCGCCTCCTTTGATGCGGGGTGGAGCAGTCTGGTAGCTCGTCGGGCTCATAACCCGAAGGTCGTAGGTTCAAATCCTGCCCCCGCTACCAATTAAAAGCCCTATAAGGGCTTTTTTATTAGGTATACATTATGGATTCGACACATATAGAAAAAATAATTGAAAGAGATGTTAATTCTCTAGGCTGTATTCTATGGGGCGTAGAATTTTCTGGAAGATTATCTAATCAAACTCTTAGAGTTTTTATAGACAAAGATAACGGCATCTCAATAGAAGATTGTGAAAAGGTTAGCAATCATATTAGTAAAGTTCTAGATGCAGAAGAAGGGCTGTCTGAAGATTATTCATTAGAGGTTTCCTCCCCAGGTTTAGACCGGAAGTTTTTTAAAGTTGATCAATACAAGGATTATAAAGATTCTGTACTTAAAGTTAAATTTTTAACATCAGAGAGTAAATACAAGACAATAATTGGAAGACTAACAGAGGTAGGTGAATCGTCTATCCTTATTCAAGAAATTAACGATAATATTGAAATAGGATTTGATTCTATTAAAAAATCTATTTTATATTCGACAGAGGTATAGATATGCAAAATGAAATTTTATTAGTAGCTGAAGCTGTTTCAGCTGAAAAAGGATTACCTAAGGATTCTATATTTGAAGCTATAGAGACAGCGCTAGCTGCAGCAACCAAAAAACGATTTGAAGAAACTTCGAATATAGAAGTAATTATAGATAAACAAACTGGAGACTATGAATCTTTCAAGGTCTGGGAAGTTGTTTCTGAAGAAGAATTCGAAGATTCAGAATTTCATATTTTATTAGAAGATGCTAAGGAAAAAAATTCTTCTATGGAGCTAGGATCTTTTTATAAAGAAAAAGTTGAAAATAGTGCATTTGGAAGAATTGCTGCTCAAGCAGCAAAACAAGTTATTGTCCAGAAAGTCAGAGAAGCAGAAAGATCTCAGGTAGTCAAAAGATATCAATCATCAATTGGAGAACTTGTTAATGGTACTGTTAAAAAAGTATCAAGAGAGTTTTTGATAATTGACTTAGGAGATGGAGCTGAAGCTATCTTATCTAGAAATGAATTAATACCTGGAGAAATATTTAGAATAGGGGATCGACTTAGAGCTGTTTTACAACAAGAAGAAAAGGAGAATAGGGGGCCGCAGCTAGCCTTAAGTAGAAAGTGTCCTGAAATGGTAGCAGAATTATTTAAAATAGAAGTTCCAGAGATAGCCGAGCAAGTCATAGAAATTAAGGCTATCGCGCGAGATGCTGGGTCTAGAACAAAAATTGCAGTAAAAACTAATGATAATAGAATAGATCCTGTAGGAGCATGTGTGGGCATGAGAGGTTCAAGGGTGCAGGCTGTTTCAAGTGAGCTAGAAAACGAGAGATTAGATATAGTTATTTGGGATGATGATCCTGCCCAGCTTCTAATAAATTCAATGGGGCCCGCGGATATAACCTCTATAGTTCTAGATGAAGTTAAAGGTACGATGGAAGTCGCTGTCACAAAAGAAACTCTTGCTCAAGCAATAGGAAAAAGTGGCCAGAATGTAAGATTAAGTAGCATAATTACTGGCTGGAAGTTAAACGTAATTGATCAAGAATCTGCTTCTGAAAAAGTTGAAGAAGAGAGTGCTACTTCCATTAAATCACTTTTAACATATTTAGATGTTGATGAAGATGTAGCTAAGGCTTTGGTGGAAGAAGGGTTTACAAACCTTGATCTTATATCATCTGCAAATAATTCTAGCATAGCAAACATAGAAGGTTTTGATGAAGAGGTTGCGGACTTACTTATTGGAAGATCAAAAGAAGCTCTTTTAACCTTAGCTATGGAGCTCACATCTGGTTCAGAAGAAGATTCGCAAGATTTAATGTCTTTAGAAGGTCTAGATATGTCTATGGCTATAGAACTAAATCAAAAAGGAATAAAAAACAGAGAGGATTTGGCTGAGCAGTCAGTTGACGAACTCATTGAAATCATAGATATCTCAGAAGATAAAGCCGCAGACTTAATAATGAAAGCCCGTGCGCATTGGTTTGAAGATTAAATAAAACTTTATATGGCAATATTAACGGTAGAAAAAATAGCAAGCATAGTAGGTACGCCTGTAGACATTTTGCTTTCGCAGATGAATGAAGCAGGATTGAAGCATTCCAAAACTAGTGATGAAGTAAATAACTCTGATAAAAAGATTTTATTAGATTTTTTAAAGAATCAGCAGACAAAAAAAATTAAGACAATTTCTTTAAAAAAATCTTCAAGTATTGGAATTAAGGAACAAACAAGTTCAGGGACTATTGCTATAAAAAGAAAGAAAGTGGCTCCAGAGCTAATAAGCTCTGGATCAGATAATGAAGGGAAAGTATCTTCAATTAACTTTGAAGAAGTTGAAAAGAAAAGATTGGCTGGTGAAGCTTCTAAAAAGACTCTAGAAGAAAAAAGAAAAAAAGAGCTTGAAACAAAAACTCTTGTAACTAGAAGAAAAGCTAAATCAACAGAAGAAAAAACTCTAGAAAAAACAACCACCGTTTCTTCGCTCAATAAGAATAAACAGATATTAAAGCCCTCAAAGTCTTCGTTGACAAAAAAAGAAAGACGGGAGCTTGATGGCGAAGAATTCTTTGTAAAAACAGACTCTCAACATGCATTTGAGAAACCAACTGAACAAGTACTTAAAACCATTCAAATTCCAGAAACTATAACCGTAAGCGATCTTGCCCAAAAACTTTCTGTTAAGGGTGGAGTGGCAGTAAAGAAGCTTATGGAATTGGGGGTTATGGCAACTCTTAATCAGCCGCTAGATCAAGACACTGCTATATTGGTTACTGAAGAGCTTGGTCATAAAGGTGAGCCTGCTGAAGAAGTTTTGGTAGAAGATAGATTGATGGAGTTAGTGACTTATGAAGGTGAAGAATCTTCAAGAAATGCTGTCGTGTCGGTTCTTGGGCATGTTGACCATGGCAAAACTACTTTACTAGACTTCATAAGAAAAACTAACGTAGCTGCAGGTGAAGATGGAGGAATTACTCAAAAGATAGGGGCATATCAAGCAAAGACTGTTCATGGAACGATTGCTTTTATAGACACACCTGGTCATGCAGCGTTCTCAGAAGTTCGAGCCAGGGGAGCAAATTCAACGGATATAGTCATTCTGGTAGTCGCTGCAGATGATGGACTTCAACCTCAAACGGAAGAAGCTATAAGTCATGCTAAAGCTGCTGGTGTTCCGATCGTAGTAGCAGTAAATAAGATGGATAGGGAAGATGCAGATTTTGAAAAAGTTAAAACTGAATTATCAAATAAAGATTTAATACCTGACGACTGGGGAGGTAATACTCAATTTCTTCCTATTTCTGCACTTAAAGGAGAGGGAGTTAAAGAATTACTTGAGGCTGTAGCATTAGAGGCTGAATTATTGGAGTTAAAGGCCTTTCATTCGGGCCCTGCATTTGGAGTGGTTCTAGATTCTACAACGGAAAAAGGTCAAGGGGCGGTGGCAACAGTTTTAATACAGAAAGGCACCCTCAAAAAAGGAGACAGTATTTTAGTTGGGGAGCAAACAAAAAAAGTTAGAAGCTTAGTGGATGAAAATGGATCAATTTTAAAAGAGGCAGGCCCATCTGTGCCAGCGGTAATTAGCGGTCTGGATCATCCTCCAAAAGCTGGTGAAGAATTTGTGGTGGTTACTAGTGAAAAAATGGCTAAAGAAATTTCGGGAGAGAGGGCAAAGAAATCCAGAGAAATAAGAATGGCTAGAAATCAGATATCAAATCTTGAAATGCTGTTTGAATCTGAGCTAGCAAACCACACTATTTTAAATATTGTAATTAAAGCTGATACCCATGGTTCTTTGGAAGCGATAATAGGTTCAGTGAAAAATTTAGAAAATGAAGAAGTAAAAATTAATTTAGTACATGAAGCTGTTGGCGCAATTAATACTAACGATGTTAATTTAGCATTAACTACAAATTCATTTGTAATTGGTTTTAATGTCAGAGCCGATGGATCTTCAAAGAAATTAGCAGAAAAAGAGTCTATTGAAATTCTTTATTATTCAATAATTTATGACCTGATAGATGGAATAAAGAAATCAGTAGAAGGACATTTAGCACCCGAAGTTAAAGAAGAAATTCTAGGTACAGCTGAAGTAAAAGACTTATTTAAGTCACCTAAATTTGGTTTAATTGCAGGCTCAATTGTTATAGAAGGGACAATCAAACGAAATAAGCCTATAAGGGTTATTAGAGAGGGAATTGTAATTTTTGAAGGCGAACTAGATTCTCTTAAAAGGTTTAAGGATGATGCCAATGAAGTCCCAATGGGAACAGAATGTGGTATTGGAGTTGCTAATTATAAAGACGTTAAGGTAGGCGATAAAATAGAAGTCTTTGATAGGATAGAAATTAAAAGAACTCTCGATTAAAAATATGCCATCTCTTGATTTTAAGCGTTCCGATAGGGTGTCTGACCTAATACATTCTGAGGTAGCAAAGATATTTTCTTCAGAAGTAAGAGACCCAAGGCTTTTAGGTATAACCATAATGAAAGTTGAGTTAAGCCCAGATATGAAAAAGGCTTTTATTTTTTTCTCTTCTTACAACAGTTTTAATAATGTAGAAAAGAAAGATGTTCTAAATGGACTTTCTAAAGTTAAAGGTTTCATTAGGAGCTCTCTGAGTAAAAAATTAAATTTAAGGAGAATGCCAGAACTTAATTTTAGAGAAGAGTTTTTTGAAAATTCTGAATGAACGGATTCTTGTTAATAGATAAGCCTTCTGGAATATCTTCTGCTGGGTGTGTCTATAAGCTTAGAAAAGTACTAAAAATTTCAAAGATAGGTCATTGTGGCACTCTAGATCCACTAGCTACAGGCATCCTTCCGTTGTGTATCGGTGAAGCAACTAAATTTAGTAATTACATATCAGATCAATTCAAAGAATATGAAGTAGATATTTTATTTGGCACTCAAACCACAACTGGTGACTTAGAGGGTGAAGAAATATTTAAAGAACCTTTTAGAATTAATGAGTTGGAATTTGAAAGAGTTATTAAAACTTTTTTAGGTGCCCAAGAGCAGATACCTCCAATGTATTCAGCGATAAAAATTAATGGCAATCCTTTATATTATTGGGCTAGGAAGGGCGTCTATTTTAAAAGGAAGATTAGATATATTCATATAAATAAAATTGAGATTATTTCTAGTTCACAAACTACCGCCTCTTTAAAAATTGATTGCTCTAAAGGGACTTATATAAGAAGTCTTGTTGAGGATATAGGTAAAACCTTATCTACCATGGCAACAGTTACTAATCTAAGGCGAACAAAAGTTGGCTCTTTGGGAGAGGGAGATCTGATTGGTTTGGAATCTACTATTGATGAATATAAATCTAAGATATTGGCTGCAGATAAAATGCTTAACCACTTACCCAGCATACATTTAAACGAAATAGATACAAAAAAGATTAGGAATGGACGTACAGTAGACTATAATGCTGACCAAGAATTAGAAGGAACAGTAAGAATATACGAAGGTAAGAGTTTATTTATTGGATTAGGAATCATAGATTCATCGAATACAGTCTCGGCAAAGAGACTTCTCAGCCACTCATCAAGTTAATTAACTAATTACCATATAAGAGGAAAATATTTTGGCATTAAGTACAGAAAATAAAAAAGAAATAGTATCTACTTTTGGAAGAACAGAAACAGATACTGGTTCAACAGAAGTTCAAGTTGCTCTATTGACTGCAAACATCAATGCTTTGCAAACCCACTTTAAAGATAATGTAAAAGATAACCATTCACGAACTGGACTCATAAGAATGGTTAATCAAAGAAGAAAGCATTTAGATTATATTAAATCAACGAAGCCTGAAGTTTACAGTAAGCTTATATCTGATTTAGGCTTAAGAAGATAATTCAATTTTAAAAAAAACACATCAAATTAAATTCGTACCCAATTAGGGGTAAAAATAAATAAATAAATAAATAAATATTATGGAAAGTTATAAAAAAACAGTTAGTTTAGGAAATCAAGAGATACTATTAGAAACAGGTAAAATTGCTCGTCAAGCAACAGGTGCTGTCTTGGCAACCTCTGGAAATACGCAAGTATTAGCTACAGTTGTTGTAGGAAAAGCTCCTGGAGATCATCAAGATTTTTTTCCACTAACAGTTAATTATCAAGAAAAGACATATGCAACTGGTAAAATACCAGGCGGTTTCTTCAAGAGAGAAGGAAGACCTACAGAAAAAGAAACACTCACTTCGCGTTTAATAGACAGACCGCTTAGACCTCTTTTTAATGATGATTTTCTTTATGAAGTACAAGTAATTTGTACCGTAATGTCTTCTGATAAAGATGTAGATCCAGATATACTTTCTTTCATAGCTGCATCCGCAGCTGTTGCAATCTCAGGCCTGCCTTTTAATGGTCCTTTAGGTGCTGCCAGAGTAGGATTTATTGATGGACAATATTGCATCAATCCAAAAAGAAGTGAATTGGAAGAGTCAGACCTAGATATGGTTATAGCAGCGAGTGACGCAGCAGTAATAATGGTTGAGTCAGAAGCTAAAGAGCTTTCAGAAGATCAAATGCTAGGTGGCATACTTTTTGCTCACCAAGAAATGCAGGGAGTCATAGGCGCAATAAAAGAAATGGCTGAAGAAGTAGGCAAGCCTAAATTTGAATACGAACCTAAAGTTATAGACAAGGATTTATTTATAACCGTTGAAGAGGCTTGCGGGGATGCTGTTGCGGAATCTTATAAAATTGAAGATAAGCAAGAAAGAGTCAAATCACTAAACTTAGTCAAAGCTGATCTTGTAAAGACAATGATTACTGGAGAAGAAGATTCCCCAAAAAAATCTGACTTAATGGATTCTGTTAAAAAAATAGAAAAGAAGATTGTTAGAACAAAGCTGATAAATGGTGAACCTAGAATAGACGGAAGAGATTTGGATACCGTAAGACCAATATTTGTTGAAACTGGAGTTTTAAAAAATACACATGGATCTGCTTTATTTACTAGAGGTGAAACGCAAGCTGTAGTTACTGCAACTTTAGGATCTCCCAGGCAGGCACAACTTATTGATGCACTAGAAGGAGAATTTAAAGATCAATTTATGCTTCATTATAATTTTCCTCCTTATTCTGTTGGAGAAGCAGGATTTATGTCTGGACCAAAAAGGAGAGAAATAGGTCATGGCAAGTTAGCCAGAAGAGCTTTAGAAGCAGTTTTACCAAGCCCAGAAGACTTTCCTTATACTATAAGGGTTGTATCTGAAATAACTGAATCAAATGGTTCTAGTTCTATGGCTAGTGTTTGTGGATCAAGTATGGCTTTAATGGATGCTGGTATCCCAGTAAAGTCTCCTGTAGCTGGAATCGCCATGGGTCTAGTTAAAGAAGACGAGGGATTTGCTGTAATTACAGATATTTTAGGAGATGAAGATCACCTTGGTGATATGGACTTTAAGGTTGCTGGAACTGCAGAAGGTATAACAGCACTGCAAATGGATATAAAAATTGATGGCATTACAGAAGAAATATTTGAAGTAGCGCTTGAGAAAGCTGAAACAGCTAGAGCTCATATCTTAGAAAAGATGAACGAAGTTATTTCTTCTTCAAGAGAAGAGCTGTCCGATAAAGCTCCTCAAGCATTAGTTATTAATATTAATACGAAAAAGATCAGAGACGTAATAGGCAAAGGTGGAGAAACCATCAGAGCTTTAACTGCAGAAACAGGAGCAATAATAGAAGTAGAAGATGATGGCAAGGTTACAATTTATGGAGATACGCCAGAATCAAGAGCATTGGCTCTAAGTAGAATAGAAGAAATTACTGCAGTACCTGAAGTAAATAAAATATACACAGGAAAGGTTGCAAACATTATGGACTTTGGAGCCTTTGTAACAATTATGCCTGGAACGGATGGACTTGTTCATATATCTGAAATCGCAGAAGAAAGAGTAGAAAAAGTAACTGACCACGTCAAAGAAGGTGAGGAAGTCAGAGTTAAAGTTCTTGAAGTTGATAGACAAGGAAAGATACGTTTAACAATGAAGGGCTTAGAAGACTAATATTTGTAAATTCTAATAAAGTGTGCTAACGGCACCCTATTTAATTACCCATTCAATTGCTAATATGGACTAGTCCAGAATTTTTCTGGGCATTTGTTTAGCTAAATATGGGTGAAATATGAATGCATTAAATATGTTGAAAGATGTGATTGGATCGTTAACTGGAATAATAGTATCTTTGATTGCATTGGGAGTTGCGGCCGG
>Ga0075444_10001469_pt1 | contig 14520 bp, 14 predicted proteins | sample CoawatmetaG01DNA_FD_76836 | JGI IMG/M metagenome (GOLD analysis project Ga0075444, IMG submission 76836) | Marine microbial communities from the West Antarctic Peninsula - Coastal water metaG017-DNA | ecosystem: Environmental > Aquatic > Marine > Coastal | place: Atlantic Ocean: West Antarctic... | reverse complement strand
ATAAACAGCATTATATTTATAATAGAAAAAGTAATATAGCACTGGAGCAAATAGATACCACTGAAGCTCAATATCTAGACTCCAAGCAACTGAATTTACTAACTCAACTCCAAAGTATGAATGTTGATATATTAAAAATATATTTGAAAGTATATATTTATAATCCAGTAAGTAGCTATTAGCATTTAGATACCCATCTGCATTAATTATGTTTAGAAAACTAGCGTCTAGATAAAAAAATAAAATAGATAAGATGTACAAAGGATAAACCCTAAGAATCCTGTTTAAATAGTATCGAGAAGATTGTTGTAAATAACCGCCACCTGTGAAATAATTTCTATGTAAAGATAGAATTATAATAAAGCCTGAAATTACAAAAAAACTCTCTATGACCATTCCTATATCTAAAGGTCGATAGAGTTCAACCTCTGTAAGAACAAATTCTGCAGCTATGTGAGATAAAGCAATTAAAAAGGCTAATAAAAAACGAAAAGTTCCCATAAAAAATACATTTGAAATTAAGAAACTAAAATTTTAGCTCAATTTGAATATAAATGTAACTAGAAGGTCATATCTTACTTATAGTTTTTTCAACATTCAGACAATATTCTGCATAATGCAAGTCTTCTGCAGTATCTATATCGATTGACTCAATTTTAGAATTTATTATCAGTGGAGTTAATGGCTCAATAAACCAAGATTTATTTTTTCTTAAATTATGAGGAGAAATCAAATAAAAACTTCCATTGACAATAAAAGCTGGTTCAAGATCTTGTGAACGCATATTGAGTCCATTTTTATCAAATAGAGGAGTCATGGCTCCTTGTTTAATTTTGAACGTCCAATCCGGATGTTCATGAGTTGGTGAAACACCTATCACTGTGTTCGACTTAAATTTAGAATAAAGCTCAATTCCCTCTTTTATTGAAGTTGAAGTTCTAAATGGAGAGGTTGTTTGTAATAATAGCAAACCATCAACTTTACCATGATTAGTTTCATACCAATTTAACGCATGTATTGCTGCATCTGCAGTGCTTGATTCATCACTAGATAATTTATCGGGGCGAAGCCATGGGACGAATGCGCCAGCTTCTTTAGCAACCTCTTTAATTTGATTACTATCTGTAGAAACCATAATATCGCAAATTTCTGATATAAACTTTGCAGCATCAATAGTCCAGTTAATTAAAGGCTTTTCACCAAGTAACAAAATGTTTTTATTTGGAAGGCGTTTTGACCCCCCTCTAGCTAAAATTAAAGCTAATATCTTCATAATGATGTAAAATTTTTTAGTATATTAAGACCTGTAGTCCCACTTTTTTCTGGGTGAAATTGACACCCCATAACATTATCTTTCTCAATTACAGCTGTAATACGATTTCCCCCACACATATACTCAGCTAATTTATGTTTTTCGTGAGATGGATTGGCAACAAAAGAATGTACAAAATATACTGAGTCACTTTGTTTTTGATTGCTAAGTATACTATTCTGCCAGTTATTATTAGATTGATTGGGCACTAATTCATGCCAATTAATTTGTGGAACTTTAATGGGCTCATTTTCAAGAATAGATAGTGGAAAATTTTCAACTCTTCCAGGTATTAAACCAAGCCCTTTAGTGATACCAAACTCATGACTTTCATCAAGCAACATTTGCATACCAAGACAAATTCCAAGCAAGGGGACACCTTTATTTGCAATTTTAATAACAACATCAGTCAGTTTTAATTGATTTAGTGCATTCATAGCATTCTCATAAGCCCCAACTCCTGGCAGCACAATATGCGTTGCAGTTTCAATTATTTTAATATTAGATGAAACTATAACATTAGCGCCTATTTTTTGAAACCCTTGTTTAACACTTAAGATGTTCCCAATGCCATAATCAATAATTACAATTTTATTATTCACAATATTTTCGAATAACTATTTTAGAATTAATTGATTGCTCTCTGATGCTAGCAAAAGTCATCCTATTAAAATGAAGAATATCTGCCATTGCTATTGCATCAGCACCTGCTTCATTCACTGCATCTTGTAAGTCCTTATATTTCCCCATTCCACCACTCGCAATAATTGGTATTGAGATAGTATTTGAAGCAGTTTTAATTAACTCTAAATCAAAACCTTTTCTAGTTCCTTCATTATCAACTGATGTTAGTAAGATCTCACCTGCTCCTAAACTTTCAACTTCAGTAAGCCAATCAACCAAATCAATCCCAGTACTTTCACGGCCATTATCTGTGTAGATTTCCCACTTATCAGTTGAAATTTTTTTTGCCTCTATGGAGACAACAAGAGCTTGGCTACCTAAAGCATTTGATATTTCAGAAATAAGATTTGGTCGCATTACAGCTGCAGTATTAACCGCAACCTTATCCGCACCTAGACGAAGAATCTCTATAGCATTCTCAACCGATCTTATCCCTCCTCCTACTGTCATCGGAATAAAAATTTCCTCAGAAACAGATTTAATAATATTACCCAAGTGATTTCGCCCATATAAGCTAGCCACTGTATCCATAAAAATTAATTCATCTGCGCCCTGATTATAGTACTTAAGAGCATATTCACTTGGAGACCCAATAACTCTAAGGCCCTCTAGATGGATTCCCTTTATTAAATTTTCTCCTTTAATATCTAAACGAGAAATTAATCTAACTCTTTTCATGCTTTGATATTAATCTTCTTTCCAGACTGGATTTTTTAATTTCCATTCATTGTTTTCAAGCTTCCAAATATTCTCACTTCGCCAAGAATCTATAACTTCATTAAATTCATCTTCTGAAATATCACAGTAGTTCAAAAAATCTTGGTAGTATTTTTTTGGAAATTCACCATCATATCTTTTTATTAGAGCTACTGCCTCATCTCTTGTAATATGCCCATCACGAATTTCATGTGCCGCATCAGAAAGGCACCTACCATGACCAAACTTAATGTAAGCTAAATAAAAATGAAAACCATCTAGCTTATCATCTAGACTTGCATACTTTTGATATGTCCCTTCATTACGAACTGGATTAGCTTCAAATTCCGTATTTTCAACAGAATAGTAATAATTTTCTTGTGGTATCCACTTGTAAAAGTAACTAAAAAAATATTGTTTTATTCCAAGCTCTTTTATTGATATTAACTCTTCTTCAGACAGCCCATACTTTGATAATTCTAATTTAGTAATACCAAATTTTTCAAAAGAACTTGGAAAAACACTTGAAAATCTATTTGATACAAAATCATCATATTCTAAGCTCGCTCTATCTGCAAATTCCATAGAACCTCCATACTCAACCTCCCCATCTTCACCATAAAAAACAAGGGGAATTTTGTATTGAATAGCCACTCTAAATGGTGCTGAATACTGCCCAAAAATAAATGGCTGGAATGGGTCACCCATTTCAATAAATGCAGCTTTCGTTAACTTTCTATGAATTGCACCATTAGGTGTAATAAGAATATTATCAAAACCAGAATCAATAAATGATGTTAAATTTTTTTTTCCAATTTCAGTATAGATATGAGGCGCCCAAGTAACTACTAAGGGGTGCATCTTATATTTTTCTTTTAGCATATGCGCAACATAATTACTATCTTTACCCCCACTTCCAGGAACAATAACATCGTAACTACCATCAGTGCTTCTGTGACTATCACATAACTCAGACAACTTTTTTTCTCTATCCTTCCAGTTTATTCCATTTTTTTTGTGTTCAGCAAATCTGCATGCAGAACAAATACCTTTATCATCAAAAACAATCCTTGGTCGCTGATTAGAAGTAACACATCTTTTACAAAACTTTACAGTTGAGGGAAGATTATATATTTCTTTAATATTATTTTTCTTAAGCATAATTAGTTTTTTAGTATAATTTTTATAATTTTTTCAATCTCATCAAGGCTTTTTAAACTTTCATAAGTTGGAAGACTGATTCCTATATTAGACAATTTTTGCGCTATTGGGTTAACTTTAGCACTATATTTTTTATAGATTTTCATTGATCTTAATGGTAGAAAAAAAGTTCTCGCATCTATCCCATTAATTTTAAATTTTTCAATTATCTGAGCCCTGCCATTATTAGTCAAGAAACTAACTAACCATGTAATTTTTTGTCTATTTTTTAGATTTTTTTGAAATTCAAAAGATTGCCCTACTAATGCCTTTCTATAAAGAATTTCATAGGATGACCTACCTTTATGAATTGAATCTATTCTTTCTAATTGCGCAACACCAATTGCAGCTTGTAAATTTGTCATTCTATAGTTGAATCCAACAACTTCATGAAAGTACCGTCTATCTTTACTCATTCCATGGTCTCTATAAACTCTTAACTTATCATTTAGAGTGATGGAGTTTGTTGTGCACATTCCACCTTCTCCAGTAGTTAAAACCTTATTTCCATAAAAAGAAAAACAACCTATATCACCTAAACTACCAACTTTTTTATTATTAAATGTTGCTCCATGGGCCTCAGCACAGTCCTCAATAACTTTAAGATTATGTTTTTTAGCTATATTCATAATTCTGTCCATGTCACATACTTGTCCATAAAGATGAACAGGAATTATTGCCTTTGTCTTTGAGGTAATTGCATTTTCTATCTCATTAGGATCAATACACCAACTTTCGCTCTCAACATCTACAATAACTGGAGTTGCTTTAGCGTGTATAACTGCATTGATAGTCGCAGCAAAAGTTAGATCTGGAACAATAACTTCATCGCCCTCACCAATACCTAAAACTACAAGTGCAAGATGAATTGCAACAGTACCATTTGAAACAGCTACACCATGCTTACAGTCAGAATAAGTAGAGAATTGCTCTTCAAATAAATCTAGATATGAGCCTGAACTGGATATCCATGTACTTAAAAATGCATCAGTTAAATATTTAAGTTCATTTCCAGCTAGATTAGGTAAAGCCACTGGGAAATGAATTTTTGAAGAATATCTAAAATAATCAACTAATTTTTTATTGCTATCAACTATAGGTAATATAGAAATATCCTTATCTAAATTTTCGACAGATTTCTTATTAATTTTATTAATAAGCATTTCGCTTGAATCTTCAATGTATCCATAAACACAATTTTTAATGACAATATCGTTTATTGGAGAAGTGAGCTCTTTGTGATCTAAAATTGCACGCCTGATATCTCCATCAGTAACAACTCCTTCAAAAATGCCATCTTTATTAGTTATAAAACAAATACCTAGGCCATTTTCATTTATAGTCCTCATTATTTCTAGCAAGGTATCATCTAAAAACCCAGTTAAATATTTAATCATATATTGCCTCATTAAGAGCATCATAACTACTCTTAATTTTATCCATTTCATCATAAACTTCTAAAGTAAAACTTTTGTCTTTAGTATTAGAAGCTTTTATTAAGTTAAAGAGTTTTGATTTTTTTGTGAGCTGATCATTAAGATCATGAAAGCCATCATTGTTACTAACATGAATATAATTACTTTCGTTGATCATATTTTTAAATTCACTTTCCCAGTCTAGCCCTAAAGTTTTGGAACTAACTTTTAAATGAGCAACGTCTAATAGAAGATTGAAATTTATTTTTTCTTTTAACTTTTGATAGTCAGTAAAATTAGTCATCATAAATGGATTTTCACCATCATAAGCTTCTGAATTAGAACTAGAAAAAACGTTATTCTCAATATATAAGCTAATTTCATTTGCCTCTAATTGTAATAATTTAAAAGCATCACAAAACCTATGAATTGATTGATTTTTATTGAATAAATTATCTTTAGTAAGTTTTTTTCCTATCTCATTTAGCTTTATATCAATGAAAAATCCAGCATGAAAGCCAAATTGAGAAGCGCCAAGATTACTTGATAATTTCAATACTTTTTGAACGTGTTCAAAGCTGACATTAAAAGTATCATCATTTAAAGAGGCTAGATTTAACACAAAAGGGGCTTTTGGAGGTGGAAAATAGTTATGACATCGATACTTAAGGTTGTATTCTTTTTTTAAATCTAAAAGATCAACCTCAAAATTCTCATAATAATTTGTCCCACCTGATAACTCAATATTATTGAATCCATTTATTGCTAGTTCTTTTACAGAATCTTTAATTTTATTTTTTTTAACACACGAGCTAGAAATGAATATCATTATTTTTTAAAATAGTTGTGTAAATCATCAGCAGAGTTAATTTCAATAACTTTTTCATCAATCTCAAAAAGCCCTCCTTTAAAAAGAGGAAAGTGCATTGCATTTTTATTAACCATATTAAGAATTTTACCTCCTACGACAAACCAGTAGTAGGCTGAAAGTAGATAATTCGGATTAAACTTTTTTATATCCTGAATACAATCATTTATATTTTCAAATGTAAAATTAAAAATTTTATTTTGGAGACGCTCAATAAAATCATCATTCTCAGGAGTTTTATTAGTAAATATCTGCAAATCAGTTTTTTTTATACTGAAATTTAATATCAATTGATTAAGACACTCAAGGCCAGCAAGGCCATATGCACAATAAATTATTTTCATAATTCGTCAATTATCTCATCGGTCTGATAATTATTTTTTGAAGGATTTGAAACTAATTTTTCAAAATTTATTGGAGAAATTCCAACACCTCCTGTTCTTTTTGCTACAACGTTATCTTCACTAAATATCTCGCCTTTCTTGATAATTTTTTTAGCAACTAAGCACTTTTGTAATGATTTACGTGTATTTAACTCTGAATTAGTAGGTTTTTTAATTGAAGTTCCCATATAAATATCAACAATACGAACAATTTTTATAAACTCTATCAATTCTTCTGGAGAAAGAGAAGCCCTGTGATCTGGGCCTTCAGATTTTTTATCCAAAGTAAAATGTTTTTCCAATACTTTTGCGCCCATTGGAATGGCAAATGGAGCAGCACCTGGACCAGATGTATGGTCAGAGTAGCCCAATAAAATATTAAAGTTATCTTTAAAAGTATCAATAACCCCTAAATTAGCTTCGTTGTCTTGAATTGGGTAATTTGCTGTACATTGTAATAATACTACGTCTTGGTTATGCTCATAAATAGTTTCAAGGGCTAATGTAATTTCAGATAGATAACTCATTCCTGTTGATAAAAATATAGGTTTGCCTTTTTTTGCTATTTTTCTTAATAACAGAAGATTTGTCGTATCAGTTGATGCAACTTTATATGCAGGCAAATCAAGTTCATCAATATCATCTAAACTTTTTTCATCAAAAGGGGTAGTCAAAAATATTATTCCTTTTTCATCAGAATATCTTTTTAATTCTTTATTCTGATCAAAATTAACCTCTAAACGTTTAAGCATTTCAAATTGAGACTCATTTACATCAGTGGTATCTTTTTGATATGGCGCTTTTTGAATGTCACGAAGTATCAAATCTTTAGCACTAAATGTTTGAAATTTCACTGCATCTGCTCCAGCAATTACAGCTAAGTCGATTAATTTTTTTGCAATCAACATATCACCATTGTGATTGACTCCAGCCTCTGCAATAACAAATGTAGGAGAATCTTTAGAAATAAAATTTTCTTGGACTTTTATTTTTTTATTAAACTTCATATTTAGATTTTAGAAAAAATCCTTAAGTTAGAACTGCTCTTTACCGCCATAATTATCATTTTCAAGGTCATATCTGACCATTCCTGATACTAAATCTTGAAAAGAAATCTTTCTTTCCCAGCCTAACTCTTTTTCAGCTTTAGAAGGGTCTCCTAAAAGCAATTCTACCTCTGTAGGGCGAAAGTATTTAGGATCTATTTGAACTAAAGTTGACCCTGTTTTAGCATCTATACCTTTCTCATTTATACCTTTGCCGCTCCATTGAATATTTATATTGACCGCCAAAAAAGCCAACTCCACAAATTCACGAACAGAATGAGCCTCTCCACTTGCAATAACATAATCTTGGGGCTTATCCTGTTGCAACATTAACCATTGGGCATACACATAGTCTTTAGCATGGCCCCAATCTCGAACTGCATTAAGATTACCTAATTTAAGTACTTTTTGTCTATCTTGCTTAATACGTGCAACAGCTTGAGTTATCTTTTTAGTAACAAAAGTTTCTCCACGCCTTGGAGATTCATGATTAAACAAAATACCATTACAAGCATAAAGTCCATAAGACTCTCGGTAATTAACTGTCATATAATGAGCATAAAGTTTAGCAACACCGTAAGGAGATTTCGGATAGAAAGGTGTTTTTTCATTTTGTGGCTCAGTACCTGGAATCCCTCCAAATAATTCTGATGTCGATGCTTGATAATATTTACAATCTAATCCAACTTCTTTAACTGCATCAAGCATTCGAGTAGAACCTAGTCCTGATACGTCAGCAGTGTACTCAGGAACCTCAAAAGATACTGCAACATGAGATTGGGCACCTAAATTGTAAACTTCATTAGGGTGAATTTTAGTCAGCAATCTACGAAGATTGCTTGAGTCTGTCAAATCTCCATGATGACAAAATAACCTTTCATGTTTATCAAAAATATGATCAATTCTTGCTGTAGTGAAGACAGAAGATCTTCTAATAATTGCATGAACTTCATAATTTTTTTCTAAAAGAAGTTCAGCCAAATAGGATCCATCTTGACCAGTAATACCCGTGATAAAAGCTATTTTTGACATCTTAAAATTATTTTTTTATGATAGAAAAGTATTATATATTATTATAAGAAAGGGAAAAGCTATAGGTGCAGTTAAAGCTATTACTACATTACATCCTTTCATAGCATCTTTTTCTTAAGCCTTTCACGGCAACATTAACAAGCAATGGAGCCTTTACTCAAAGGCTTCTTGACATTCTACTAGTATATTAGTTCATTTACTAATATCTACCTTCAGTATTAATTAACTATGAAAAACATCAAAGTAAATTTTATTATATTCAAATATAACACACCTACCTATTGGGAAATTCGTTTCCCATGAGATATTGCAATTATTAGGAATGCTTTCATTGCTCAATGTAGTTTTATAGGTTGCAAAAGGAGGCAATAGAGCTTCCTCTAAATTTTCTAAAGAATTATTTTTAACAAGAAAAAACTTAATTATTACACTTTTATTAGTAGGATTTGAAAATAAAAAGTCATAACTATAATCTGATTTAATAACTAACTGAGGGGTGAAGATATGTTTACTTCTTAGTCTTGCCAAAGACTTAATCTGATTTTTTTTATTAAAATATAGCCCTCCAAAATTACCATGCATATAAGAGTATCCAAAAGCTTTTGACTTTCTAAATCCAGTATACCCACGATGTTGAAATGAAATATCAGATAATAATTCAGCATATTTTTCTAATATTTCATCTGGATACTTAGTGTGATGCGTAAAACTTCCCACCTCCTCACTACTTGTTATATCCTTATTAATCTCAAATCTGAAGCTAAACTTAGAATCCTCAACCTCAGAAACTCCACATGGAATTCCTTTTTTATCAAAAAAATTAAAAGAGTGAGTACATTGAATATGCTCACCTGTCAATAGAGCTAAATTATTTTCAGCAATAAAAACTGTTTCGTATCCATCTAGTCTAAATATAAAAAAATCAGACACATCATAATTAATTTTATTAAATTTAGTATGAATAACGCTAAACGGACTGGCATTTAGAAAACTATTAAATTTCACTAATTTTCTAAGTAAATTTTTCATGGCAATTGATTCAACCAGTTTTGCTTTAATAACAGCTGCCCTTTAGACTTATTTTTCAAGAATAACTCTGAGGGAGGATGACTATGTTCTACAGATAAATATCCTAGATTATTGTGAGAAATAAAAATAGGAATCCCTAAAGTATCTTTTGAATAAATACATAACTCCATGTCATCATTTACTGGAATATCAATAATACCAGCAGAATTATGCACATAAATAATACTACCAACTTTCTCTTTCGAATAACTATTGGCAATATTTAAGTGAAATTTTTGTTTTAATGAAAGCTTTTGAGAGTAAAGATTAATAAAAACTACTCTTGTATTAATATCTTTGTTTGTATCCTGCATTAAAGAATCAAATGCTAAGAATGAGCCTTTAACTTTGCTCATTTGATATGGATATTCTCCTTGAAAACTAGAAAAAGACTTATTTTTATAAAAATAAACAGAAGCACGCGCATTAACAGGGCTCATATCAGACTTTCTACTTATTGGCTTTGGCAGTTCATCATATTGATCTAACAGTAGAAAGTCTACTGCACAAGGAACAACAACAACTAATTGTCCAACATCAAGATTATAATCCGAGGAATTTAATACAATATTCTTATCAGTAAATTCAACTTCATCAAGTTTTTCCCAATAAATACTATCAAATTTTTGAGAGTAAAGTCCAACTTTGAAATTAGTCTCAGAACATGAGCTTTTTCTTCTGTTAGGCACAAGGCTAGTTAAGCAGACAGAATTTACTATATCGCTACCTACATTAACAAGAAAAATATAATCTGACATATTTTTTCGTTTTCACAAATAATCAAGCTTCATTTTAACTCTATTATTTGACTTTATAAAAGATTGTATTCTAATTTAAAGTTACTCAAATTCCAAATTTCATTTAATCTATAAGTCAAGACATTAGACTCTTAAAGAGTAATAATTCACTATAATTAATATCAATATTCAACCTGCCTAAAAAATGCTTTTTAAATCATATGAGTTTATTTTTATTTTTTACCATTAACTTTTTTTATATATTTTTATCTAAATCATAAAAAACAATAATTTGAATGCAGAAATCTAAACAGCAAAATATCGCTATTATTGGTGGAGGAGCGAGTGGAATTTTTGCCTCTCTTCGCTGTGCCGAAGTTGCAAAAGAAAAAAAAATTGATATTGATATTCGAGTATTTGAAGCCTCAGCCAAATTGCTAACAAAAGTCCGAATTTCTGGAGGTGGGCGCTGTAATGTAACACATCATATATTTGATGTTAATGATTTTTGCTTAAACTACCCTCGAGGTATGAAAGAACTTCTTTCTCCTTTTCAAAGATTTCAAGCAGCCAATACTATTGAATGGTTTAGAAAAAGAGGTGTTGAAATCAAACATGAAAGTGATGGTCGAATGTTCCCAGTAACAGATAACTCAGAAACAATTATTAATTGTTTTATACAAGAAGCCAATAAGCATAAAATTAAATTATTGAATAAAATGAGTGTTAAAAGTATTAAAAAATTAGTAAATGGTAAAATATCTTTATTCATTAACAAAGATGAATCTTTCGTTGCTGACTCTGTATTAATTGCAACTGGAAGTATGCCAAGTGGTTATCGCTTAGCAAAGAATCTTGGTCACTCCACAACAGAAATCGCCCCTTCACTTTTTACTTTTAAAATTGAAGATACAGTATTAGAAAATCTGTCAGGGATTTCTTTCTCTAACGCCGCCTTAACGCTTAAGATTAATGGTGTAAAGCCTTTTAAACAAAAAGGACCACTATTGATTACTCACTGGGGCTTAAGTGGGCCAGCGCTCCTAAAGCTTTCAGCACTTGCTGCACGTGAAATGATGCATGCCAAATATAAAGCAAAAATAATCATAAATTGGCTAGGGATTGAAAATCAAGATGATGTGGAAAAGTTAATAATTACTATTAAGAATATTAATACAAAGACATCGATAGGCAATGCTTACCCAAGGCAATTAACTAAAAGATTTTGGCTTCAGTTGCTAATTAAGTGCGGAATTTCAAAAGAAAAAAATTGGTCGGAAATAAATAAAAAAGATTTTCTTCATATTATTACAAACTTATTCAGATGTGAACTAGATGTCCTTGGAAAAAGTCGTTTTAAAGAAGAGTTTGTTGAATGTGGTGGGATAAATCTAAATGAAATTAACTTTAAAACTATGGAAAGTAAAATCTGCCCTGGGCTTTATTTTTCAGGAGAAATTATGGATATTGATGGTATTACTGGGGGCTTCAACTTCCAACATGCATGGACTTCTGGATGGATTGCAGGCAACCATATGCCAGTTAGAAAGTTTTTATGATCATACTCCACTTCAAATATCCTAAGTTGTTAGAGCAAAAATATTAAAATAAATACCTTAAAGTTTATCTAAATAACTAACAATCATAGAATAATCAAATGTCTAATATTTACAACTTCATCAAAAAATTCCTTGTACCCTATGTTGTTACATTCATTATTGCGGTCTATAATTTAAGGATTGGTTCAATATTATCGCCAGAAAGTTTTTCCCGAATATCTTCAGCTGATTACCTTATAGCTTTTGAATTTAACTACTTTATTTTCTTTGATACTTTTTCTTTTGTGGTCTTTCTTCCAGAAATATTGATAATTACTCTAATTGCTTTTCTTAAAATTTTGTTTCCTTATGGATGGATGGAGTATTTTTTATATATCAATATTACAGTTGTTTTTTTCATAATTTACTTATTTCAACGATCAATGCTTCATTTAAAAATTAATAATGAAGTAGTAACTATATGCTGTTTTCTTTTCATTTTTTCAATTGATTTCCTAACATGGCCTAGATATATACTCATTGATACTATTTATGTGGGATTATCATTCATATTAATAATTACTACATTATCAATTAGTAGCTTTAATACTAAAAAAATATTTACTTGGTTTCTATGTATTTTATTAATATTACTTAGTAGCCAAAATGCATTACCAATAGTAGTTATGTCGATTTTTTTGTTATCTATATATAGAATAAAACTGAATGGAACATTTACCTTAATTTCACTATTGTCGTTATTTTTATTGACAGCGTTACTTTATTCAATATTTACTACTCAAGTAATGAATGACTCATATTTATCAGAATGGTCACAACAAACAATGAGTCTTGAAAAATTAGGCATAGTTATTCATAGTCGTCCTGAAACATATATAAATATATCTAATGATTTTTTTGGTTTTTTAAAATTATTTTGTTATCGTTTTTTTTCTTTTTTTAACCCTTATGCATCATCTTTCTCCAGTATTCACAATGTTTTTAACTCGGTAATATCTATAGTGTATTTTTCTGGCTTAGTTTTATCTACTTGGAATTGGAAATTTATTACCTCACAGCACCAGCAGTATTTTTTGAAATTAAATTTGTTTATATTTTCTATAGCAATTTTTCATAGCTCGACGTTGATTGACTCTGATTGGAGATTTCGATTCCCAACAATTATTTTAATGATTATGGTAGGAGCAATATCGATGCAGTCAATTTTGAATTCATCTAAGACAGGAGCTACAATTAATTCAAGAGGCAATATTGCTCAAAAAAAATAACATACAAAATACCCTCTCTCTATAAGTTCATAATCTTCTTGCTAAATTTCTAGCAATAACATTCCCTTAAAACACTTACTTAAGTTATGTTTTATAATATTTCTCATCAAATAAACTGGACCAAATTAATAGCTTATCAAATTTAATGTTAAAATTGTTTAATTCTTACAAACTATTTGATTAGATAAAATTATGAGTGCAGAATCAACAAAAACTCGTTCAGTTCGCACTTCAAAATTTATTAATACTTTTTTTGGTGGGAGTGTTATTGATATTGGTGCCGGAAATGACCCTGTAGTTAAACATGCTGAAGTATTCGACTTAATTCATGGGGATGCACAATTTATTATGAATTATAGAGAAAAAGAATCATATGACTGCGTTAATAGTTCACATTGTTTAGAGCACATGCATGATGTTCCTGCTGCTTTTACTCAATGGTGGGGGCTTGTAAAGCCTGGGGGGTATATGGTAACAGTCGTTCCTCATGAAGACCTATATGAACAAGGAGTTTGGCCATCTATATTTAACAGTGACCACAAAGCAACATTTAGAATTAATAAAGAAAACACTTGGTCCCCATCATCTTATGACATCACTAGCCTTGTTGGATCAATTCCTAACGCTATTTTAATATCTGTAGAAGTGCAAGATAAAAATTACGATCATTCGTTACAAGGGAAAAAACTTGGCAAGTTTTCATTAAAAATACATAAGTGGCAAAGAACTAATAATAAAACCAAAAGATTTATCTCAAATATTTTTTATAATTTTTTATACAAAAACTTTTGGATAAAGAGTAACAACAGTTCAGGCAAACCAGTAGATCAGACACTTGGTAATGCACTTGCACAGATACAAGTCGTATTACAAAAAACCAATTGAATAAAACTATTTTATTCCAAATGTAAAAGACTCAGCACATTCGCCTATAATTTCTGAAAGTAGTAAACAATCCTCAAGTGTAAATGTAAGCGGCAGTCTTAAATCAAAAAGACTAGAAAGAATCTTATCTGACACCTCAAGACTTTGTGGCTTAACATATTGCCAGCTCTTATGATTACTGGTAAATCCATTTGGATCATCTCCTCCAAACCACTTAATTTCCACACCAAATTTTTTGTTGAATTCTAAAAAAGCCTTAGCATCGTCGTTAGTGATGCCAGGTATTCTAAATTGAATTGAACTCCCTACATAACTTTCCTCAATAGAGCGCTCAGGAAGCTCAATCCCAACAACTTTTTTAAGTTTT
>Ga0075444_10001467_pt1 | contig 14535 bp, 12 predicted proteins | sample CoawatmetaG01DNA_FD_76836 | JGI IMG/M metagenome (GOLD analysis project Ga0075444, IMG submission 76836) | Marine microbial communities from the West Antarctic Peninsula - Coastal water metaG017-DNA | ecosystem: Environmental > Aquatic > Marine > Coastal | place: Atlantic Ocean: West Antarctic... | reverse complement strand
TCTTACTGTAAAGTTCCAAGTAGTTCCAAAACCAAAGAAGGCTTTGTTATTTGTATTGATACCTCGGTAACTGTCATCTCCTGCCTCTACAAAATTGTTAGTCAGTGATTCAGAAATATATTCAGTATTTCCAACATTATTGATATTTAATCTTAATTTTAAATCAGAATTATCTCTGAAATCAAATTTATAAGACATTCCTACATCACCTAAAAAGTAATTAGGTAACTGAAGAGACCCATTATTATCTAAACTATCAAAATCTGCAGTGTTAATATCTGCATATAATTTTGCAGCATAACGATGACTGTAGTCAATTTTAAAGTTGTCTGTAACTTCCCAATCAAAACCTAACCTTGCAGTAGTTTGAGCCGAGTTACCAACTTTAACACCGTCTAAAAACAAGTTTACAGTTCCAACAGCTTGAAGATCTTGATCAAAAGCAGTTCCAGATACATTACCTGCATATTCCCAGTCTCCTATTGAAGCCATACCAACAAATCTAAAGTTGTCACTAATTTCATAAGTGAAATCTAATTCAACTCCAGTATGTAATTGTTTTATTCCTTGAAGATCAGCAGTTCCTCTAATATTACCATCTCTGTATCCTATAGATTTGAATCTATCTTTCCATTCAGTTCTATATACATTTAAATTTGCTTTAAACTTTTCAGAAGTATATCCATAACCTAATTCAAAACCAGCTACTTTTTCGTTTCTTGGGTTTGAGTTAACAACGTTTTGGTTGTTTAAGAAAACAGCATTTATAAAAGGTTGTTTAGAGTAGTCTCCCATATTCACAAAAACATTGTGGTTTTCATCAATATTCCAGTTTACACCACCTTTAACATTTCCTCCTACAAAATTTTCCCATCCTGTTTCTCTTTCTGGATCAGAATCTAAATAATTAAAATGGTCTATTCTTTTAAATCCTTGTTGAGAAACACCAACCTGAACAAAAGCAGAAATATCATCTGAAACATATTCTAATTGACTAAAAGCACCTGCCCAACGAACTTTACCGTCATTGTTATAAGCAATTTTTTGTTCATCTTCTGTACTTCTGAAAACATTCCATTGTTGTGCTAAATCAGAGCTATATTCTGTAGATAATAAATTTAAAGGATTGTTTATATCGTCATTATCTCTATATCCGTCAGCTCCTAATAAGTTGTCTATTCTTCTGTAGTGAAGACCTGTATAAGAACGAATATCAATTCCAACATCTAATGTTAAATTATCATTTATCTCAGTACTATAGTTAGATAATACACCTACCCAGTTATGAGAATTTACAGAAGCTCTTCTAATCATTCCATTTCTTCTTTCTAAACCATTTGGCATATCACTATCTCGTAATTCGTCATCATTTACAATCTGTAAACCAGTTGATGGATCAGCAGGGTTTGTGTAAGAATAACCACTACTAAAGTTTCCACCTAAACCATTATTTGCTTTTACGATTTCATCCCATTCTACTAATCCTGTATCTGGATTTCTGAATTTGCTAGAACTAGCAAAGTTTCCACCCATTCTACCAATGTCTCCAGTTCCACCACCACGTCCAAAAGAAACGTAAGCAGAGGTAGTTAAAGAAGAAGTTTCGTTAATATCCCAAGACCAGTTAAAAGAAGTAATTGGTTTGTGGTAGAAATTCTGTCTCCAGTTAAATTCTTCACCATTTAAATACCCATGGTTATAGTTGTATTTTTTACCATATTGTAAATAGTCACCTATATCAGCCATATTGAAAAAACTTGTTGTTCTTTGGTTGTGTGTTTGAGGTGCACCAGTTAACATAAATTGGAAGTTATGATCTCCTTTGTCCCATCCTAAACCGATGAAATAATTGAATCCTTCAAATTTTGTTCCGTCTACATACCCATTACCAGCAGTTCTACTCATTAAAAATGAAGCAGCAAAACCATTTTCGTTTTTACCTGTGTTATAAGAAGCTAAGTTTTTGAAATACCCATCGTTACCAACAGATGATACAATAGATCCCCCTTCTTTTAAGTCTGTAGTTTTGGTAACAATATTAATTGTTCCACCAACAGATGAAATTGCTAGTTTAGAAGAACCTAATCCTCTTTGAACCTGCATAGCAGTTGTTACATCTGCAAGTCCTGCCCAGTTAGACCAATAAACTCTACCATTTTCCATATCGTTTACCGGTACTCCGTTTATTAATACGGCAATGTTTTCTTGAGCAAAACCACGAATAGTAATTCTAGCATCTCCAAAACCACCACCAGATTTGGTTGCGTATACAGATGGAGTATTATTTAAAAGTTCTGGAAATTCTTGAGAACCTAATCTATCTTGAATCTCTGCAGCTTTAATAGTAGATTTAGCAACAGGTGTTTGTCTGTCTTTAGCGATATCTACAATACCTCTTAATACTACTTCTTCTAAGATGTTTCCATCTTCTTCTAATTTAATGTTTCCTAAGTCTCCTGCACTTGTAAATGCAAATTCCTTAGATTTAAAACCTAAATAAGAAACTACGATAGTTCCACTTTCAGTAGAAGCGGTTAGCATAAATTTCCCGTTAAAATCTGTTTCTGTTCCATTTGTTGTACCTTTAATTACAACACTTGCCCCTGGTAATCCTTCGTTAGTTTCATCAACGATAGTACCAGAAATTTTTGTTTGGCCAATTACTGTAGCAGCTATTAAAAATAGAGCTACGAATAATAAGTTCTTAAAGTTTTTCATTATTGAGTATTAATGTTATTAATTCTCTGCAAAAGTCTTTCATTTTCAGAGTTTCAATGTTAATTTAATGTTAAATTTTAACAAATTATTAACTCCAATAAATATAGGTTTATATTAAACAAAATTCTGTTTTTCAGAGAATTAGATATCAACGACTTTATTAACAAATTATTGTGAAAACAATAATCTTATTTAAGAGTAGATTTTAATTGTTGTTTAAGAGCTTTTTTGCCAGCTCTTTCCCTAGTTCTACACCAAATTGGTCATAGCTAAAAATATTCCAAATGACCCCTTGTACAAATATTTTGTGTTCATACATTGCAATTAATTCCCCCAAAGACTCTGGAGTTAATTTTTTAAATAAAATGGCATTACTTGGCCTGTTGCCTTCAAATACTTTATAAGGTAGAAGTGAGTTAATTGTAGAGGTATCTCCAGTAAACTTAAGCTCTAGGTGAACTTCCTCTTTAGATTTTCCAAAGGCTAAGGCATCCATTTGTGCATTATAATTGGCCATTAATTTTTGATGATGATCCGTTAACTCATACAAGGAGGTCTCATAACCAATAAAATCTGAAGGGATTAACTTTGTTCCTTGGTGCACTAACTGCATGAATGCATGTTGCATGTTGGTTCCTGTGCTTCCCCAAACAATAGTTCCTGTTTGATAGTCTACTAAATTTCCATTTCTATCTACACTTTTACCATTGCTTTCCATAATTGCCTGTTGTAAATACGGCGCTAATTTTGTTAAATACTGAGTGTATGGTAGAATTGCTTCAGACTCAGCCTTGTAAAAATTATTATACCAAATACTTAAAAGAGCTAAAATTACTGGGATATTTTGATCAAAGTCACTATTTTTAAAATGGAGATCCATTTTTTCTGCACCATTTAAAAGAGATTTATAATGATCAAAACCAACCGATAAACTTATAGAAATACCTACTGATGACCACAAAGAAAAACGACCGCCAACCCAGTTCCACATTGGAAATACATTTTTAGGATCTATTCCAAAAGCATCAATAGCCTCTGAGTTTGTAGAAACTGCAACAAAATGTTTAGCGATGTCAAATTGAGATGCAGCTTTTAAAAACCAATTTTTAATAGTGTTAGAATTGGTTATTGTTTCTTGGGTTGTAAATGTTTTTGAAACAATCACAAATAAGGTAGTTTCTGGATCTAATTTTTTTAAAATCTCAGAAACATGATCTCCATCTATGTTAGAAACAAAATGTGTTGTTAAGTGGTTTTTATAGAACTGTAATGCCTCTACAATCATATCTGGTCCAAGATCAGAACCACCAATTCCTATATTTACAATATCTGTTATTTTTTTGCCAGTATATCCTTTCCAGTCTCCAGAGATTACTTTGTTAGAAAAAGCTCTTATCTTTCTCAGTGCTTTTTTAATCTCAGGTTTTATGTCTTTATTATTTATTATTAACTCCTCTTCAGAGTTGCTCCTTAAAGCTGTGTGTAATACAGCTCTATCTTCTGTAACATTAATGACTTCTCCAGAAAAATATTTATCAATTGCATCCTTTAGTTCTACCTCATTTGCTAGCTCAACTAATAAGTCTATTGTTTTTTGTTCGATCCTGTTTTTAGAAAAATCTAAGAATAAATCGTTAAAATTTAATGAAAATTTTCCCTTTCTATCTGAATCTATTTTAAATGCTTCTTTAATGGAAAAAGAATCCATCTCTGCAAAATGAGATGCTAATTTTTTCCATGCTTCAGTTGTTGTTGGGTTTATGTTTTGTAATGGCATTTTGCTTATTTTTGAACGACTAGTTGGTTATTTTGATTAGGAAATTCTATGTTATCAAGCTGAGTTTTAAATGGCTCAATAAATTTTTTATAACTTGGCTTAAGACTCTTTTTTAAAGGTTTTGCTGAAGGAAGCTTTTGTTTGAAGGGGTCTACTTGCTTTCCGTTTTTCCAGAAGCGATAGCAAACATGAGGGCCGCTAGTGTTACCTGTCATCCCAACCCAACCAATAACATCTCCTTGTTTAACATACTTACCTCGTTTAACTTTTCTCCTACTCATATGAAGATATTGAGTAGAATAGGTATTGTTATGTCTTATTTTTACATAATTTCCATTACCTCCCTTTTTTCTAGATTCTGTAACGGTTCCGCTGGCGGTAGCCATAATAGGAGTTCCTGCTTTTGCAGCAAAGTCAGTTCCTTTGTGAGGCTTTACTCTTCCATAGTATGCTATTTTTCTTCTTAAATTGAATCTTGAGGAAACTCTGTACTGAAATTTAATGGGAGATCTTAGAAACTGACTTCTTAACATATTACCCTTTTCATCATAATATTCTGGAATACCTTTAATAGAGTCTGGCACAAATCTGTAGGCATAAAAATCTCTATTGTTATGATCAAAAAGGGCTGCTTTTACTTTTCCATAACCAACAAAAACACTATCATCTATAAATTTTTCTTCGTAAATTAATTTAAATTGATCTCCTTTTTGAAGCTTATAAAAGTCTAAAGTCCAAGCATAAATATCTGCAACATCATAGGTTAAATTAGGATTCAAATGAAGGCTATCCATTGCCTCAGATAAGGTAGAGTAAATGTTGCCTGAAACTTCTTTTTCTACTATTTTTATAGGTTTTCTGTAGGTATAGGCAACTATGGTAGAGTCTTTAAAATCTACAATAGTGGCTCTTGCTTTGCTGTTTTTGTAGATAAAGACTTCTGCTTTCTCTAGAGAATCTTTACTGGCAAGTATCATATAGGGTTTTCCAGCTCTTATTCTTCTAACATCAAAGGTGTCTTTAATGCCTTTTGCAATGGCATTTATTTTAGGGTAATACACGTGATGCCTGTCTAGAATAATCCCAAAACTTTCTCCTTTTTTAATAGTGTCTTTAATTACTTTGTAATCGTTTAATGTATAGCCAAATTCATGAATAATTTTAGGAACTGAGGCTGTAATTTCATCAGAAGCGTCTAGGGTATCTTTAATGTTGTCTTTACCACAAGACAAAACTATGAATAGAACAAAAAGAAGAATACTTAATTTTTTCAATGTTGTTAGATTTTATTCTTCAATAAGAATGTGGTAAAAATACAATTTAATCAATGATAATTTTGAATGAATTTGCTAATCCTTTAAAAGCTTTTAATTCTGCTCTTAAAGAACCAACTGCTAATGATGCTTTTAATTTAATTGGTATTTTGTTGTCGTCTGCAGTAACCCAAATAGTCACACTTTCACTCTCTTTAAAAATTCTTCCAGATTGAACGATAGGTCTTAATTTGATTGTTTTTATTTTCCCAAAAGTTGTTTTTATGATTTCAGTTCCTAAAAAACGTAGCTTAAAGGCAAATGTTTTTGAGTCAAAAAACATATTTAAATCAATCTCATCTCCAGTTTTTATAGAGTCAACATCAATAGTCCTTAAAAAGTAAAAAGCAGAAATCATGTCTTGCACATTGTCAAAAGGAACCTCTTTTACAGTATTGTATTTATAATCTTCAACAGTAGCGATTTTTGTTTCTTGATTAAACTCTGTATCTCTTTTTATAGTGTAGCCACCTTCATTAACATTTCGTTTAAATAAATAAGGGATCACTTTATTGGTATCAAAATAAGACTCATAAATATCTCTTACTTTAAAAAACCAACCAATTACTGTGCTTGTTTCTCCCAGACCTGTTGCATGAAAAACTTTTTTGCTGTTTAAGTCTACTTCTTCAAGGGTAAGTTTGGCAGTACCCGCTTTTAGAAAACCACTATAGCTCATTTTATATTCTAACCACTCACCAGCTTTAAAAGGGGTGGTTTTTTCTTGCCCAAGAAAAAGTGATGATAAAGAGAGTAAATAGCAAACTAAAATAATTTTTTTCATAAACATCAAACATATAAAAATTGAATGACAATCATCTTCATAATAAAAACAAAAACCCGTCCATTTTTATAACAGAAGACTTTTTTAACGAAAAATTATCATTTTGTTTAAAATGTTCCCCAGTTTTTTAACTCTTCTTCAGACCACAAATACGGATAAAAAATTCTGCGTTGGTATTTTGGATGTAAGTATTTCCTCCAACTACTTCCTCCAGTAGCTTCTACTTCTTTTTCTTTACCTCCTAAATACTTTCCTGCAGCATCATAGTGTGCAAGCACCCATGTTACATTTACAGTATAATCATAGTGGCGCATTGCTTTTATTAATGCGGGATCTTTTTGAACATCTTCAGGCAATTGTTTAAATTTCTTTGACAGATTACATTCATTATAATCTTCCATGAAATCAATAAAATCTCCCATATACTTTTTGTCAAAAAGCGAAATTAAAATTGATTTTTCTCCGGTAGTATGGTTCTTGCCTGCTGCCTGCCAATACAAATGATCATAAGCATTTTTAAATGGAGAATTTCGATCTATAGTGTCTCTAAAACGAGCATCAATTAAATTTATTAATTCAGTAGATGCAAATTCTATTTTTCGGTATTGGGCGCTTTGAAAACCACTTGCAGGAGTTAATGTATTTCTAAACTTGAGATATTGCTCGCGTTCCATTCCATCAGCCATCACACTAAATGAATTGCTCAACATATCAAAATATCTACTAATTCTCATTAAATGCATTGAAAATTTTTCTGCACTAATTTCACCAGTTTTTGCCACTTGATCAATTTCCCACAAAATCATTTTAAATAACAATTCGTTTACCTGATGATACATGATAAACACCATTTCGTCTGGTTGATCTGTTCTTGGTATTTGTAAGCCTAATAAGGCATCGGTTTGAATATAATCCCAATAGGTAATTGGTGTACTCCATAGCAAGCCTTCTAACATAGAGTCTAATGGAACACCTAGCTTTTTGTACTTGTCTTCAATGGCTTTTAATAGTTCTTCTTTACTCATAATTATTGAAAGTTGTGCTAAAGTAGCAAGATGCTGTATTCAAACCTTGCTATAATTTCTTAATTTATAATTGCTGAAATAAGAAGCAATAAAGGAATCAGAATCAAAATAGAAAATAGTCCTATTCTAAGGTACTTATTTCTAATTGTAAGCTTTTTAATTACTTTGATTAATGCTCTTAAAGGGCTATTCATTTTTATGCTAGGCTCTTTTTCTCAATTTATAATGTGCCTCTTTTTGCTTGTTCTCTTTCTATAGACTCAAATAATGCTTTAAAGTTTCCTGCTCCAAAACCTTTGGCTCCCATTCGTTGAATAATTTCAAAAAACAAGGTGGGTCTATCTTCTATAGGTTTTGTGAATATTTGTAATAAATATCCTTCTTCATCTGCATCAATCATAATACCCAAACCTTTTAGTTTTTTGATATCTTCTCTTAATTCGTGGCTAAATTCTTCTAATCTTTCAGGAACAGATCTGTAATATTCTTCGGGTGGTGTAGATAAAAACTCCACTCCATTTGCTTTTAATTGAGATACTGTTTTTATAATATCATCTGTTGCAACGGCAATATGCTGTACACCAGAACCCTCATAAAAATCTAAATACTCTTCAATTTGAGAACGCTTAGCTGCTTTTGCAGGTTCATTTATTGGAAACTTAATTCTTCCATTTCCATTAGACATTACTTTACTCATTAAAGCAGAATATTCTGTGTGAATTTGCTTGTCGTCAAAAGATAAAAAGTTTTCAAACCCCATCACGTCCTCATACCATTTTACCCAAACATCCATTTGATTCCAGCCAACATTACCAACCATATGATCAATATATTTTAAACCTGCGGCTGGTGGATTATAATCTGATTCCATTTTTTCAAATCCTGGTAAAAAAGCTCCGTTGTAATTCTTGCGCTCTACAAACATGTGAACGGTTTCTCCGTAGGTATAGATTCCTGCTCTGACAACTTCTCCATGTTCATCAGATTCTACGGTAGGCTCCATATAAGATTTTGCACCTCTTGAAGTTGTTTCTTGATATGCTTTTCTAGCATCCTCTACCCAAAGTGCAATAATTTTCACACCATCACCATGTTTTACAATATGGTCGTTGATGGGTGATTTACTATTTAAAGGTGTTGTAAGCATTAACTTTATTTTATCTTGTGTTAATACATAGCTTACAGAGTCTGTTGAGCCAGTTTCCAACCCACGATACGCATGAGATTGAAAACCAAAAGCTGTTTTATAAAAGTGTGCAGCCTGTTTTGCGTTACCAACATAAAATTCTACATAATCGGTTCCCAGTAACGGAAGGAAATCTTGTGCTCCTTCAAATATTTTTTCTAAACCGTAGTCTACTGATTTTATTTCTTTTGACATTATATTTTGTTTAATAGTTATTGTAATAATTGATTTATTTTTAAATATTCAATTACCACATAGCTCTTAAATGGGCTGTAATATCTACTCTTTTTTCTAGCATATTATTCTAACCAAGACTTATGATAATCTTCATCTGCAATTTTCATGGCTTCTTCAGTTACTTTTAAAGGCTTAAATGTGTCTACCATTACTGCCAATTCTGCTGTTTTAGTATGACCAATACTTCTTTCTGTAGCTCCCGGGTGCGGACCATGAGGAATACCTGCTGGATGCAATGAAATATGACCAGCATCTACATCATTTCTACTCATAAAATCTCCATCAACATAATAGAGTACTTCATCAGAATCTATATTGCTATGATTGTATGGTGCTGGAATTGAATCTGGGTGATAATCATACAAACGAGGTACAAAACTACAAATAGCAAAGGCATCGGTTTCAAAGGTTTGATGTACTGGAGGTGGTTGATGAATTCTTCCTGTAATTGGTTCAAAATCGTGAATAGAAAATGCATATGGGTAGTTATAGCCATCATATCCTACCACATCAAAAGGATGCGAGGCATAGACCATTTCTATAATATCATCTTGCTTTTTTACCTTTATTAGAAAATCTCCTTTTTCATTATGAGTTTCTAATTCTTGAGGCTGCCGAAGATCTCGCTCACAATAAGGAGAATGTTCAGCCAGCTGTCCAAACCAATTTCTATAACGTTTTGGTGTATAAATTGGACGGTAAGATTCTACAATAAACAAACGGTTGTTGCTACTATCAAAATCTATTTGATAAATAATTCCACGAGGAATTAACAAATAATCACCATATTTAAAATCAAGATTACCAAGATGTGTTCTCAGTTTTCCTGACCCTCTGTGAATAAAAATTAATTCATCTGCATCTGTGTTTTTATAAAAATAATCTTTTAGAGAAATTTTGGGTGCAGCCAAAATAATATTACAATCAGAATTTGTTAATACTACTTTTCTGCTTTTTAAATAGTCGTCTTCTGGCGGAACTTGAAATCCTTTAAAACGATACGACTTTATATTATTTTCTTTGGCAATTTTTGGTGCTATGGAGTATTGTTTTCTAATTTCTTTGACCATGGTTGGTCTGTACTCATGATATGAGTTAGAAGACATTCCATCAAAACCGATGGTTCCAAAGAGCTGTTCGTAATACAAACTACCGTCAGCTTTTCTAAATTGTGTATGTCTTTTGGGGGGTATTTTTCCTAGTTTATGATAAAAAGGCATAATTTCTAATGTAAATGAATTAATATTTAAATGTAACAATAATCTAACAGAAAAAATTGTTACAACTATAAATTGCTTAATTGTTACACTAGATCCTTATTCAGGGTTCCTTTTGATGAGGTGTTTTAATAAAATTAGTAACTCTAACCAATACATATTGAGTTTGCTTTTAATAGATAGCTTTACAAATATAATTAAAAGAATGAAGGAAGCTTAACTCTCAGGAGCTAATTCTAGTTCTAACCCATCTAGAGCTGATGTGATGTAAATTTGACAACCCAATCTACTGTTATCTTGAACATAAAAAGCTTCAGCCAACATTAAATCTTCATCTGGGCTCATTTCAGGAAGTTCATGATCCGAGGTTATATAGCATTGGCATGATGCACACATTGCCATTCCTCCACAAACACCAATAGTTCCTTCTTCTGCAAGTTCATAAGACCTCACCACTTCCATAATATTCATGGCCATGTCTGTAGGCGCTAGAATTTCGTGCAAAGCACCGTTTCTGTCTGTTATTTTAATAGAAATATCTGACATTACTCAATTTTTTTCACAACGGCTTTTGGAGCTTCTTTTTTAGAACCGTCAAATCCTTCAACTCCACCAACTGTAGTATACTTCATCACATACTTTTTGTTTGGATGAATTCGTTTGTAAGCACTCTGGCACATTAAGGTGGCTTCATGAAAGCCACATAAAATTAATTTTAATTTTCCAGGATAGGTATTTACATCACCTATTGCATAAATTCCCGGAATATTGGTTTGATAATCTAATGCGTTATTTACTTTGATTGCATTTTTTTCTATGTCTAACCCCCAGTTGGCAATAGGGCCAAGTTTTGGAGACAATCCAAATAATGGAATAAAGTGATCTACCTCTAGTTTAATTTTTTCTTCACCATTTTTTACAATAGAAACACCTGTTACTTTTTCATCTCCTAGAATCCCTGTAACCTCAGCAGGTGTTATCATGGTAATTTTCCCTGCATCTTTTAATTCCTGCACCTTGTCAACAGAATCTAAGGCTCCTCTAAATTCATTTCTTCTATGAACCAGACTTACTTCAGAGGCAATATCTGTTAAAAAAATAGCCCAATCTAAAGCAGAATCTCCACCACCAGCAATGACTACTTTTTTATCTCTGTATAGTTCTGGGTCTCTAATGATGTATTCTACACCAACATCCTCAAAATCAGCAATGTTTGGAATGGGCGGCTTTCTAGGTTCAAAACTTCCTAATCCTCCTGCAATAGCTACAATTGGAGCATGGTGCTTTGTCCCTTTATTTGTAGTTACTATAAAAGTGTCGTCTTCTAATTTTTCAATAGTTTCTGCACGCTCACCTAAGGTAAAACCTGGTTGAAAAGAGCTAATTTGCTCTAGTAATTTGCTGGTTAAATCACCTGCTAAAATTTCAGGATAGGCAGGGATATCATAAATGGGTTTTTTGGGATATATTTCTGAACATTGCCCTCCAGGTTGAGGTAATGCGTCTATTAAATGGCATTTTAATTTTAGTAAACCCGCTTCAAAAACGGTAAAAAGTCCAGTAGGCCCTGCACCAATAATTAAGATATCTGTTTTGATCATTTCTAACTAAAAATCAGGTAAAACAAGAGTTGAATAGTTGTGTTTTTATCAGTTAATCAATATTAATGACTTGCTGAATATGAGGAGCATATTTTTTAATGGTTGCTTCTACACCATTTTTAAGTGTCATCTGATTTACAGAACAACCACTACATGCACCTTCTAATTGAACTTTAACAACTGCATCTTGTATAGATAGTAGTCTAATGTTTCCACCGTCACTTTCTAAGAAAGGACGAATTTCGCTCAGTGCTTTTTCAACGTTTTCTAATGTTTCTTGTGTTGTCATAAACTTACTTTTTTACTGCGCTACAACCACTCATTGTTGTAATTCTTACAACTTCTGTTGGTGGTAAATTAGCATTTCTTTTTAGCAATTCTGAAACCATTTCTTTGGTGATGTCAGTAAAAGCCTTTTCTAATGGTGTATTTTCTTGTAATGCCACCGGATGACCAACATCTCCAGCTTCACGAATGCTTTGAACCAAAGGAACTTCTCCTAAGAATTTAGTGGCAATATCTTCGGCTAAATGTTTTGCACCATCTTTTCCAAAGATATAATATTTATTATCAGGGAGTTCTTCTGGTGTGAAGTAAGCCATATTTTCTACGATTCCTAATACTGGAACCTGAATACTTTCTTGTTGAAACATGGCAACTCCTTTTTTAGCATCAGCCAAGGCAATATTTTGAGGTGTACTTACAATAACGGCTCCATTTATAGGCAATGCTTGAACAATAGACAAATGAACATCTCCTGTTCCTGGAGGTAAATCAATCAATAAGAAATCTAATTCTCCCCAATCTGCATCAAAAATTAACTGATTAAGTGCTTTTGAAGCCATAGGGCCTCGCCAAATAACAGCTTGGTCAGGGTTTGTAAAAAAACCTAATGATAATAATTTTACACCGTAGTTTTCTACTGGTTTCATTTTAGAACGACCCTCTATGGTCACAGAGATGGGTCTTTCTTTTTCTACATCAAACATTAAATGCATAGACGGGCCATAAATATCTGCATCTAAAACACCAACCTTAAAGCCCATTTTTGCTAAACTAACTGCAGTATTGGCTGTGATGGTAGATTTCCCTACACCTCCTTTACCCGAGGCAATGGCAATAATATTTTGAATATTTGGAATTTCTTTTCCTTTAATAAGGTTTGAATTTTCTTCTTTTTTTGGAGTTGCAATAGATGTTACATTCAATTTTACAACGATCTTTTCGTCTACCTGTGAATGAATTGCTTTTTTTATTTCTAGTTCAATTTTCTTTTTGGCTTGTAATGTTGGATTGCTGATAGATACATCAACAACTACTTCATTTCCAAACACAACTAAATTGGTAATATTTTTATTTTCAACCAGACTTTTTCCTTCACCTGGCTCTGTGATGGTTTCTAGTGCGTTGTATATATCTTGTTTCGTTAAAGACATGCTATTTTTTGTTGATTTATTCTAAAGTGCAAAGATAGCGCTAAAGCTTTAGATAGAAAAGCATGTAAATTCCAAATATCTATAAAGAAATAAGCGAAGTTTATGGGAGCTCTTTCATTGGGTCCCAAAATACTTTTTCTAATTCTTGAATTTGATTTTCTATGATTATAATTCCTTCACTTTCTAATAATTGCTGCATTAAATTGGTTCCGTCAAAATGATGTTTTCCAGTGAGCAATCCTTTTCTATTAACAACTCTATGTGCAGGAACTTCTTGTGTTTGGTTATGAGAATTATTCATTGCCCAGCCAACCATTCTAGCAGATTTAGCAGCGCCTAAGTATTTAGCAATACTTCCATAATTGGTTACTTTACCATATGGAATTAAACGCGCAATTTTGTAGACTCTTTCAAAAAAGTTGTCAGATTCTTTCATAAGGGAAAGATAGCAATAATGATTTTTTCTTTGACCAAGAAAAAGCAAAAAGTACTGGAGTAACTTAGAAATTCAATGAAAACTTAATGTAGGTAATTGCTTTTCCTTTTTCTAAGTATTTCTTTTCATAAAAAGTTTGCGTTCCTGTTACTTCATCAGGCGAGTAATAATCTTTGTAAACATCGTGGTTAGAATGTAAAACTTCATGACCTTCACCGTGTAACAAGCCTAAAGTATAGCCGTGCATAAATTCGCTATCTGTTTTTAGGTTTACAACGCCATTTTCTTTTAAAATATGATCATATTTTAAAAGAAAAGCATGATTTGTCATTCTGTGCTTAGTACGCTTATATTTAATTTGAGGATCTGGAAACGTAATCCAAATTTCATCAACTTCCCCTTTATCAAAGATATAGTCTACTAATTCTATTTGGGTTCTTACAAAGGCTACGTTTGTTAAATTATCTTCTAGAGCGGTTTTAGCGCCTCTCCAGAAACGAGCACCTTTAATATCTATACCAATAAAATTTTTATCTGGATTTTTTTCAGCTAAAGCAATAGTGTATTCACCTTTGCCACAACCTAATTCAATAATGATTGGATTCTTGTTATTAAAAAAAGAATGCCACTTTCCTTTGTGAGAGAAGTTATTAAGAACGTCGTCTCTTGTTGGTTGAATGACATTAGGAAACGTTTCGTTTTCATTAAAACGCTTCAATTTATTTTTACTTCCCAAAATAGTATTTGATTAAGCGCGATCCTCAGTTCCTTCTTTAACGAATTTTCGAGATTCCTTCATCCAATA
>Ga0075444_10001459_pt1 | contig 14571 bp, 8 predicted proteins | sample CoawatmetaG01DNA_FD_76836 | JGI IMG/M metagenome (GOLD analysis project Ga0075444, IMG submission 76836) | Marine microbial communities from the West Antarctic Peninsula - Coastal water metaG017-DNA | ecosystem: Environmental > Aquatic > Marine > Coastal | place: Atlantic Ocean: West Antarctic... | reverse complement strand
TTTATAGATAATTATATTAAGTTTTCAGAAAATAACTTTGATTCAGACTCTGCAATTACAGCCGTTAATTTTGAAAATAGTTTAGTTTCTAAAGGGGAAGGATTCTCAATTCAATTAGGTGGAATTGCAAAAATTAAATCAATAAGACTAGGACTTACATACCAATCTCCTACGTGGTATACAATGCAAGATGAAACTTATCAATTTTTAGAAGTGAACTCAGTTGATGTTAACGGAGTGAAGTTTCAAGATGTAATAGATCCAAGAGTTCTTAATGTTTATCCTGAATATGATTTAACATCTCCATCGGCAATAACTACAAGTTTCGCAGTAATTTTTGCTAAAATCGGTTTATTAAGTATAGATATTGTTAACAGAGATTATTCAAAAGTTAAATTGAAACCCAACAGAGATTTTTTAAATTTGAATAAAGAAATTACTTCCAAATTAAAGAATTCACAAGACATAAGAATAGGTACTGAATTTAGAATCAATAAATTTAGTTTAAGGGGAGGCTTTACAAAAGTTGGTAGTCCATACAAAGACTCAAAAATAATGAAAGAATCAAATTCACGTTCATTTGGTTTAGGCTATGATTTTGGTGAAACATTGGTCAACTTTTCTTACAGAATTGTGAGTTCAGAAAAGAATAAACAGCTTTTTGATTCAGGATTGACTGATTATGCTAAAATAAACACTAATCAAACAGTATCAAGTTTATCTGTAATTTTTAAATTTTAATAAACTAATAATTAAAATCTATTATACTATTTAGTAATCTTTAATTATCTTTGTCGTAGAATTATTTTTATTATGAAATACGATAAGTTATTTGAAGATCAAATAGATTTGTTAGGAGAAGATCATATAGGTTCTTCATCTGAAACACCAATTAGAGATAATGCATTTGATATTTCTGATGATGATAAAATTGCATCGATAGAAAAAGATGTATATAATATTTTAGAAACATTAGGCATGGACTTGAATGATGATAGTTTAAAGGGAACACCTAAAAGAGTCGCTAAGATGTTTGTAAAAGAAATATTTGGAGGATTAAAACCAGAAAACCTTCCTAAATCCTCTACATTTGAAAATAAATACAATTATAGTGAGATGTTAGTTGAAAAAAACATTACTGTTTATTCGACGTGTGAGCATCATTTATTACCAATTGTAGGTAGAGCTCATGTGGCATATTTTTCAAAAGGAAGAGTGATTGGTTTATCAAAAATGAATAGAATAGTAGAATATTTTGCAAAAAGACCACAAGTCCAAGAAAGGTTGACTATCCAGGTTGTTAAAGCTTTACAAAAAGCCTTAAATACTCAAGACGTAGCTTGCGTTATTGATGCAAAACATTTATGTGTTAATTCAAGAGGAATTAAAGATATAGATAGTAGTACTGTTACTGCAGAATTTGGAGGAAAATTTCAAGATCAAAATATAAAAAGAGAATTTTTAGATTATCTTCGTAATGAAAGTTCACTCTAACTTATAATGAAATCTGTTTTTTATAAAGATTTAAAAATATACAACTCACTTAGCGGTAAAAAGGAACTTTTTGTTCCTGTAAATAAAAAAAATGTTGGTATTTATGTCTGTGGACCAACTGTTTACAATAATGCACATTTAGGTAATTGTAGAACTTTTATATCATTTGATTTAATTAATAGATATTTATCTCATTTGGGTTATAAAGTTAGGTATGTAAGAAATTTAACAGATGTAGGTCACTTAGAAAATGATGATGATTCAGGAGAAGATAAAATTTCTAAAAAGGCAAGAATCGAAAAATTAGAGCCAATGGAAGTTGCTCAAAAGTATACTTTAGATTTTCATCAAACAATGAATAAATTCAATACTCTAGCACCTAACATAGAACCAACCGCATCCGGTCACATTATAGAACAAATAGATAGTATTAAAAAAATACTAGAATCAGGCAATGCTTATGAGAAAAATGGATCTGTATATTTTGATGTTTTAAAATTCAACAAAAAGGGTAAATATGGTAAATTAAGTGGTAGAAAAATTGAGGACATGATGAATAATTCTAGAGATTTAGAAGGAAGTTCTGATAAAAAAAATCCTCAAGATTTTGCTTTATGGAAAAGAGCCGAGGATAGTCATATAATGTTTTGGAATTCTCCATGGGGAAAAGGGTTTCCAGGCTGGCATTTAGAATGTACTTCAATGAGTAAAAAATATCTTGGTGATTATTTTGATATTCATGGAGGAGGAATGGATTTAAAGTTTCCTCATCACGATTGTGAAATAGCCCAATCTGAAGCAATCGATAATAAAAATCCAGCTAAATATTGGATGCACACGAATATGCTTACATTAAATGGTAAAAAAATGTCTAAATCAATAGATAATTTTATTTTACCAAATGAAATATTTTCAGGAAAAAATAAAATTTTAGACAAGAAATTTAGTCCTAATGTTGTTAAGTTTTTTATTTATCAAGCTCATTACAGAAGTATATTAGACATTAGTAACGATGCATTATTGGCTTCTGAAAAAGGGCTAAAAAAACTAATGGATGGATTTAATTCAATTTTAAATTTAGTTTGCAACAATCAAAAATCTGATTTTGATGTTGAAAATTGGATTTCTAATTGTTATTCAAAAATGAATGATGATTTCAACACTCCAATGTTAATCGCTGAAATTTTCGAATGTTTAAAGTTTATTAACAGTGTCAAGATTGGTAAAAAAAACTTAAATGAGTTAGATAAAGAAAAAATTAAAAATATATTTAGAGTATTCCTTTTTAGTATTCTTGGTTTGGATAGTGTTGACGAAAACGACTTAATTAATAATAAAATTTCCTCCGATTTGATAGAGCTATTAATAAAAATAAGAAACCAGTCAAGAGTAAATAAAAATTTCGAATTATCTGATCAAATTAGAGATGATTTAATTAGCCTGGGTGTTCAATTGAACGATGATAAAAATGAATCTTCATACAAACTGATTTAGTGAAAAAATTAATAGTATATCCTGTACTTTTATTTATTAAATTTTATCAAATAATTATTTCTCCAGTTCTACCATCAACATGCCGGTATTCGCCAACTTGTTCAGAATACTCCAAACTATGTTTAATTAAATTCGGTATCATTAAAGGGTCTATTCTTTCAATTAGAAGGATTGTTAAATGCAATCCTTTGGGAGGCAATGGATTTGATCCAGTCCCTTAATTTTATTTATATTTATTAAAATTTTACACATGATATTCTTAAAAATTGACTGGACACCTAATGAGATTTTTCTATCTCTAGGTCCAATTCAGATATATTGGTATAGCATAATGTTTATACTTGCTTTTTCTCTTGGTTATTATATTGTTCAAAAGATATATACCAACGATAATAAATCATTAGAGCTCGTAGAACCTTTATTTATATACATTGTTTTAGGTACACTTATTGGAGCTAGATTAGGTGAAGTATTTTTTTATAACTGGGAATATTTCCAAAATAATTTAGTAGAAATTTTTTTACCAATAAAAAAGGAGCCTAATAGTTCTCTTCTATTTGGAATGATTGATGGGTTTAAATTTGTTGGCTACAGAGGCTTAGCTAGTCATGGAGCTGCAATTGGAATTGTTACTTCCATGTTCATTTATAAACATAAATTTAAATATGATTCTGTTTTATGGATTTTTGATAGAATTGTAATTCCAATTTCTATTGGAGGAATGTTTGTTAGGATTGGAAACTTTTTTAACTCTGAAATAGTTGGTAAATATACTGAGTCAAACTTTGGTATTGTCTTTTTAAATAATGGAGAAATATATCCTAGACATCCAGCACAATTATATGAAGGTTTTGGTTATTTACTACTTTTTATTGTTCTATGGAAATTATATTGGATCACAGATTTTAAAAACCAAAAAGGTTTTCTTTTTGGACTTTTCTTTTTAGGTTTATTTTCCATCCGATTTTTAGTTGAATTTGTTAAAGAAAGTCAAGGTGGATGGTTTGAGGACCAACTAGGAGTTTTATCCACCGGGCAGTGGCTAAGCATACCATTTATATTAATTGGTATTTTCTTTATGATAAGAAGTAAAAAAAATATTTAAATTACTTTTTAAGACTTTTTCTAAGAGTGTCAAACATTACGGGAGTTGCGATAAAAACGGAGGAGTACGTTCCAACCATCACACCAATAATTAGCGCAAACATAAATCCTTGAATCGATTCACCACCAAAAATAAATATGGCTAGAAGAACAACTAAAGTTGTAAATGATGTATTTAATGTTCTACTAAGTGTAGAATTTAAGGCACCATTTACTGTCTTTTTAAATTCCCAAGATTTATTAATAAATCTAAATTCTCTGATCCTATCAAAAACTACAACTGTATCGTTCAATGAGTAACCGATGACGGTCAAAATAGCTGCAATGAACGCTTGATTAATTTCCATATTAAAAGGCATAAATGAGTATGATATAGAAAACACTCCTAATACTATTAAAACATCATGAAAAACAGCCGCAACAGCTCCTAATGAATACTGCCAGTTTCTAAATCTTATCAGTATATAAAGAAATACAACAATTAATGAGCCAAAAATTGCAAAAAATGAGTTTCTTTTAATATCATCAGCAATAGTTGGACCAACTTTTATAGAAGACATTATACCTATTTGTTTGTCTTCTGAACCATTTACAAAATCATCATACTTTAAATTAGCAGGAAGATGATTTTTTAAAGAGGTAAATAACATTTTTTGAATTTCTGAATCTATCTCTGAACCCTCAACATTTACTTTATAGTTAGTAGTGATTTTTAACTGATTATCTGATCCAAAAGTTTTTGCTTCTGCGCTTCCTAAAACAGCAACTAAGTCAGATTGTATTTGGCTTTGATTAACATTGCTTTCAAACCTAACAGTGTAAGATCTTCCCCCAACAAAATCAACACCCTGGTTTAATCCATTAGTAAAAAGTGAAAAAACACCAATTGTTAATAATGATAAAGAAAACATATAAGCAACTTTTCTTTTTTCAAGAAAAGTTATATTTAAATTTTTAAATAAATTTTTGGTAGTTGCGGTAGAAAAATCCAACATTTTACCTTTACTAACTCTAGCATCAACCAACATTCTAGTAATGAATATTGCCGTAAATAAAGAAGTGGCAATACCAATTAAAAGAGTAGTTGCAAAACCCTTAATTGGACCCGAGCCAAAAATAAATAATATAAGAGCTGTTAATCCAGTTGTAATATTTGCATCTAATATCGAAGAAAGAGCATTACTAAATCCATCACTTACAGCTTGCTTTTGGCCTTTAGCCTTGGACAGCTCTTCTCTAATTCTTTCAAATATCAGAACGTTTGCATCAACAGACATACCTATAGTTAATACAATACCTGCTATTCCTGGTAACGTTAGAACAGCACCTAGACCTGCTAAAATTCCAAATATTAATACAATATTTAAAATCAAAGCTGCGTCAGCATAAATACCAGCTCTTCCATAATAAAATGTCATCCATAAAAGAACCAAACATAGTGCTATAGCAAAGGAATTAACTCCTCTTTCAATTGACTCTTGTCCAAGAGATGGACCTACAATTTCAGATTGAATTATTTCTGCAGAAGCTGGTAACTTTCCTGCTCTCAGTACATTAGCCAAATCGATAGCTTCGTTTAAAGAAAATTGACCAGATATTTCTGATCTTCCACCTGAAATTGCACCTTTTGATACACCAGGGGCAGAATAAACTATTTCATCTAAAACAATGGCAATATTACTTTTTTCTTTATAAGCGTTACCTGTCATTTCTTCCCATTTTCTAGCACCTTTTCCGTTCATCTGCATGGAAACAGATGGAGATCCTATTTGATCATAACTTTGACTTGCGTCAACCACTACACTTCCACTTAACGGTGGTTGGTCGTCTCTATTTGATTTAATTGCGTATAAATCAACTATTTTTGAATTTGCATCGGGTTTTCCAAATAAAAACTTAGTAAATCTTTTATCATTAGGTAACAACTTTCTTACCTCAGGCATAGATAAATACTGTTCGATTTTTTTTTGATCTTTTGAATAAAACTGAGCTATAACTGGTCCTCCTTGTGAACCTGTTCCTACTAAATAATCAAAAAGTGGGTTTTTATCGGATGATGATATAGAATCGTTTGCTTCAACATCCGCTAACAGATCATCAATTTTTGAAGTTTCATTTACAATAACCTCAACTTTATCTTCAATTAAAATTTCTTTTAAAACATTATTTGCTTCAGAAAGAAAATTCAAGAATGAATCATTTTTTTCGGTAACCCAAAACTCTAACTGAGCGGTACTTTGTAACAAGTTCTTTACCCTTGCAACATCTTTAGCTCCGGGAAGTTCAACTAATATTCTTCCTGAATTACCAAGTCTTTGAATATTTGGTTGAGTAACTCCAAATTTATCTATTCTTTTTCTTAAAACTTCGAATGCTGAAACAATTGATTCATCAATTTTTTGTTTGATAATAGGTTTAACTTCATCATCAGTCATCTCAAAATTAATCTGGTCACTAAGTGATCTATTAGCAAATATGTCAGGTGATGCTAAACTTGAATTACCTTTTATCTCATCAAAAGAGTTGAAAAAAGATTCAAGGTAAGTATCATTGGAATCTTTTTGTAATTCATCAGCATTATTAAGTGCATTATTAAAAATAGGATCTTTAGAATTCTCTGCTAGTCCTAACAAAATATCTTTTACAGATACTTGAAGAATAACATTTATTCCACCCTTTAAATCTAAACCTTTGTTAAGTTCTTTTGACTTTGCACTTTTATATGTTGTAAATCCAAGAATTTTTTGTTCAGAAATAGAGTCTAAATAATTAACATATTTTTCTTGTCTTTTTTCTGAAAAATTAATCTCATTTTCAGAAACTGAATTAATTGAATACTCTGTAGCATTGTCTTCAACGCCAGAGCTTATGAAAGTAAATGAAATTTGATATAAGCTTACCAAGCCAAAACAAAAAGCAAAAAACTTTATGAGTCCATTATTTTGCATAAAATTAAATTTAAGAAAATTTCTTTTTTAAAAAAGAGCAAATATATGATTTCCTAAAAGATAAAGCAATTAATTATACAGGATAAGACAAGAGACTTAAATAATTAATTTTCTTTTAATGCCAAGTTCATTCTTCTAACAGCTTCAGCACTTTGGCTAAATTTCATCATTTCTTGGTCATTTAAATCAAGGTTAATAATTTTTTCACAGCCGTTTTTTCCAATAATACAAGGAACACCAACACATATATCATCCTGATTATATTCTCCATCGAGAAGAACCGAGCATGGAATTATTCTTTTTTGATCATTAAGTATAGAATTAACTAAATAAGCGACAGAAGCTCCTGGAGCATACCAAGCAGATGTGCCTAACAATTTAGTTAATGTAGCTCCACCAACCATTGTATCTTGAACTACTTTTTGAAGCTTTTCTTCAGACATTAAATCTGATAAAGGAATCCCATTATAACTTGCAAGTCTGGTTAGAGGAATCATTGTTGTATCACCATGTCCTCCAATCACCATTCCATGAATATCATTTGCTGGTCTATCCAAAGCTAAAGATAAATATGTTTTAAACCTTGAACTATCTAAGGCACCACCCATTCCAATGACTCTATTTTTAGGTAATCCTGTTGAATTTAAAACTAGATAAGTCATAGTATCCATAGGATTTGACACTACCACAATAATTGCATCACTTGAATATTTTAAAACGTTTTGCGAAACATCCTTAACAATACCAGCATTTATTCCAATCAATTCTTCTCTAGTCATACCTGGTTTCCTAGGTATACCAGACGTTATTACAACTACATCACTATTAGCAGTAACTGAATAATCACCAGTAGTTCCGACTATTTTAGTACCAAAACCTAATGTGGTTGCAGTTTGCATCATATCTAAAGCTTTTCCCTCTGCAAATCCTTCTTTTATATCTAAAAGAACTACTTCACTTGCAATTGATTGCGAAGCAATCACATCTGCACAAGTTGAACCTACATTACCTGCTCCTACTATTGTTACCTTCATAAATTTTATTAGTTTTATTAAACATCAATATTTGCATAAGTTGCATTTTTCTCAATAAATTCCCTTCTAGGCGGAACCTCATCTCCCATTAACATTGTAAAAACACGATCTGCCTCTACGGCATTAGTAATGGTTACTTTTCTAAAAGTTCTAAACTCTGGATTCATCGTAGTTTCCCACAATTGAATAGCGTTCATTTCTCCAAGTCCCTTATACCTTTGAATAGTAGCACCTTGACCAAATTCTTCTAAAAACTTATCACGTTCTTCATCATTCCATGCATATTTTTTTTTCGCACCTCTTTTAACAAGATATAATGGAGGAGTCGCTATATATATATTTCCATTTACAATTAATTCTTTCATGTATCTAAAAAAGAAAGTCAAAATAAGTGTAGCAATATGACTTCCATCAACATCAGCGTCACACATTATCACTACTTTATGATATCTCAATTTCTCTACATTAAGTGCTTTACTATCTTCTTCTGTTCCTATTGTTACACCAAGAGCTGTGTATATATTAATAATTTCTTGATTTTCAAAAACTTTATGTTGCATTGCTTTTTCAACATTTAAAATCTTACCTCTAAGAGGTAAAATGGCTTGAAAATTCCTATCTCTTCCTTGTTTTGCGGTTCCTCCAGCAGAATCACCCTCTACTAAATAAACCTCACATAGTTCAGGATTTTGTTCAGAGCAATCAGATAATTTTCCGGGCAAACCACCTCCACTCATGACAGTTTTTCTTTGAACCATTTCTCTGGCTTTTCTAGCTGCATGTCTAGCTTGAGCAGCTAAAATCACCTTATCCACAATAATCTTGGCATCGTTAGGATTTTCTTCTAAATAATTTTCAAGCATTTCTGAAACTGCCTGAGAAACTGCTGAATTAACTTCTCTATTTCCTAATTTAGTTTTCGTTTGCCCTTCAAATTGAGGCTCAGCAACTTTTACAGAAACTATAGCCGTAAGACCTTCTCTAAAATCATCTCCCGCAATCTCAAACTTTAACTTGTCTAACATTCCGGAAGCATCTGCATATTTTTTTAAAGTAGAGGTCAAACCTCTTCTAAAACCTGCTAAATGCGTTCCCCCTTCATGTGTGTTTATATTATTAACATAAGAATGTAGGTTTTCAGAAAATGAAGTATTATAAATCATTGCAACTTCAACTGGAATATTATTTTTCTCACCTTCCATTGATATAACATCTGAAGTAAGAGGTTCTCTGTTCTCATCTAAAAAACGAATAAATTCTTTTAAACCTTCCTCAGACTTAAAAACTTCTGATACAAACTCACCTTCAACTTTTTTTCTTCTATCTGTAATGGAAAGAATTAATCCTTTATTTAAAAAAGACAATTCTCGTAACCTATTAGATAATGTTTCATAACTGTATTCTTGAACATCTTTAAAAATGGACTTATCTGGTTTAAAAGTAACTTCAGTACCAGTTTTATCGGATTTACCATCTGTTTTAACTGGATAAATTGATTTACCTTTCTCATACTCTTGTACCCAGACTTTACCATCTCTAAAAACTCTTGCAGTTAAATGATCAGATAATGCATTTACAACAGAGACTCCAACACCATGTAATCCACCAGACACTTTATAAGAATCTTTATCAAATTTACCTCCTGCACCAATTTTGGTCATGACAACTTCCAGAGCGGAAACTCCTTCTTTTTTATGAATTCCTGTTGGTATTCCCCTACCATCATCAACAACAGTAACTGAATTGTCTTCGTTGATATATGTTTTTATTTCAGTACAATGACCAGCCATAGCCTCATCAATAGAGTTATCTATTACTTCATAGACTAAGTGGTGTAATCCTCTTACACCAACATCACCAATATACATAGATGGACGCATTCTGACATGCTCCATTCCCTCAAGTGCTTGTATACTGTCTGCTGAATACTGATTTTTCTTATTTTCTTCGCTCATTTTAAATTTTTTAATTAAATAAAATTGATTAAGTAAATATAAGAAAGTGACAAGATTTATAGACTATTTTACAGAGAAGAATAGCTTCAAGTTATGAACAATTTTTGTGTAAAAATTTCAAGTATTTCAATAAGAATCTAAATGAATGTTGGAAATTGATCTACCTGATGGATCATTCATGTTTTTAAACGACTTATCCCACTGTAAAGCAATTGGTGAACTACAAGCAACTGAAGGCACTGAGGGCACTGTTTTTGCTGCTGTTTCAGATGGGAAATGAGATTCAAAAATAGATCTATAATAATATTCCTCTTTTGACATTGGTGTTTGAAAAGGAAAAGTAAACTTTGCGTTTTTAAACATAGTATCAGAAACTTCCTTATCGACCAAGTTTTTTAAACTATCTATCCAATCATAACCCACTCCATCACTAAATTGTTCTTTTTGTCTCCATGCAACTGATTCTGGTAAATAATTTTCGAAAGACTTTCTTAAAACCCACTTCTCCATTCTATCTTTATTAATCATTTTATCTTTTGGATTAATCCTCATGGCAACATCCATAAACTCTTTGTCTAGAAAAGGAACTCTTCCCTCTATTCCCCAAGCTGCTAAAGATTTATTTGCTCTAAGACAATCATATTGGTAAAGTTTTTTTAATTTTCTTACAGTCTCATCATGAAATTCCTTAGGACTAGGTGCCTTATGAAAATATAAATACCCTCCAAAAATCTCATCTGCTCCCTCTCCAGACAAAACCATTTTTATTCCCATCGACTTTACTACCCTAGCCAATAAATACATTGGAGTAGAAGCTCTCACTGTTGTTACATCGTATGTCTCTAAATGAAAAATAACATCTTTTATAGCATCTAAACCTTCCTGAATTGTAAATGTCACCTCATGATGAATAGAACCAATATGGTCTGCTACAAGTTTTGCTGCTTTCAAATCCGGAGAACCAAGAAGTCCTACAGCAAATGAGTGAAGTTGAGGATACCAGGCTGCTTTTTGATCATCAGATTCAATTCTATTTTTAGAATACTTTTTAGCTAGTGCAGAAGTAATAGAAGAATCTAAACCTCCAGACAAAAGTACTCCATAGGGAACATCGCTCATTAGCTGCCTATGTACAGCTTCCTCTAAAGCATTTTGAAGAGCTTCAAAATCAGTTTCGTTATTAGAGACAGCGTCGAATTCCATCCAATCTCTATCATACCATTTAACAGGCTTAGAATCAGCACTAGATAAATAATGTCCTGGTGGGAAAATTTCAATTTTATTACAAATACCTTCTAATGCTTTCAATTCAGAAGCAACATAAAAAGTTCCAAATTTATCCCAACCCATATACAAAGGAATAATTCCCATATGATCTCTAGCTATTAAATAAAAGTCTTTGTCCTGGTCATATAAAACAAAACCAAAAATTCCATTTAGATAATCTAAAAAATCTACTCCTTTTTCTTTATAAAGGGCTAAGATGATTTCACAATCAGAATTAGTTTGAAAATCATATTCCGTAATAAGATTTTGTTTTAAATCTCTATGATTATAAATTTCTCCATTAGCAGCTAAAATTAACTTTCTATTAGAACTAAAAATAGGTTGATTACCAGATTGAGGATCAACAATAGCCAATCGTTCGTGAGCTAACAATACATTTTTACCACAATGAATACCACTCCAGTCAGGCCCTCTGTGCCTTATTTTTTTAGACATTTCCAAAACCTTTGGTCTTAGTAATTCAGGTTTCTGTTTTATATCTAATGCACAAACTATTCCACACATAATTAATTTTTATTTACAAATATGAGTAATAATATGTTTAAATGAAATCAAAATTCATTAATTAGTTTCATATTGTAAATAATAATTAATAATATATTTAAAAATAAAACAATATCATAAAAAACATCAAATAATACTTAGGAATTGAAAGATTTAGTAAATTTAAATTTTAAATATTTTTTATTAATAATGGGAAAACCTATCATAAATTTAAAAAACATCAACATAAATATTGATGAAAAAAAAATCCTATCTGATGTATCCTTCAAAATGGAAAAGGGTGAATTCATGTATTTAATTGGCAAAACCGGAAGCGGAAAAAGTAGTTTACTTAAAATACTTTATGGGGAAATTAAAATTAAGGAAGGCAAAGGAAACATAGCGGGAATAGATATTTTAAAAATAAAAGAAAAAAACATTCCTTTTTTAAGACGAAAACTTGGAATTGTTTTTCAAGATTTTAAACTTCTTTCTGATCGATCCATCAAAAAAAACCTTGAGTTTGTTTTAAAAGCCACAGATTGGAAAGATAAGAACATGATTCAAGACAGAATTAAAGAAGTTTTAGAAAAAGTAAAATTAGCCGATGTTAAAAACAAATTTCCACATGAACTTTCTGGGGGAGAACAACAAAGAATAGCGATTGCTAGAGCACTTCTTAATGATCCAGAGTTAATTTTAGCCGACGAACCTACTGGAAATCTTGACCCAGGAACAAGTGCAGAAATCATGAAGGTTTTAAAAAAAATAAACAAAAATGGAACCACTATTTTAATAGCAACTCACGATTATGAAATTATATCAAAATTCCCTGCTAAAACACTCAGAATTGAAGAGGGTAAATTTTATCAACTAAAAGAAAAAAAATAATTAATTTTTTCCTTTTTTATCTACTAAAGTTTCATCTAGATAATCCATTTTCTACTTACAGTTTTAGCTAGAAAGTTTTTTAAGTAAATATTTTAAATTATACTTTTTATGCTTTAAAAGTGATTTTTCGCATACGCAGGCTAGCCGGGGTAACCTCTAAGTATTCATCTCCTTTAATATATTCCATACATTCTTCAAGAGAAAAATCAACTTTTGGAGCAATTTTCATAGCTTCATCAGTTCCAGTTTTACGCATGTTAGTTAATTGCTTTCCTTTAATCAAGTTAACACCCATATCTGAATCTTTACTGTTTTCTCCAACAACTTGACCAATATAAATTTCTTCATTAATATCTATAAAAAAACGTCCTCTATCTTGAAGTCTATCAATTGCATAAGCAGTTGCTTTTCCAGCTGCAGAAGAAACAATAGCACCTTTGATATCCTCAGAGAACTCCCCCTTAAAAGGACCATATTCACTAAATCTATGATTAATAATTGCTGTGCCTGCTGTTGCAGTTAAAATTTTATTACGCAAACCTATTAATCCTCTAGATGGAATTGTAAACTCCAAATGTTGTAAATCCCCTTTTGGCTCCATCACTAATAGATCCCCTTTACGCAACGAAACTAAATTAATTGCCTTCGAAGAAACATCTTCTGGAACATCAATAGAAAGAGTTTCGTATGGTTCAGATTTTACTCCGTCAATATCTTTTATAATTACCTGTGGTCTCCCAACTTGTAATTCATAACCCTCCCTTCGCATTGTTTCAATTAATACTGACAAATGTAAAACTCCACGTCCAAAAACATTAAACTTATCCTCGCTATCAGTTGTATCTACACGTAAAGCTAAGTTTTTTTCTATTTCTTTAAACAATCTGTCACGTAAATGACGAGAGGTAACATATTTACCTTCTTTACCAAAAAATGGTGAATTATTAATGGTAAATAACATACTCATTGTAGGCTGATCTACTTCAATTCTTGGTAATGCTTCCGGGTTTTCAATATCTGCAATAGTATCTCCAATTTCAAATCCTTCTAGACCAGTAATAGCACAAATATCTCCACTTCTAACTTTAGAAACTTTTACTTTGCCCATTCCTTCAAAAACGTGTAATTCTTTAATTCTTACTTTTTTAGTAGAACCATCTGCTTTACATAACATGTAATCTTTATTCTCTTCTAAGTCTCCTCTAAATACACGTCCAATAGCAAGTCTTCCCGTAAATGATGAAAAATCTAATGATGTAATTTGCATTTGTGGTGACCCTTCCCTGTAAGGTGCTTCTGGAATAGACTCAATTACAGCATCTAATAAATCTAAAATATTTTCTTTTGGATCTTGCCAATCTGTTGACATCCATCCATTTTTAGCTGAACCATAAATTGTAGCAAAGTCTAATTGATCTTCAGTTGCATCTAATGCAAACATTAAATCAAATACTTTTTCGTGAACTAAATCTGGTGTACAATTTTCTTTATCTACTTTATTTACAACTACAATTGGTGTTAAACCTAATTCTAAAGCTTTTCCAAGAACAAAACGAGTTTGAGGCATAGGCCCTTCAAAAGCATCAACCAATAACAAGACTCCGTCTGCCATTTTCAAAACACGTTCTACTTCACCACCAAAATCAGCATGACCGGGGGTGTCTATTACATTAATCTTTACTCCTTTATAATCTACAGACACATTTTTAGAAAGAATAGTAATTCCTCTTTCACGTTCCAAATCATTATTATCCAATAATAAATCTTTACGCTCTTTACGATCGTCTAAGATTTTTGCTTGATCTATAATTTTGTCTACTAAGGTTGTTTTTCCGTGGTCAACGTGCGCAATGATTGCGATGTTTCTTATTGATTGCATCT
>Ga0075444_10001457_pt1 | contig 14573 bp, 8 predicted proteins | sample CoawatmetaG01DNA_FD_76836 | JGI IMG/M metagenome (GOLD analysis project Ga0075444, IMG submission 76836) | Marine microbial communities from the West Antarctic Peninsula - Coastal water metaG017-DNA | ecosystem: Environmental > Aquatic > Marine > Coastal | place: Atlantic Ocean: West Antarctic... | reverse complement strand
TGGGGCTCGAACCCAGGACCCCCTCATTAAAAGTGAGGTGCTCTACCAGCTGAGCTACCAGGTCGGTCAAAATCGGCTGCAAATATATTACTTTTCTTTAATCAGAATGAATTTTGCAAAAAAAAATTAATAAAAATATCTATGCTTATTTCTAATCAAAAATCATAATAAAATATGTTAATTTGAAACATAAATTTACTTCTTATTTATGGTCTATCTTATTGGCTACATGGGTGCTGGAAAAACAACTATTACTAATTTATTAGCAAACGAATTGCGCCTTCCCTTTTATGATACTGACCAAGAGATTGAGAAAAACGAAAAAAGAAGTGTTTCGGAGATATTCAAAAAAGATGGAGAATTGCATTTCAGAATGTTGGAAACTGAACTTTTGAAAACCATAAACCAAAATAGTATTATAGCTTGTGGTGGCGGGTTGCCAATACATAATAATAATATGGGATTGATAAATTCCAAAGGAATAAGTATTTACTTAAAAGCATCAAACAATTGTTTACTTAATCAATTAAAAAATGAAAAACAAAATCGCCCTTTAATTAATAATAAAACGGATGAAGAATTAGAAGTATTTATAAAAAATGAACTTCAAAACAGAACTCCTTTTTATAATTTAGCTAATTATACCATATTAATAGATAATAAAAGTATAGATGAGGTATTAAGAGAGGTAAACGCCCTTATTAGTACCATTTAAATCTACATTTACATATTCCTGCAAAGTAGTAGCTAAGGACAAACCAATATAGTCCGCTTTTATAGGGTAACGATTATGGTTACGATCCACCAATACCATAATAGATAAGCTAGTAAGTCGAGTTGTTAAAAAATGTTTAGCTGCATACATTAAAGTTTTTCCAGAATTCAAAACATCATCAACTAGTATAACTACTTTATTTTCATATTCCTTTTCTTCCAAGTCTAAAGAAACCTCTTTGTTATATGGATTATCTTTATCTAAATCCAAATGAGAAATTTTAGTTTTAATATTTGATATCTCCTGAATATGACCTACTAATTGTTTTGCTAAAATCAAGCCTCTTTCTGAAATACCTACAACAATAATTTCTTTTTCAGCTGAATTTTTTTCATAAACCTGCCAAGCCAATCGCTTTAGCTTTTGGTCAATTTCATAAATGTCTAATATTTTTGACCTAAGACTCATTAATACGTTAAATCCACAAATACACCTTCAGTAACTGATTTAGAAGAAAAATCAGCAGCTTTAGAAGTGAAATTAAATGTTCCTGATAATTCTGAACTTGTCTTAGTGAAAATTATTTTACCACTTTGAGTATTAGTATAATCAACTCCATTTTTTGTTACATAAGCTTTATCAGTAAGATTATTTAATGAAATTTCATCACCAACATTTCTGTCTGAAAAATTGTAAATAATAATTCTAATTGTATTCCCTCCATTTTCAGCATCAATTGTAAGCACATTTGAAGAAGGGTCAATTACAACAACAGGACTATTATCTGTAAAAACATCACCACCTACTTTACAAGAAAAATCATAGCTGGTTGTTGTGACTGGTAGTGTTGTTATTTCTTCTTCTTTTTCGCAAGCAGTGAAAATTAAAGTAATTGACAATAAAGCAACTAATAGGTTTTTCATTATTTATTTGTTTGAAATTTTAAGATGCAAATATAATAATAAAATAATGCCCTCACTTTATGCAAATGATAAGATTCATACAAAAGAACATTACTGCTTAACAATCTTTTTTCTGAAGATCTTATTTTTATCTTCAAGAAGAAGGTAATAAGATGCTGCCGAAAGAGAAGAAATATCTAAACTAATAAGCTTGATGTCTTCATATTGATAATAAATTAATTCTCTACCTAGAATATCAGTTAAAGAAAGAATAATTTTATCAATAAAATAAGGTAATTCTACTATTATTTTGTTTTCTACTGGGTTTGGGTAAACCACAACTTTACTTAAACCCTTCTCAATTAAATTAGTTTCTAAAACATTAAACTTAATAGTATCAGAATTACACGCATTAGCATCATAAACTACACAATAGTAATTACCAGTTTGACTTATATTAATACCTTGACTATTACCTACTAAACCTGTAGCATTCCACCAATTAAACGAATAAGGAGAAGTTCCTCCATTTATATTAGCAATTAACATATTTGCCTGCTGAATGACACTTAACTGTATAGAGTTTGGCTGAAAAACCTGTATTGTATCGGTATACAAGCAAGAAATAGCATCAACTATTTCATAAGAGAACACTCCTTCACACAATGAATCAGGCTGTACTCCCATCCAATCCACTTGATAAGGAGGTACTCCATTATCGATAATTAAACTTATATCTCCATCACAAAAACCATAGCAAGAAACATTGCTTATAAATTCAGTAACCGCTATATTACTAATGGCACCAACATAAACTAAATTACTATCTACACATCCATTTGCATCAACTACAGTAAAACTATAATTACCCTCATTAAGTGATTGAGGATTGAATCCATTCCAATTCTGAGTATATGGAGATACACCTCCAGTTACAATATTAATAACACTCCCATCATTAATGTAAGGACAAGTGGAGGGTGATATCGTATTTTGAACTGCAATTGCTGATGGTTGAGACACAAATAATATGCCGCTTATTATACAATTATTAATATCTGTAACATCATACATATAGTTCCCTGCATTTAAAGATAGGTTATTTACTGTCTGCCAATCTACTTGATATGGAGGTGTAGCTCCACTTAAAGACAAGTTTGCCGTACCTGTATTGCCACCATAACACAAAACAGCAGAAATATTTTCAATAATTTGTAAAGGAGAAGGCTGTTGAATAAATACTGAATCTTCAACAGTACAACCATTATAATCAGTTGTAATATATTGATGATAACCTGCATTTAACTGATTTTCATTTGCATTAGGCCATAGAGAAGAATATGGTGCAGTTCCGCCCATAATATTTAAAAGAGCAGTACCATTACTCCCATTATTACAGCTTACAGGTGTTACACTACTATTTACCATAAGAGCCTGTAAAGGCTGAATTACATTAACTGTGTTAGTAATTGTACAATTATTTTGATCAGTTATAGTGTATAAATAAGATCCTGCTGATAAATATTGAGGATTTATTCCAAACCAATCTGAACTATAAATTGGTATACCACCAGATATACTCAAATTAACTGTAGCATCAGCACCTCCATAACAACTTACATTCTGGGTACTCTCCATTACTACTAATGCATTTGGTTCATTTACCATAAATGATACTACCTTATTACAAACACCATTCTCAAGCACCGTAAGAATATATAATCCTGCAGATATATTTGAAATATCTTCTAGAGCAGAAACATATGAATTAGGTCCTGACCAATTATAACTAAACTGATTAACGGCTGAAGAAGGAAAATAACTTACATCAATTTCAGCCGAATAATTTCCAAAACAATCAACATCAGTAATAACCTCATTAATAACCGAAGCAGGAGGTTCAGTAACTAGAGTTGTAATAACAGGCAAGTTACAACCATTTACATCAGTAATATTCACAGTGTAAATTCCTGCAGATATATTTATCTGATCCTGTAAATTAGAACCATTATTCCAAACATATGAATATGGCTGCACACCTCCTGTAGGTGATATATTAATAATACCATCAGTTCCTCCGTTACAACTCACATTAGTTGAATTTATAGAATTATTCATTAAATTAGGCTCATTAATTAACACATTATAAGAGGCTGAGCAACCATTTGCATCTACCAAATATAAATTATAATTTCCTGGAACTAAATTATTGATATTCTGAAAAGGAGAGAAATAACTATTTGGTCCTGACCAAGTAAAACTAAATGGATAAGAACCTCCTGAAACAGTAATAAATACACTCCCATTATTATATCCATTACAACTTATATCACTAGCAATGGGATTAATGATTAACTCACCAGGCTCTAAAATAGTAAAAGCAGTATTTACTGATGGGCAATTATTGGAATCTGTAACAGTTACTGAATATACTCCTTGAGTCAAAGCACTAGCATTATGAATACCAAAATCAATAGTATAAGGAGAAAAACCCCCAGAAGCATTTAGTGAAACAGAACCATTATTGAGTCCAAAACAAGTAACATTAGTTGTTGAAATATTGTTTATTGTTATTGGGTTAGGATTAATTACTTGAACACTTGCTGTTTCACTACACCCAAATCCATCAGTAACTAAAACAGTATATGTTCCTCCTAATAGGTTTGAAATATCTTCAGAAGTAGCAGTAAATCCAGATGGGTCTGACCAAAAATAAGTATAAGGTGCGGTTCCGTTTTGCACTGTTAAGTTGATGTTTCCATCATTATACCCATTACAACTAACATGAGTAATATTGAAATATAGAGCAGAGCAATAAGTACATGTACCATCATCCGTATTAGCTAATAGATTAAAATTAGCAGCAGCAGTATCAATACAGCCATATATAATTGCTATACAACTACCGTCATCAACATTTGCATTAGGGTTATAATTAAATGCAGTAGAGTCTGTACAACCATAATAATCGCAAATAGTTAAGCAAGATGAATTTGTAATTCCCGGTATAAGTGCCTGACTTACCACCACATCATGAAAATCCAACACAATTCCACTTGAAGTAGTATGACAATAACTCATTATTGTTCCTAATTGTGACGTAGGATTATTTGAACAACTTCCCTCAACATCTACACAGTTATCAATAATTCCACCTGCAAAAGGAATAAATGGATCAGCTACCCAATTACACCAATGTGTATGATGAGAGCCTATATTATGTCCTATCTCATGAGAAATAACAGACAAATTCCATACATAAGAAGGATTGGGAAAAGAATAAGTAGTATCATTGTTCAAATCTGAAGAAAAACCATAACCCCAACTATTGTCACATAAAGCATCTAAATAGGCAATTCCTCCCGTGCCTGTATTACTTCTTTTCGACATTAAGTGTACCAAATCTCTATTTATTGCACCATTATTAGTTGTCCATTGACTTACCAATTCACTAAGCATATTACTGGACTGATTAATATAAGCAGCATAAGGGTCAGTTGTATTCCAAATATAAGAGTAAGTCACCACAATAGCAGCATTTACTTCACTATCATATATTTGGCTTACCCCAGCAATAATAGCTAAGGCCCAATTTGTAGTTTCCAAAGTTGAAGAAAAAGTATTACGAGTATAATTATCCACCTCAATAGCCAATTCAATACACACAGGATTAACCACAGAAGTAGTATTCACTATTTGTGAAGAAATATTATTACTAAACTCTTCATCTACCGCACAACTAAAATTAGAGTTATTTATACAGTTTGAAGCTTCAAATAAAATATATTTATTTTTATATTTTGAAATCTCATACTGCTTTCCATCAAATTTAAAAGTTGCATTTACATCATTATTAAATAAATTTAGGACTCCAATACTTTTTCCCTCAATAAATAATTTATATGAAAGAATTGTAGGTTTTTCAAAGATAATTTCCTCACCATTTTCGGCTAAAGAAATGATTTTAAAATCATCAGAATATACGTTGAATTTTTGAGCATTTAAAATAATATCTTCCTCAAAAAAAGGTAGATATAGATCAAATTCAGTATCTCTATTTTCAATTAGTCCCTGCTTAATTATTTCATCTAAAACTAATCCTTTTGTATTCTCTGGATTTTTAGTTGCTACTATAGAATTACTTGCATCAAAAGAAAATAACGATTGTGAAAAACTATAAAGTGGGAAAACAAATACCAAAATAAATATACTTATTTTTATTTTCATTACCTAATTAATTTAAACCCATCTTGATAAATAATTACTCCTCCATAAATATTTTCAACCTCAATAAAATACAAGTAAATTCCAGATGGAACAAGTTCTCCACCAACTTCTTTTCTTCCATCCCAACCCTTATCAATAGTATGGGTTTCAAAAATCTCTGCGCCCCATCTATCATAAATTTTCATTACAAATGTTTTAATCCCATAACCATACGGCTTAAATTCATTATTTAATCTATCATCTGTACTTGGTGTAAATGCATTTGGAATAAAAATTTCATATTCATCTACCAACACTTTTTTACTAATTGTATCAATACAATTGTACTCTGTTTCTATAGTTAAACGAACGACATACTCACCTGACTGATTGTATGAGTGAAACACTAAAGAGTCAGAGCCAAAAGTATCATCACCAAATTCCCATTCCCAACTAACAACATTTTGCCAGTATGTTTTTGTCATGTCTGAAAAAGCAAATGGCTTTTCCTTTTGCTCATAAAATCGCTTGTGTTCAGGCAATCTTAAGAAGTCTATACTTGGTGAAGGCAAGTTCTCAATTACAGCTAAGCTAGATGCCTCACATTGATTAGCATCACTAGCAACAATCTCATATATTCCTTCTGAAAAATCATTAACCATAGCAGATGATTGTCCTGAACTCCATGTAAAATTGTACAAAGGGACACCGCCAGTTAAAGAAACTTCAGCATAACCTACTCCCCTTTCACAAGTATCCGTAGAAATTTGTAAAATAAGTGATAACGAATCTGGTTGGCCTAAAGTAATGCTATCCATCCATAAGCAACCATTATTATCATAAACAATCACTTCATAATATCCTGCCGTAAGATTAAAAATACTTGAATTATTCATACCATTATTCCATTGATAAGTATAAATTCCCGCTCCACCTGAAACTACTTCTTCAATAGCCCCATCACTTTCACCATAACAACTAATATCAAAATTATTATAATCAGAAATAGAACTAATATTACCATGCATTTCAGAAATTGGTTCTTGCAAGTTTAATGCGTAATCAATTGTACAATCTAAACCATCAGTAATAGTAACATTATAATTGCCAGCAAATAATCCGAAAATACTATCATTAACTGAACCAGTATTCCAAGCATAAGAAAAAGGGATATACCCCCCATTGACATCTATATTAACCCAACCACTATTATCTCCCTTACAAGCAATATTAAAGCCTGTATAATCAGAAGTCGTAATATCTACAATCTGATTTAAAGATGTAGGCTCATCAATAACCAACTGAACTTCTTTCGTGCAAAAATTTGCATCTGTAATCAAAACGATATATACTCCAGCTATCAAATTATTAATATCTTCAGAGTTAGACCAAAATAAATTAGGCCCACTCCACTGATAACTATAAGGTGGTGTTCCACTACCTAATAATATTTGAACATCAACAGCACCTGTACTTTCACCATAACATTGAACATCAGTTTTCACATAACTTAAAGCAATTGAATCATTTTGTAAAATAGTTACTGAATTTGTATAAATACAAGCTGTTGCATCCGTTATTTGGTAAGAGGAAACTCCTGAATACATTGCTGCAGTATCTACATTCCCCCAATCTATCACATAAGGAGGACTACCCCCTAAAACCTGCATGCTTACAGAGCCTGTATTTGTACCAAAACAAGAAGCATCAATTGTATTTGTGATCGCATTAATTGCAGATGGTTCATTCACGAAAATAAGTGTGTCAATCGTGCAATTTAAAGCGTCTGTTATATTTAAAAAATACCCTCCAGCTCCCAGATTAATTACATCTTGACTTGTTTGACCACTAGACCAATTATAAACAAAAGGATAATCTCCTCCTATAATTTCAATATCAACTAAACCATCTGTCCCATTAAAACATTTAGGATTTGTAATACTAGCTTGAACATGAAAATCTTCTGATAACAATAAAAAAGAATCTTGCAGAGTACAATTATTTAGATCAAAGACACTCAACACATAATTACCTTCATTCAGTAGTGAATTAACAGGAACTGTATTACCATTACTCCAAACATAATTATAAGGAGGGGTTCCACCAGTTACATTGACATTAATTTCTCCATTATTACCTCCTACGCAACTAACTTCAATAACATTTGAAATCATATACAAGCTACTTGGTTCACTAATTACAAATGAAAAATAAGAAGGGCAATTAGCATCATCAATTAATAAAACCGAATAATTTCCAACTGATAAGTTAAATACATCTTCTGTAATCTCACCGTTTGACCAAGCATAGACAGGATTTGACAACACGGCAGTATTTAAATTAATAAAACCATCAATATCTCCATTACAACTAACATTACTTACTGATGATGTAATTTGCACCTGCATACCTGCAGAAACAATAAAACTAGCTTGTTTAGTACACAAATTACTATTATCAGTTACTATCAACTGGTAGGAACCAGAACTTAATCCAACAATGTCTTCCAGAGAAGAAGAAAATAACTGAGGACCGTTCCAGCTATAATTAAAAGGACCATTGGCATTACTAACGGTTATATCTATTACTCCATTAGCATTACCATAACATAATTCATTTTGGATATTAGCAGTAATTTGAATTTGAGTAGGCTCAGTTATAAATATAGGTAAAGGAATACTAGCAGTAGTACAACTATTTACATCTGAAACAGTAAAAATATAGTTTCCCGATCCAATACCGTTTATATCTTCTGAACTAATCTGAGATCCATCAGGGTAAGTCCAAGTCACTGTAAGAAAGCCAACACCACCATTTGTATTTAAATCAATTCCTCCATCTTGTTCTCCATAGCAGGAAACATTAGTTTGGGTAAAACTATACGTAATTTCAGCAGGCTCATCTATTAATACTTGAATACTAGAAGAAAGCAAACAGAATTTATCATCAATAACACTTAAAGTGTACAGCCCAGCTCCTAAATTACTAATATCTTCTAGATTTGATAAAAATCCATTAGGTCCTTGCCATGTTACAGTATAAGGAGAAGTACCACCAGCAAGTGTTAAATTTATATCCCCATCATTTTGTCCAAAACAAGAAATATCACTTGACAAATAAGCCGCTGATATTATTAAAGGTTCAATCAAATTTATCTGCTCATTAATAGGTGGACAATTATTAACATCTATAATAGTAGCATAATAAGTACCTGCTTCCAATCCAAATAATGGGTTTGTATTTGCTGTAAACCCATTTGGCCCAATCCAACTAATAGATAGTGGATAATTCCCGCCAGCTGCATTTAAAGAAATTCCGCCATCAGCACCACCAAAGCAACTAATATTAGTTTGCAGTGAATTAGTTGTAATTGCTGATTGCTCACTAATAACAACTTCAATAGGCAAAGGACTACATCCATTTGCATCAGTCACAGTACACCAATAATTAGCAGCCGCAATACTTGTTAAGTCCTCAGTTGAATAGATAAAGCCAGAAACAGAATCTATCCAAGCAAAAGTATAAGGGATAACTCCTCCTGAAATAGATAAATCAATATTTCCATCAGCCAGCCCATTACATGTTACATCTGAAAAAGAATAACTAGTTGTAAACTGTGTAAGTTCTGCAACAGTAATAGTATCTGAATACAATACGCAGGAACCATTTGTTATTGAAAAATAATATTGACCTGCAGATGCTGTTATAATACTCGTAGTATCACCCGTACTCCATAAAATAGAATAAGTTCCATTTATTTGAGCCTCTAAATCAATAGTTCCATTACAAGGTATAGTTAAAGTATCTACCCCAATACTCACACCATACGCTGCTATTTCTAAAGTAGGACTTGAAAAACTATTTGCTTCAAAAAAGACGCCAGAATCCAAATAATCATCAGAACCATCAGCAATAGCTAAACGAATATGATAAGTTTCACAAGCTTGCACAATAGCTTCAGCAGTAAAAACATCTGTATAACCATTATAAGAAATGGATGTCCCAGTATTATAATACTGCCCATACAGGCCTGGGTGTATAGAACTAATCGTAATTGGCAAAGATGGAGATGAATTAGGAACAGTTGCTATGTTTATTGAACCATTAGGAAATCCAGCAGGTGAAGAATAAGGACCCGTAATTCCTGGACCGCTAATAAAAAAGCCAAAAACATCATTAAAAGAAGAATTTACGTAAGTAAGATATTCTTCTGATCCAAAACAATAATTAAAACGCAAAGTATCCGATTCTGGAATAAAATCAAATTCTAACACACACATATCATTAATATCCGAAACAGAAAAAGACTGCCCCACTAAGGCGGGTACAGAGTTTGCAACTGTATATAAATCATTACAAATCGTATTCGGGTTAGCATTACACTGAATTCCTGTATTTGGAGTATTAAAAGAATTAGGGCTTCCCCCTAAGTCTGCATCCAAAGCATGCCCACTTGACATTACAATACCACTTGCCATTCCTATTGAAGAACCTGAAGTAAATGCACCAATCTGTTGAGTATTACCTGTAAAAGATATATTACTAACCGCAACACCACTCCCAACCAAAACATTCTGCACCAGATTAGTAGCCATATTATTTGGAGCGGCATTAGTAATTCCTATTTGAGCTTTTAGCTGTAAGAAACAACCAAAAATTAGCAAGAAAAAAAAACTTATTTTACTTTTCATTTTCATAATTATATGATCAGCACAAATTTATAAAAAACAACTTAAAAACTAAAAAACTTTTAAAAAAAAAAACATATACTTGTAGAACATTCTAAACAAAAAAAATTGAAAAAAAATATACTACTTATCCCTATCACTATTGCATTAGCAATTTTCTTTTATCCAACAACCTCTATTTCAAATGCTGGCGGATCTCCTGGAGGAAAAACAGGATCGCCAAATGATGGTGCTGCAAGTTGTACTGAATGCCATTATGCAGGAACTGGAACAGGAGCAACAATTACTACAAATATCCCAACAAACGGATACATACCAAACCAAGTATATACAATTACTGCAGACATTATTCATTCCGGAATAAATAAATTTGGCTTTGAAATCACATCTGAAAAAAATTCTGGAAATACTAAAACAGGTAGCTTCTTACTAACGAATAGTGCTGAAATGAAATTTGCAAATAACAATACTGCAATAACACATAAATCAGGAGGAACATCTGGAAGTAACTCCAGGAGTTGGTCAATGGATTGGGAGGCTCCAAACACTGGAACTGGAGATGTTACTTTTTATGGAGCATTTATTACTGCAAATGGAAATGGAAATAACATGGGAGATACTTATCACTCAACTAATTTAACTGTTAGTGAAGCAGTAGTTAATTCAGTAAGCGATTTATCTGCACAGAATGACTTTACATTCAATACCGTTACCAAAACAATTGAAACGATTAATACTGTTTCAGTATATGACATTAGCGGAAAGTTAGTTCTTACTATTAATAATGCAACTACAACTCTTTCTCATTTAAATAAAGGGATTTACATTCTTAAATCAGAAAATAATACGCAAAAAATTATATTGAATTAATTTTCAATAATTTCAAATTCAGTTCTTCTGTTGGAAGCCCTACCTTCAGCAGTACCATTAGAATCAACAGGATTAGATTGTCCGTAACCTTTTGCGGACAATCTATTTTTGTTTACTCCCTTTTCTACTAGATAATTTACTACTGCATCAGCACGTCTTTGCGACAGCAACTCATTAAAAGATTCTGCACCTATATTATCCGTATGTCCTGAAATTTCAATTTTCAGGCTAGGTACATCATTCAAAAGCAAAACTAAACGCGCTAACTCAACATAAGAATCATCCTTTACTTCCCATTTTCCTGTATTGAAAAATACATTTCTAAGGGCAATATTACTACCTACTTTTATGTTTTTTAACTCAACATCCTTAGTTACACTATTAAAACCATCCCCCTTAGGCAAGTCAAAATTTTCCGAATGAAATAAATATCCATCAGCAGATACAGAAATTCCATAGTTATTGCCAGCAGGTAAGGATAACAGAAATTTACCTGTAGCACTATTAGAAAAGAAGGAAGTATACACTTTTCCTGATTCATTTAAGATAATCTCAATTGCCGCTTTAATAGGTTTTTTAGTAATAGCATCCAAAACTTTACCTTTAAAAACAGTTAAGGATTTTTCCTCCACCAGAATAGGTTTTGCAATCGTGTTATCACTCACAGGCTTTGCAATACTAGCGATTAACTGATCCTGCACATCAGCACTCATTGGCTTATCAGCTCCCCAATAAGTTAACTTATAAATATCTAATCCACCCATTCCACCCGCTCTATTGGATGCAATAAAAGCATATCTTCCACTAGCAGTAGCACTATAAAATAAATCATCATAAGGAGTGTTAATTGGATAACCTAAATTAATTGGCTCACCCCAATGTCCTAAATCATCAACATGAGAAACAAAAATATCATAACCACCAAGTGAATTATGTCCTTGAGATGAGAAATACATAGTTTTTCCATCAGGATGAATATAGACTGAACCTTCCTGAAATTTTGTATTCACCTCATGACCAGCACTCTGACCCTTACCCCAGAGATTACGCTCCCTATTCATTACTCCTGAAAAATAAATATTTTTATTACCGCTATACCCTCCATCAGTAATATAATACACCTTAACATCTGGCGGATCAAATGAGGCAAATGTTTCATTCCCATCCGTATTTCCTCCTCTTAGCTTTTCACCCATCTTCCTAGTAGGTGTTTCCCATTTTAAACCATTTAATTTAGATTCAAACACATCAGTGTTACCATCTTCCTGTTTAAAAATAAGTAATCTTTGTCCGTCATAAGAAAGCCCACCTACAACATCATTATCCTCCGTATTTAATTCTGAAACAGGCAATACTGATTCAAATTTTCTGGCACTTAAAGCGGAAGAATATATATCCTGATCATAAATACCAAACTCATTTGCTTGATTTTCATTCGGCTGATTAGAAGTGAAAATTAGCAATTCTCCATCAGCACTCAAACAAGGACTCCAATCGTCAAACTCAGTATTCAACGCTATATTGTCTACCCAAATTCTGTGGGAATTAGCCAATATCTCACTTGCACCCAGACAATCTTTAGTATATTTTTTAGCTAATACCTGATAGCGTTCATACACTTTACTTTTAGCAGAAAGTTTAAACTGCTCAAACTGCTCAACTGCTTGCGAATAATCGCCTTGCAATTGCAATGACATACCATAGAAAAATAAAAAATCAGATGGAAAATCAGAAGTTAACTCCCTAACTCTTAACAAATAGTCAGCTGCTTTTTCTTTTTGATTAGTAAACAAATAGCTACTCCCAATTTTATAATTAAGCTCTGCATTATTTGGATTAAAATCTTGTGCTTTTTGATAATGGAAAATAGCCTGCATAAATAATATATTATCCTCTTGCATTACCAATATATTCTCAATTCCCTCTTCACGCATTTCATCAGCAATTGTTATATTTCCTTTTGCCAACCTCAAACCTTGTTTATCTTCTTTAAAGTTTGAGTTCTTAAAAGCAATATCTTGAGCAACAGTAACGCTCGCAATTAACCAAAAACCAACTAGAAATAAATTTTTACCCCAACTACTATTCACAATCATTTACTAAATATTTTTTTGCCATCATAATTCCTAATTCTTTTGCTTTTTTCCAATCTAAACAAGCACCATCCTCATCTCTAATCATCTGCTTGGATATCCCCCTATTTAAGTAGGCTTTTGCATAATTTACATCAAATTGAATTGCTTTATCAAAAGCCGCAATAGCTTCATTGTATTTTTTCATTTGATGATTAATGACTCCTTTATTATTAAACGCAGGAGCATATTCAGTATTCGCGACTAAGGATCTATCAATTTCAATTTTTGCTTTTTCAAATTCGTTTTCATCCAGCAATAGACTTGCCTTGTTATTATAGGCTAAAGCATAATTAGCATCTTTTGTAATTGCCAAATCATAATAACTCAAAGCCTTATCAACTTCACCTTGTTTAGCATAAATACTTGCCAAGTTACTATAGATAAATGCCAAATTAGTATTCAAAGCAATTGCGGCCAAGTAATCGTTTATTGCCAAATCAAATTTATCTAACTTACGATAGCAACTTCCCCTGTCGTTTAAAGTATATGCATTTGTATTAATTACTAAGGATTGCGTAAATAATTGTTCGGCATCTTCATATTTTTCATCTATAAAAGCAATAACCCCAAGTTGGCTCATAGCCAAATACTCATCACCCTTAAAGGACAAAATAGTTATGTACATTTCTACAGCTAAAGATTTATCTGTTTTTAAGTACAAGCTAGCAATTCCATATAAGGACAAAAAATTAGTAGAATCAAGATCAAAAGTCTTTAAATAATCTGCAATTGCCAAATCATAATCTGACTTCTCATAGCATTTTGCTCTACTCAAATAGGCTTGCAAAAAAATAGAATCAATATCAATTGCCTTAGTAAAGTAAGGAATTGCCTCACTATAATTTTCATTTTCTAATAAAATCAACCCTTCATTATATGCATCTCGAGATGCTTTTAAATATTCATTTTGTTCATTTATTTGAGCGATCGAATCACCAAATTGTTGCTCCAAGGAGTTAACCTTTGTACTGTCTGAAGTTTGAGAATCTGCACTTTTATTAAACAAAAAAACAAAACAGAGTAGAGGAAATAGCTTATACATATACCTTTATTTTAG
>Ga0075444_10001455_pt1 | contig 14601 bp, 14 predicted proteins | sample CoawatmetaG01DNA_FD_76836 | JGI IMG/M metagenome (GOLD analysis project Ga0075444, IMG submission 76836) | Marine microbial communities from the West Antarctic Peninsula - Coastal water metaG017-DNA | ecosystem: Environmental > Aquatic > Marine > Coastal | place: Atlantic Ocean: West Antarctic... | reverse complement strand
TGAAAAAACAGTTTTTAATCAATCCTTGAGGGAATATTGGGTATTTTGCAAACCCATTATTCCGTATGCTTGGCTGGGGTTAATATTAGGCTTCGCCGATACTTGGCTTTTACAACGTTTTGGGGGGGCGGTAGAACAAGCGTATTATGCAGTTGCTGCCCAAATTGCAGGTATAAGTTTAATATTTACTAGTTCAGTAATTCGTGTTTTATGGAAAGAAGTGGCAGAAGCCAATGAAAGAAATAATAAAGAGCGTATAGCTTATATTTATAAAAGAATAAGTCGTATTCTTTTTATGCTTGCTGCTTCTATTACTGGATTTATATTACCTTGGACCGAAGAAATTATTTTATTATTATTGGGTGATGAGTATATTGAGGGCGCAATTGTTATGTCACTAATGATGCTTTACCCAATACATCAATCGCTCGGACAAATTAATGGGTCTATGTATTATGCACTGGAGCTAACACTTCCTTATGTGCTAATCAATATGGCAATTATGAGTATATCCATTATTGCAATATATTTTATATTGGCACCAGTTGGTGCCAATATTCCAGGGCTTGGACTTGGCTCGGTCGGCTTGGGTTTGAAAATGGTAGTTTCCCAATTTATTGGTGTTAACTTTTTGATCTGGTGGCTTTCTCGAAAACAGGGTTGGAGTTTTGATTTTAATTATCAGTTGATAGGGATTGGTTTATTTTTGTTATTAGGGATTGCTAGCTATCAAGTGGTTAATATTTTAATTAGTGATACAGTTCATGTGTTAATTCGTGGAAGCGTTACAGGGTTTTTATACTTTTCATTTGTAGTTATAATTTTTTACAAGTTGCCGTGGCTGATTGGGATGAGCCGTAATGAAATTAAGGCATATTTAAATAGGTGTGTAAATATATTTTAAGTTAAAAAGGTATCATGTATTTTACCCACTATAAGCAAATATGCTTTTCGGGTATGATAAGTAACGGACCGAAAGCCACATTATAATATGTATTACTTAATTTTTTAATTAGGAAACAAAGTATCCTCTTGAAAGAATTATTATGCATATTTCTGAAGTATTTTTTGTATTTAAATTTTATAAAGGTCAGGTTAAATGGATAAAAAATATTGGAATACTTATTATCAACAGCATGGTAAAGATAAGGGTATTAGTAAGTGCAGTAGTTTTGCACAATTTTGTTTAGATAATTTTTTTATCGAAAAAAATTATAATATTGTAGAGCTAGGGTCGGGCAATGGCAGAGACGCAATTTTTCTAGCCCACTACAAGCACAATGTTATTGCTATTGATCAAAGTATTGCTGCAATTGATATTGAGAAGCTAAGTTTGGATGTAGAAGTTGCCCAGTATTTACATCCTAAGGCGTTAGATTTTGTTCAAGAAGATTATATTCAGTATGAAAAAATAGATGTCTTTTATTCAAGGTTTACTATCCATTCTATTACGGAAGAAGATGAATTGTCATTACTACCAAAAGTTTATAATACTTTAAATAGTGGCGGCTTGTTTTGTGTTGAAGTTAGGACAACTAAAGATCCATTATATGGTGTTGGCAAAGCGTGCGGTAAAAATACATTTATTACCGATGGCCATAAGAGACGATTTATTGACTCTAGAGAGTTTCGGGAGCGGGTTTCAGTTTTAGGGTTTAAGGAATTGCATTTTATCGAGGAAGATAATTTGTCAATTTATAAAGATGATAACCCTGTTTTAATGCGGATTATTTTAGAGAAGTAGATATATGGATAGAGATGAAAAAGTGTTTCATGAGGTGTGCGAAATATTGCAAAAGCAACATATTAATTTTTGGGTATGTCATGGTACATTGTTAGGCATTGTCAGAGAGGGGAGATTATTGCCATGGGATCACGATATAGATTTTGCAGTATGGGATAATGAAACCTCAAAAGAGGAAATTTTTAACATCTTTTCTGGTAATGGATACAAAGAAGAGAAAATTTTTGGAGACATGGATTGCTTGCATTTTTATGGCGAGAATAAAAAAATTGACGTTAGTTTTTACAAAGTTGAGAGTGAGCTGTCGTCAATAAAATGGGCGATTGCGCCAGAAGCATTTATATCGAAAATTTATTTGTATTGTATTCAGGTAATTTGGGAGGGAACAGATAAAAATATTACCCTATCTACTAATATTTTTAAAAAAATTGCACAGATTATTCTTAATAAATTATCTTTATTATTTGAATTTGTTCTGCCTAGTAAAATAAAAAAAGTGTTATATTCTTATGCAATTAAATTGATGCACTATACGGGATATAGTTATCCAACTGATTTAATGAAATTCCATACAATCCAATATAACAATACTAAAATACAAGTTCCAATTGATTCAGAAAAGCATTTAGAACATACTTATGGTGATAATTGGAAAACCCCTAAAGAGAATTATATTTGGCACGAAGAGGCAAATAATTTAATAGATTTATGATGATAAATAATGATTAAGTTGTATCAAAGTGCATGGCACAACATTGACTTTAAAAGTTTTACCGAGTGTAGCGATAAAAAAATAGCAGATAAGGTCTTTTATGATAAATATTATGAGCAGTTTTTTGACAAGTTTAAAGGTTTTGAAGATTTAGATAAAGATTGGGTTAAGTATAAGATTCTTATTGCAAACAAGTTGATTAAAGAAATACAGTCAAAAAAAAATATTTTATCCATTGGTTGTGGTATCGGTATTGTAGAAAAACACATTGTAGAGAATGTAAAAGATATTAATATAACTGCAATTGAACCTTCAGAAAATACTTCTAAATGGGTTAAAGGGATTTCACAAATAAAAGTTAAGGATGGATATTTTCCAGGTATTTTGGATGTTGATTTAAGTTTTGACATGTCTTTTGCTAACGGTGTGGATTACGTATTTAGCGATAAAGAATATGAAATATTTTTAAAATCTATTGTTGATTACGGTATTAAAGATTTTATCTTGATAAGCTCCAGTAAATATAAACCAAGCTTAAAAATATCAATTAAAAACTTAATTAAAAATATTTTGAGTTATGTTGGGCTCTATGATAGGCATCAATTTTGGGGATATTGTAGAACACTTAATGAGCAGACCATAATGTTAAAAAAATCTGGATTTAATGTTACTTCAGTTATTTATGAATCCGATGACACGATTATCATTAGGGCATTAGCATGAAACAATTTAAAAATAAAACGGTATTAATTACAGGGCATACAGGCTTTAAAGGTAGCTGGCTGTCTATGTTGTTGAGACATCTCGGCGCTAAAGTGGTTGGCGTGTCTAATGATGAGGTTAGTAATCCATCAATCTTTTCGGTATCAGAAATCTCAAGCGTTATTGAGGATTGTCGATTTGATATTAGAGATGCCGATGCAGTTAGGGTGTTAGTTAAAGAGATACAGCCTGATTTTGTCTTTCATTTGGCGGCTCAGGCCTTGGTTCGCCCTTCATATGATTCACCTCTTGATACAATGACAACAAATGCTATCGGCACAGCTAATGTGCTTGACGCACTTAGAGTTTTAGATAAAAAAGTAGTTGCTGTTATGATTACCAGTGATAAAGCTTATGACAATGTTGAGTGGGTGTGGGGCTACAGAGAGACTGACCGTTTAGGTGGTAAGGATCCATATAGTGCTTCTAAAGGTATGGCAGAGTTAGCTATTCGTAGCTATATAGATTCCTTCTTTAATAAGCCAGATTCAAATATTAGAGTTGGTATTGCTCGTGCTGGCAATGTGATTGGTGGAGGTGATTGGGCGGTTGATAGAATTGTGCCAGATTGCATGAATTCTTGGGCAAGGGGTAAGGTTGTGAATATACGAAGCCCACTTTCAACAAGGCCATGGCAGCACGTATTGGAGCCATTAAGCGGCTATCTTACTCAGGCAATTGATTTAGATGACAATAGTAGAAATCACGGAGAAGCTTATAATTTTGGACCAAATGCTAATCAAAACCACTCTGTGGCGGCCTTAATTGATGAAATGATGAAATATTGGAATAAGGTCCAATGGAAAGATACGTCAGGGTCTGATAAATATGCACATGAAGCTGGCTTATTAAAGCTTAATTGCGACAAAGCTTTGCACGCCTTAAATTGGACTCCAACACTTAATTTTGAAAAAACTATTCAGATGACAGTTGAATGGTATAAGCATTATTATAAAAACCAAGAGCATTCTATGTATGATTTTACAATGTCTCAAATTAAAGAGTATATGGAGTTATTTAACAACAAGCATAAAAAATGATTAAAGATGTATTGATAACACCTTTAAGTATTATTGAGACGCTTGGTGGTAATGTTATGCATGGTATGAAAGTGTCAGATTCCGGTTTTTCTGGTTTTGAAGAGGCGTATTTTTCAGAGGTTGGCTTTAATGCAATAAAAGCTTGGAAGCGACATAAGGAAATGACGCTTAATTTGGTGGTGCCTGTCGGCAAGATAAAGTTTGTAATATTTGATGACAGGGAGAGGGAAGTTCAGTTTCAGGAGATTACCATTTCAAGAGATAATTATTGTAGAATTACCGTGCCACCAATGGTTTGGGTTGGATTTAAAGGGGTATCTAAAGGTAGTTCGATATTGTTAAATATTGCAAATATGATGCATAACACTAAAGAAGTTGAAAGGAAAAATATTAAAGATATTGAGTATAATTGGGAGAACTGAATTATGAAGGTTGTTATTTTGGCGGGTGGTCTTGGTACAAGGTTAAGTGAAGAAACTGGAATCAAGCCTAAGCCTATGGTAGAAATAGGTGGCAAGCCGATATTGTGGCATATTATGAAAACTTATTCTGAATATGGTTTTGATGAGTTTGTTATATTACTAGGATATAAGGGATATTATATTAAAGAATATTTTGCTAATTATTTTTTGCATCAGAGCAATGTCATGGTAGATTTATCAAGTGGCCATATGGAGATCCATAATAGTTCGAGTGAGTCTTGGAAGGTAACTCTAGTAGATACTGGAGTAGAAAGTATGACTGGAGGGAGAATTAAAAGAGCGCAAGAATTTATTGACAATGAGTCTTTCATGCTTACCTATGGCGATGGAGTGGCAAATATAGACCTAAATAGATTGCTTGAATTCCATGACTCCCATGGGATGGCATTAACTATGACTTCCGCTCAGCCAGATGGTAGGTTTGGAGCTCTTGAAATAGATGGAAGTAATAAAGTAAAAGCGTTTAAGGAGAAGCCCAAAGGTGACGGCAGCTGGATAAATGCTGGGTATTTTGTTTGTAGTCCAAAGATTTTTGATTATATTGTAAAAGGAGATTTAACAATATTTGAACAGGGTCCTTTACAGGATTTAGCGAAAGATGGGGAAGTCTTTACATACAAACACCATGATTTCTGGATGCCTATGGATACTTTAAGAGATAAAAATATACTGGATAAAATGTGTGAATCTGGAAGAGCTCCATGGATAACCTGGGATAAATAATATTTATGAAAATAATTAGATTGTCCAAGTCATCTTTGGGCGACTCAGAAAAGTCTGCTGTTATGAGGGTATTAGATGAAGAATATCTTGGTATGGGTTTAGAGGTTCAAGAATTTGAAAAATTACTAACAAGATTTTTTGGTCGACCTGCAGTATGTGTTTCATCAGGTACAGATGCCCTGCAGTTGTCGTTACACGCGATAGGTGTAAGTATCGGAGATGAGGTTCTGGTTCAGTCACTAACCTATGTAGCTAGCTTTCAAGCAATATCTTCTACAGGCGCAACCCCAGTTGCTTGTGATGTTGATCCAGATACACTATGCATTGATTTAAAAGATGCTGAAAAAAGGCTAACTAAAAAAACCAAAGCTATTATGCCAATGCACTATTCTGGAAATGTGGGCGAACTTGAAAAGGTTTATACTTTTGCAAGTAAACATAATTTAAGAGTGATTGAAGATGCTGCGCATGCTTTTGGGTCAGAATATCAAGGTAAAAAAGTTGGCGGATTTGGGGATGTTGCTTGTTTTAGCTTCGATGGTATAAAGAATATTACTTCTGGTGAGGGTGGCTGTATTACTTCAAATGATAAAGGTTTATTGCAAAAGGTGCGTGATTCAAGGTTGCTTGGTGTAGAAAAAGACACAGAAAAACGCTACTCAAGAGAAAGAAGCTGGGAGTTTGATGTCACTGAACAAGGTTTTAGATCTCACATGAGTAATATTATGGCGGCAATTGGTATAGTTCAACTTGGCAGGATAGATGAATTTAGAATTCGGAGGCAGGAAGTATCTCAAAAATATATTGAAGGCTTGAAAGATATAAAAGAGATTGATTTTTTTGACTTTAACTTTAAAGAGATAATTCCACATATTTTTGTTATTAAGGCAAAAGACAGGGAGGGGTTGAGAAATTATTTAATACTGAATGGGGTTGAGTGTGGGGTTCATTACAAGCCAAATCACTTATTAAGTAAGTATCTTTCGAATTATAAGCTCCCTATAACTGAAAAAATTTACAGTAAGATATTAACCCTTCCTTGTCATAACAGTTTAGATGTTATTGAGCAAAATAAAGTGATAAGTACAATAAAAAATTTTTATGAATGATGGGCCTTTGGTTTCAATAATAATGAATTGCTATAATGGAGAGGAATATCTGCGTGAGGCGATCAATTCTGTCTATGCACAAACCTATGATAATTGGGAAATAATATTCTGGGATAATGCCTCAACCGATAGCAGTGCCAAGATTGCCAAATCTTATGATGAGAAGCTTAAATATTTTAAAGCTGAAAAAAATACCTGCCTTGGCGAGGCGAGAGTCCATGCTGTTAATCAGGCGCAAGGGGAGTATTTGGAATTTTTGGACTGCGATGATATTTTGTTGCCTGAAAAAACTCAAAGGCAAGTCCAGCAGTTTTTGATTGGTAACAATATTGCTTTAGTTTATGGCCGAAGTATCTCTATATCATCAGAAGGCAATAAAATTGGAGAAAACCCATATGGATATTCTCAATTGCCATCAGGAATGGTTTTTGATGAAATGCTATATGATCCTTTTGTACCTTTTGTATCTATCATGATTAGTACAAAGAAGTACCATGCAGTCGGCGGGTTTAATTATAGATATCAACACTCAGTTGACTACGATATATTTTTAAAACTATCATATAGATATGAATTTAAAGCAATAGATCAGTGCTTTGGTAAATATAGGCAGCATTCCAAGAGTTTATCTAATTTTGTAAAAGTTGTAGCTGCTAAAGAGGTTATTGATTTGATTTCTAAGTTTTTACCAAGTGAGGTTGCCAAAGAAGCTTTAAGTAGGGGCTATATTAGACTTATGCTTGCAAATATAAAAGAAAAACAATACAAAGTAGCGTATTCGGTATTTCTGGAAAAGTGCCACACTTCTTCCGTCATAAAGTACATATTGATAAAAACTATAAAAAGAGTAATTTTGATCTATAGATCAAAAATATTAATTAATACTAGTGTGTAGTTTGTGGCAAAAATAACAAAAAACAATTATAAATATTATTTTATTTTTTCCTTATGTATTCTTGCTCCTATTTTTGTATCATTAGGTTATAACGGAGAAGTTGTTTTTAATAGGGATGTTAGAATTAGTGGTTATAGGGGGTATATGGTTTCTTTTCCTATTTCTATTCTATTTTTAGTTGTTTTTTACTTAGCTAAATATAGAGTTAAAGTGATAAATAAACCTATTTTATTTTTATTTGCACTGAGCTTGTTGGGATTTGTATATGACGATTTTTTGGTGACTAGATATATAAGTAATATTTATTTAATATTATTTATTGTGTCGTTGTTGTTTTTTAATAGGGTTTTTATTGCAATACTAAGTGCCACTGACTTATTGAGCTTAAGGAGCCTAGAAAAATATATAATAATATATCCCATGCTTACCATATTGGTAATCTCAATATTAAGTGATATTATTTATGGCGGCAAAGGTTATTTTCTGCATGATGGTATTTTTATATATAATTACTATCAGTATTTCTCAATTGTATTTATTTTGTTATTGAGTGCATCGATAAAAGAGAGTATAGCCTTGTCTATTGTTATATTTGTATTGTCACTTTATCTTTCTCACAATAGTGGCAATTCCCTAGCCTTTGCATTGCTTGTATTTACTATGTTAAGTTTAGTAATTGTAAAATATCGAATAATAATTTTTAGGAAACCTATATATAAGCTTGCTATTTTCGTGACAGCTATCATTCCTATTCTGTATCTTTTTTCCTTAAATTTTCTGACTGGGTTAGGGTTAGAAGAATATTTCAGAGGCAGATTCATTATTATTCGTATGTTTTTTGATTCAGTATCTTGGGAGCAAGTATTTTTGCCTTATTTTCATAATATTGTAGTTACTGGTCCTATGCACAATGAAGTATTGTCAATATTTAAAAGCTCATCTATATTTGGTGTGGCCATATACTATTATATTGTCATTTCAAATATAAATAATTATAGTCCTGATTATAGGTTGATTGGATTGTCAGTATTGATGATAACTTTTATTGGAGGGGTGGTTGTAAGCACAGTACTTCATTTTTATACAATGATTGTTTTAGCATATGTAATATCATTTTATAGGGTGCTATCTAAGTATAAAAAATACACAACAGAAAAGGCTGCACCACTATGAAAATACTTATATTGAGCCACCAGGGTATTGGTGATATTATTATGTCTTTTCCAATTTATAATGCTATTAGAGAGAAATTTCCAAATGCCATAATTTACTCTACTGTTAAATCAATGACTGAAGCGGAGTTATTGAGAGATCAATGCCTTTCTGATGAATTTATTTTGTCAGATTATTATCATATGTCACTGTATGAAAAAATATCATGGATATGGTCGCTATTATTTTTAAGGTTTGATTTGGTTGTTTCACCATTTAAAGTTAATTATTTAAAATCAATACTTATTAGAGTTATAACACTATCAAAGAAGATGGTCATACATAAAGATAGTTCATCTAGACTGCTTGGAATGCTGTCTCAAAATGTGCTTGTTCATCAGTCAGCTAAATCAGTCCACAATAACCAGCAAATTGCATCTTTATTTTCAGATACAGTGTTTCTCCCATCATTGAGGCCAGGGGCTGTAAATAGTATCTCCATGTCCGAAGTGTTTACTGAAAAGTATGACTGCATCATAGGTATACATCCAGGTTGCGGAGAGGTTGAAAAACATAAAAGGTGGCCAGTTGAGCGTTATATAGAGCTCATTAATTTACTAGTTGGCCAGCAAAAAAAAATACTATTCATGCTTTTTGGAGTTAAGAGTGAAGTTGAACTGTGTAATGAGATTATTAATGGTGTAAATGATAATGTATCAATTCGTTCATTTTGTGGAAAAAAAACAATATCTGAAACAATATCGTTAGTCGCAAAATGCACAGTTTTTGTTTCTGGCGACTCAGGACTGATGCATGTTGCATCAGCGCTAAATGTTAAGACATATTCTGTGTACGGCCCAACAACACATTTAACGACCTCCCCTTATTGGAATCACGGCGAGGTTATAAGGGCATCTTTACCATGCTCACCTTGTTATCCAGACAGGTTAACTGGGTGTGGAAATCCAATATGCATGAGCTCAGTATCAGCATCAGCTGTCTTTGATAAAATATCAGAAATCAAAGATTAAGGAGTATGAAATATTAAGGGACGATAAGCTATAGCTAGACGTAGAAGAAATGGCTAATGAAAAGCGATAATAGCCATTATCGTTTTTATGTTATACAAGATATCAACCTACATACAGAGCATTCTTAACCATTAAGCAAAATTTATGAGCAATAATAAAAGTATAAAAACAATATTATTACTTTGGTTTGGATCTCTGGCAGGTGTAGGATTTGGATTTTTAGTGCAAGTTATTTTGGCAAGGTACCTCGGACCAAGTGGGTTAGGAGTTTTTTCGACAGCTTTTTCTCTAGCTGCCATATTTATTCCTTTGGCTGGATTTGGAATATCTCAATATTGGTTGAAAGAATTTGGAAAAGATGGTTACCTAGCTATTGGTCAAGTTTCGCCATCATTAAAGCTAATCGTGATTAATACTACGTTAATTATTTCTCTAATTGCTATATGGGGATTGTTTGGCCCTCATGAGGATCCGCTTAAATATACAATTTTAATTATGTCTTTTTATGTGGCTGGACCGGTTTTGTTAGAATTAATGGCAATCAAGCTTCAACTTGAAGAAAAGTACACAAAGATGGCACTCTTGCAAATAGCGCCGCATCTTTTTCGTTTTTGTTTAATTTTAGCGATTCTTTTGTTAGCTGACAGTTATCTAACAATAATTAATATAGCGTTTGTATATGTATTGGTATCCATTTTTCTTGTAGTATTTGGAATCATCATGATGCTTAAATTTGCAGAAGGCGTAGTAGATTTAAAAGGACACAAGAGCTTTTCAAATATTGAAAGTAGTGAGTTAGTCCAAATTAAACATATTATTCATGGATCATGGCCGTTTGCATTAGCAGGAGTTTTTCAATTCATTTATTTTCAAAGTGATATTATTTTATTGAACTATATGGTGGGTAGCGAGGTGGCCGGCATATATTATGCGGCCTTTATAGTTTTTGTTCTAGTTGCGTTTCCTAGTGTTGTTTATCAAAAGTTTTTTCTGCCGAAAATTCACAGATGGGCAAATCATGATCACGATTTATTCTATAAATTCTTCAAGCGAGGCAATGTTGTAATGCTAGTATTGGGGCTACTGGCAATGGTGATTGTGTGGTTGTTAGCTCCGTATGCTGTACCTATTTTGTTTGGTAAAGAGTACGGTCATTCAATAGAGTTGTTATATATTTTATCTGCTTCGCTTCCTGTTGTTTTTTTTGCTAGTAGTCCTGGCGCCGCATTGTCCACTAAAAACCATATGAGAACAAAAGTGAAAATTATGGCAATGGTGGCAATCTTTAACATTATTTTAAATATTGTATTAATCCCATCGTATGGATCTGTTGGTGCTGCTATTGCGACAGTATTGAGTAATTTTACATTAGCATTATTTTATTATTTTATTAGCATGAAGAAGGTTTTTTAAATGATGAATATTTTTTTAAAATGGATCCGACCATGCGGTCGGATATTGAAAGCTATTAATGGCTTTTTTTATGATTTAGTTCGCTTTGTTAGATTCTCCGCATGGAATTCAGATATGAGTGACAGGGAAAAACGAAATTACCATATAGCAAAAACATATCATGCATTAGAAAAAAGCCTAAGTTTTAAAAATAGGAATGCGACTTCGGGCTGGTCTAACGCATACTTGACTCTTGATATTTTAAAAGAAGCAAAATATCATGGAAATTTTGGTTATTTTGATAGAACAGGTCTTAAAGCTCTAAAATCTTTTATATCTTTAAAAAATAGTAAGGATTTAGAAAAGTCAGCGGATATTAATAAGAAAATAAATTCCTTTGACTTTCATGATGAGGCGCGACATGGGTCAATAAGTTATTCGAAAAGTGATTTTGAACAGGGAGTGCTAGATAAACCAGAGTCATTCTTTTTGTCTAGATACTCATTAAGAGAATTTTCAAATGCTCAAGTTGATAATGACAAGATTAAAAGAGCTATTACTTTAGCAGCAAAAGCCCCATCGGTATGTAATCGACAGGCTTGGCATGTATATCATTCCAATGAAAGAGATGTGATTGATGGTGCATTAAAACATCAGCAGGGTAATAAAGGTTTCGGCGATAGAATACCAAATTTAATGATAATTACTGCGGATTTGAATGCTTTTATGCCAGGTCAAGAACATTATCAGCATTGGATCGATGGAGGCTTGTTTTCGATGTCACTCATACACGCACTACACTCTTTAGGTGTTGCATCCTGTTGTTTAAATTGGAGTCAAGCGCCAGTAAATGATAAAAAATTAAGAAAAGAGTTTAATGTTAAGCCGCAGCATACAATTATCATGATGTTAGCTGTCGGCTATCCGGATGAAGACAATAAAGTTTGCGTCTCTTCTAGAAGGCCTATTGATGAAATATATTCAAATTTAGAAAAATATAAAAATTAATTATGCGAATTTTAATTACAATAGTTTATGATTTTATTTATGTATATCATGTTGCTAAAAAAGAGTTTAGCTTATGAAGATTTGTTTAGTGACAAAGCATGCAACAACTAATTATGGCGGCATATTACAAGCTTATGCCACCCAAAATATTTTAGAAAGTTTTGGGGAGGTGAAAATACTTGACTATAGAAATAAACATGTTAATAAAACCATGCAGATTATCCGTTTTGGTTTACAGCCAAGAGATGTTTTAAGAATAGCAAAAGATCTTTTCCGCTTATATTCTCGTTATCGCACTATTAGTCAATTTCAAGAATTTATTGACAATAGAATGAATTTACATGTATTTAGCAATAGTCAATTAAGTGATGTAGTTAATGAATTTGATATTTTCATAGCTGGAAGTGATCAAATATGGAATCCTAAAATTCTTGGAGAAAAAGGCGAATTTGACGATGTTTACCTATTGAACTTTGTAAAAGATAAACGTAAAGTGTCATACGCATCTAGCACAGGATCTTATGTGGCTTCAAATGGGGATAGACTTATATCAGCATTGTGTAGTTTTGATAATTTATCATTAAGGGAGGCCGACTCCGCTAATAATATTTCTAAAATTCTAAATAGAAATATCTACCATGTGCTTGATCCTACACTACTGTTCAATAAAAAAAGTTGGATCAATATGCTGGGTTTGTCAAAATCTAGCATTCGTAAAAATAAATATATTTTTTTATATGCGATTGTAAGAGATAAGCTTTTTGTAGAAACGGTTAACAATTTTTCAGAAAAATTAGGCATTGATGTTATTATTGTAGATCAGGATCCATTTATTGGCTTCAATGTAGCCAAGCATTATAAAAGTGCTAGCCCAGAGTTATTTTTATCGTTATTATTAAATGCAGAGCTAATTATCACTAACTCATTTCATGGAGTGGCTTTTTCTGTAAATTTTGAGAAATCATTTTATGTAACTATTCCTCCTAGCTCTCCCAATAGGGTTGTAAGCTTTCTATCATCTGTCAATCTGTCGGACAGGCTGATTTCAAACAAGGATCAATTAAACAATATCTGTTCTAATCAGCAGCAAGATTTTACTGGAGCAAGTCAGAAACTAGCAGAATTAAGAAACCTTTCATTAGAATATTTGAATAGGTCGCTTAAATAATGAATAATTTTTTATTTAACTTTCAATCTTCATACACGGGCGGTGGATTGAAAAGACTTGTGGCTTATTTAGAATGGTTTGACAATAATGGAGGTGCTTACTTTATTGTCAATCATAGAATAAAAAAACTCCTGCCAGGTAATAAACACAATATTCTCTATTATGTCAACTATAGTAAAATTCAAAAATCGTTGAATATTCAAAATTATTTAGATGATATCGTAAGACAGATTGGGGTTGATATTAATCTATATTACTCATATGGCATACCAGTGCATTATAGGGTTGGAGAAGTAAACTGGTTTCATCTAAGCAATGTGTTACCACTAATTAAACATTCTGGATATGGGATACATTTATTTAGGTCGATAGAGTTGAAATGGTTGGGAGTTTTAATTAGGAATGGGTATAAGAACATAGAGGTGCTTAGTGCTGAATCTAACTACTCTCTATCCTTTTTTCCATCAGGCTTAGGTCATAAACTTGTAGTTTCTCCAAATGGATCAGATGAAGAGATTAAGTTGTTTGAGCGACATGCGGATCGAACAATTAATGATATTGCAATTATAAATGGCACTGTTGTTTATAAAGACTTGGAAAGTTCATACAATATATTTCTTGGATTACAAGAGGATATCCCTAAATTAAGATTGGTAATCATTGGTAATTCCTCTTGGATACCAAGTAGAATAAAAAATAGCCAATTTGTAGATATTTTAGGTGAATTGCCTCATATAAAAGTTATAGATTTATTATCATCAGCTAGGTTTTATATCAATACATCTAGAGTCGAAAATTCTTGGAATGCAGCATCAGAAGGTGTGCTTTTAGCGTCTGAATCTTTTATATCAGGCATTAATCCTCATCTTGAATTAATTGCTATAATAGGATACGAAAAATATACACTTAATGATGATATTTTGCATGTTGAGAAAAAAAATTTGACATCAAAAGGGCTGCCTACTTGGTTGAATATAATTGAAGATATGATTAAATTTACGAAATACGATTTTTAAAAATAAGGTTTTATTGATTTCTGGCGGCACTTATTTTAATCCGCTCGACCCAGATGATATATATCAAAAACATTGGAAGTAATGATTAATTCTGTTGAGATTAGAATGGGTTATGCACAAGATGGATTACAGTCAAGTAAAAAAGTATTCTTGGGAAAGATGTGCAGTTGAGACATTTTTTTTATAAGGCAGGTTATTAAAAATAAAAGGGACTGAAATGTTTGAAAATTTTTTAAGAATTATTTTTGCATATGTTGACTATGCAATTAGAACTATATGGCATAAAACAATATGACTTTAAAGAAGAAAGTTTTAATCCTAGGCTCTACTGGTATGCTTGGACATCAAGTTGTTAAGTATTTTGAGG
>Ga0075444_10001453_pt1 | contig 14605 bp, 11 predicted proteins | sample CoawatmetaG01DNA_FD_76836 | JGI IMG/M metagenome (GOLD analysis project Ga0075444, IMG submission 76836) | Marine microbial communities from the West Antarctic Peninsula - Coastal water metaG017-DNA | ecosystem: Environmental > Aquatic > Marine > Coastal | place: Atlantic Ocean: West Antarctic... | reverse complement strand
TAAAATGTAAAATGTAAAATGTAAAATGTAAATGAAGAAAATAAAATATAAATGAAGAAAATAAAATATAAATGAAAAAAAATAAAATTTTAATCTTAACTTTATTAATTCAACTATTTTTTATTAATAACGTTCAGGCAGCATGTGATTTGAAATCATTTCGATTTGGAATGTCTCATGAAGTTTTGATGAGCCATTTAAAATTAGATCCAGAATTTGTTGAGCCAAAAGAGGAAGGCGCTCCAATGCAAATGGTATTTGCTCCAGGAGAGTTTGTTTGCAAGAATGAAAAGATATTTGAATATGTTCCAGTTATTTTTTTACTTCTGTACGATAAACTTGTTGAAATACAAATAATGTACGTATCTGAAAGTCCAGCTCTTATTGATTGGGCAGAATCTATTTATGGTATAAAACAAAATAAGCCAAACACTTTTTATGATAATCTTCCAAATGCCCAATGGCTTTGGGAAAAATCTAATGAATCTATTTCCTACTCAATTGGGGCTAATGCAAATGAAGTTATCGAGTCGGTCATAATCCAATCACTTAAACATCAGAAGTATTTCGATAGATTTGCTAAGTTTGAGGAAAATCAATAATGAAAAAGCTAAATTTACTACTTAGCGGATTATTGTTACTAGTTCCTTTTCATATAGAAGCAAAATCTCCACCACCTGGAACAGGCAAAGCTGACGTACCAGCTAACATTTATATTATGCTTGATACTTCTGGCTCTATGGGAGCCAATGTGCCTTCTACTAACCCTAACCGAATGTACTATCCTAGGGATGTTGCAGTTGATTCGAGTGGTAATATATTTTCGGTTGAATACTACTATAATCGAATTAGAAAGATGGATTCTAAAGGAAACTTAATTAAAACATTTTCTCCTAGGATTGGAAGTGGTTATAGTCGTTTACGTTATAGCCATAAAATAGCTATTGATTCAAATGATAATGTTTATGTCAGTGACAGAGATAATAATCGAATTGTAAAATTCAATAATGATGGCCAATGGCAAAGAAATTTTACCGGCATGAATAGTCGAGCTGAAGGAGTTACAGTTGATTCATCTGGGAACGTATATGGTAACACACGAACAAAAATCTATAAGTGGGATAGTAGCGGGAATCTTGTGGTTAGTGTTGCGGTAGATAACTCGTATGGAATAAGTTGGTATGGAGGCTCTATTTATGCAACTGAAAGAACTTCTAGGCAAATCAAAAAATTCACTGATGCTCTAGTTCTCCAAGATACATGGTCAATAAACCAGAGTACTTTGGGTGATATTGAAGTGACTTCAAATGGTATCTATGTTCACAGGGAAGGCTATACTGCACTTATATTGAAATATTCGCTTGCCGGTGCTTATCAAAAACAATGGGGTACTAGATCTGGAAAAAAGAACACAAATTTGTATTACCTTTATGGAATTGGCTCCGATAGTTCAGGAAATATTTATGCAGGTAGTTTTCATGAGAATATCGTGAAAAAATTTACTCCTGATGGAGTTTACAAACAAAGATGGGGTATCTATGAGAACCGTATGACTGAGGCTTTGAAAGTCATTGATAAATTGACCAGTAACGTAGAACTAACAACAGGTGCAAACTTTGGCATGCAAGACTGGAATAGTAGTGCAACGCGCAGAGTCGATATTGATAAATTTGGTGCGGGTAAAGTCAACTTAAGTGTGAATGAAAAAATAATGGTAAATGGTGTCCTCAAAGATAATGATGATTACAAGTATTCGTCATGGTATATGCCTCGAGGTGGTACTAATCTAGATTCCGCAATGTTAGAAGCTCAGCGTTATTTTTATGGTACTCATGGTAATAAATCACCAATAAACTCTGCTGCAGGTTGTCAGAAAAACTTTTTAATTGTTATTAGTGATGGACAATGGTATGGCTCTAAAGCTGAAACTATTGCAAGAGCGCTTCTTCTTAACAAAGGCATTGAAACAATGGTCATTGGGTTTCACTCTGGCGGAAACAAAGCGCACTATATCAAGTTAGCGAAGGCGGGTGGTACCTATCCTGAAACGCCTTTATTTGCAAACAACTGGCAGCATCTCTATGAAACGATGTCAGCCTATATTCGCCAAGCAATATCTTCTCGGTTAACCTTTTCTGCGCCTGTAGTAATGCCTAATATTAGTAGTGGAGATCATATATTCCAATCAACCTTTGAATATCAAAACAAACACATGTGGAAAGGTCACTTAACTAAGTTTGAGCTGACTTCTACTGGTCAAATTGGTGCACTTAAATGGGATGCGGGTCTTAAATTAGATGATAAAAGTGAATCTTCAAGAAAGATATGGACAATATTGCCGAGCCAAGCCAGTAATAATTCAAATAGTTTTAGTAATTCCTTTCATACCAATAATCTTACTGAACTAAAAACTTTATTATGGGAAGATAGTGGAGTAATTCCAACGGATACTCAGGCATCCAATTTGATAAAATATGTGCGTGGTCTTGATGCTTATGATGAAAATTTGAATGGAAACACTACTGAAAAACGCTGGAAGCTTGGTGATATCTATAATTCTAGACTTGCAGTAGTTGGTCGTGTTAATGCTAAGGTTACTTCTTCTCCGGGAAGATCAAACACTTCAGCTTTTTATCGTAACACCAATGACTATAATAAATTTAGGATTGGAAATTCGTGTGGTAATGTAAATAAATGCGCTTTTCGTAAAGAGGTTGTCTATGTTGGTGCAAATGATGGCATGCTACATGCTTTTGACTCGACCACTGGTGAAGAGTTGTGGGCGTTTATTCCTCCATCAAAGTTGAGGAGTTTAAGGGATATAATTGCAGCAAAGGCGAATACTGCTAATGCTATTTATGGTGTTGATGGCTCCCCAATTGTTAAGGATATCTTCTATGGTAACAAATGGCGTACAGTTCTAATTTCAGGAATGGGAAAAGGAGGATATGGCTATTTTGCTCTAGATATTACCAACCCAGATATTCCAAAATTTTTGTTTGCATTTGATAATGATCCAAGTGAAGATTTGATTAGGCATTGGGATGATGCTGGAACATTAACTAAAAAGTATTATCCTCCAACTTGGAAGACACCTATTGACCCAGAGTATGATTACTCAAAGGTAGGTGAAGCGCTTTCAGTTCCAGTAATTATTCCTATGCCATATGGGGCTAATAAAACTAAATGGGTTGCAGTTTTTGGTGGCGGCTACAATGGTGGTATAAATACTTTTTATGGTTCTGCAATTTATGTAATTGATCTAGAAAATGATGGAAAGGTATTAAAGCGCATTAATTTGACAGATTCGAGTGCCTCACTTCTTATAAATTCAATGCCAGCAGATCTTGTTTCTATTACGCCAGACACAACAGGTAAGGCTGATTATAAGGGCTCTATGATTTATGGAGCAGATCTTGAGGGCAAGCAGTGGAAGCTTAATTTAACAAACAAAGGTAACTTATACGACTTTACACCTCTTTTTAATGCTGAAGCCACTGTCCTTAATGATAGAATGGAGTTTTTCCAGGTCACTCCTACAATTGGAAGTGATAAAAAGTTGTGGAGCTTTTATGGAACTGGGAACCAACAGAGGCTTCAGGATATTTCACCCAATATTAAGAATAGAATTTTTGGCTTAAAAGATAAAAATTTTCCATTATTTGCAGCAGCTAATGGCTTAGCTAACACAGCATCATCTGTGTTGACAAATGTTTCAGCATCTGGCGCTTGCCCTTCTGCTAATAGTATGGGTTGGTATTTGAATTTAGAAACTAATGAAAAGATTACTGGTAAGATTGGTCTCTTCAATGAAGTCCTATATGCATCTAGATATTTGCCTAAAAAAGGACAAATATGCTCGCCTGGAATTGCTGCGCTTACTGAGCATGATATGTCATGTGGCAATCAGTCTCGAAGAACGGAGTTAGGGGAAGGTATTGCTACTGGTGCAGTTATTCATAATAATGTAATTTACATTGGTATTAGTGGAAAAGGCTCAGGTGATATAAAGGATGATCAAGGTAATGTTATCGGAAAGAAAACAAATAACCTTATCGTAATTACTCCAGCTGCTGGAAACTCACTGGGTAATGGAAAAATTACTCAAGAATCATGGAGGGAAGTCTATTAATTTTTTCTTAGATGAGATTATTTATATCGGCCTAAAATAACCTGTATAAAAAATATGCTATTAAAAAAATAATGAGACTTATTTATGTTTAATTTGTTTATATAATACACGCTATGTTTAAAAAAATAATTAAAGGAATTGTAGGTTATCTCAGTAAGCTCACTGTGGAGCAGGAAGATGTAGTTGGTGTTGATATAACTCCAAATTGTATTAGAGTTGCTCAGCTATCTTCAGTTAAAAAGAAATGGACTTTAACTAAGCTTGGATATAAGTATATTGATGGAAGTTCAAATCACTCCATTATTGAGAATCCGGATAACTATGTTAATAAACTCCTTCAGTTAGTAACAGCTTCAAAAATTAAAACAAAAAGTGCTGCAGTTTCGATTCCTGTGAGCAGTGCGATTATTAAAGTGGTTGCCCTCCCTTTGATGACTGATGAAGAGCTTAAAGTTGCTGTTGCCTCAGAATCACTTTGGGAGAACTCAGTCCAGTTGGCAGAGAACCTGGATGAATACTCTATTTTTTGGCAAGTTTTAAAGAGAGATAGTGCTGAAAATCTAATGCATTTATTATTTGTAGCATCTAAATTAGATGATATTGATAATTATCTTAATATTGTAAGGTCGGCAGGCCTTAACCCAGTTGTTGTTGATGTTCGATGCTTTGCAACGAGGAATGCTCTTGCACTCAGAGAAGACTTGACTAAGTCAGATTCACCAATTGCAATGATTGAGTTTGGTGCTTATGAAAATTATATTTTAATTCTTCACAAGGACTCACCTTTCATTTCTGATATATATTTGTCAGAGAAAGATAGAAACACATTAATGGATCAAGATTCTACTGACGAGCAAGTTAAGGGTATTAGTACTCGTTTTTCAATGCAGGTTGCACAAATGATCTCCTCATATACTGCAAAATACAAAACACAGCAAATTGAAAAATTATTAATTTCTTCTTCAATGCCAAATATTGAGAGAACAGTCGTTAATTTTAATGAAGCTCTTCCTAAGATCGAAGTAGAAATTTTTGATTCATTAGCAAATATACAAATTCCTGAAAATTTGGCAGAAAAATCTACTTCTGAACTTAATAGTTCAATATTCTCATCTGCTTTAGGTTTAGCTACAAGAAAATTAGATGTGTTTGGTTATTATGAATATGTTACAGGTACTAACAACATTAACTTATTGCCTAATAGAGATAGTGTAAAAAGCCAGGAAAAAATGAAATTTTTGTCACGTTGGGGTGTTGTACTATTTGCAATTTTAGTAATTGCATTTGGTACATGGAATTTTCTAGCTAGTGGAAGTGAAGTTGAAAAAGCTGATCTTCTAATGGTTGAATTCAATCAACTTGAGCCCATAAGAAACGAAAAAAATGAAAGATTTTCAGCTCTTAATCTAAAAATAGTAACGATTGAAGAAACTTTAGCTGCTACTAGTAATCTAACCTCCAATCAAGGTTTCATGTACTCAGTATTACTTGGTATTAACTCAGCAGTTCCAGGTAGGTCTTTAAAATTAACTAAAATTAACTATGAAGGTGGAAATGAAATTGAGATAAATGGAGTTTCATCTAATGATGGAAATATTTTAGCCTTTATAGATAATTTATCTGCAAATGAAGTAGTTGAAAAAGCTTCATTATCAACTATGTCGGTTCAAAAAGTTTCTAATCAAGATGTTAAAGCATTTATTATTAAAGTTATATTAATTGAACAAGAAACAATTGATTCTAGGGAGGCAGCTGATGGCGCTTGATATGGATATTGATATAGGGTCTCTTATCAAAGGCCTATTTTCAAAAAAAGAATCAAAAGATGGTGCTGCAAGTGCTCCAAATCCACATGGTAAAACAGCTTTAGTAGTTATTGCTGTTCTTGTATTTATTGGTTTGTATGTTTATTTTGTGTATATTCCAACTCAAAAAGAGTTGCAAATAAAGAATGATAAAATATCTCAAATTGAATCTATTAAGTCTGATATTGCTGGGCTTACAATTAGTATTGAGACTGCTGAAAAGGATTTATTACTAGCTGAAGCTGAGTTTAATAGACGCTCTAAGTTGTTTCATAATGAAAAAGAATTAGAGGATTTGTATGGTGAAATCAGCTTGTTAGCTATGAGCAATAAGTTGACTATAACAAAAATAGAAAAAGGTATTGAAATGCCAATTTTCTCAGAAGGGTTTTGTGGTGATGATGATAATTTAGGGGAAGAACTTTCGGCTGAAGATCAGTATAATGAAGAAGAAATGACTGATGTACTTCAAAAAGTTGGGTATTATGAATTCAAAGTTAATCTTGAAATTAGTGGAAACTATACTCAGTTTACAAATTTTCGAAATGGGTTAGCTCAGCTGACAAAAATTTTAAATATAAATAAAGAGTCAATTGTGGTTCCTGGAGGCGCTGAATCAAAAGGCGGTGAGGTTAAAGTTTCAAGCATAATTGCAACTTATCGCTTACCGAAAAATGAAACAGAAGCATGCGCAGACCCAAATTCCATAGAAACTAGAGAGGAGTTTTAATGAAGACTAAATTTGTAAATATTATATCCTTGATGTTTTTTTTGACATCACTAACAAGTGTTTCTTATGCTGCAGAAAATGCGTTTGGTTCACTTCCTTCTGCTAATGTTTCACCGCAATCATCAGGTGGTTATTCTAGTGAGCAAATAGATCTAAGTGTCCACCCTTTGCTTCAAAATGAAATCATATCAAATACTATAATTGGTATTATGATTTCCCCTTCGCTTAAATCTGCTTATATAAGAACTGCAAATGGTGATGATTACTTTGTGAGAGTCGGTGATAAGCTAGGTAATGCAAATGGCACAATTACAGAAATAACCTATGAAGGAATTGAGGTAACAGAGGATAGCAAAGTTGTGTCTCTAGCTGTAAGAAATAGGAGTGTTTCAAATGAAAATTCAGAATAATAAATTTATATTAACACTATTAGTAATTTTACTATCATCTTGTGTGCCATCATCAGGTAAATTAAGTAAAGGCGCATTATTAGAGGTTAATGAGGGTTCTTTATTAATTGATTCAGAAACTTTTATAGCAGATCAGAAAGATCAAGTTAGAACTACAGCTGAAACAGGTCCAATTTTAGATGATGAGTCCGCTAAATATAGAATTGCTAAATCCTCAGATAGAAGACAAATTAATAAAGAAGAAAGAGAAATTAGTATTGATGTTGCTTCAAAAGTCACTTTTCCGATATCAATAAATTTTGAAAATATCTCAATTAAAAGTATGGCTTTAATGTTTTCTGAGGCAACTGGTAAGAATATCTTGATAGGAGATGAAGTTAAAGGCTTTGTATCCGCTAAACTTGATAATGTTCCTTGGGAAAAGGCACTTGATTCAATTTTAAAAATTAAGGAACTTGCAAAATACGTAGATGATGAGGCTAATATTATTCGTATTCACAGTCAAGAAGTTCTTGTGGCTCAAGAGGCATATGATCTTCAGATTATTGAGGCAATGGAGAAAACTAAAGCTGCTGAAAGCGCTACTGAGCCTCTTTATACAGATATTTTTAAGTTATATTACACAACAGCTAGCAAGGTTAGTGAAGAAATTCAAAGTGTTATTAATGGTTCTGCTGGTGAAGCTGAAGGTGGAGAGTCTAGCTCTAAAATTGAAATTACTATTGATGAAAGACTTAACTACTTAATTGTTAAGGCAACCAAAGAAGATTTAGATTTTATTGAAACACTAATCGATGAATTGGATGTTAGAACTAAGCAAATTCTAATAGAGGCTTTTATTGTTGAAGCTTCAGAAGACCTTGGTAAAGCCTTGGGAGCAAAGTTTGGAATCACAGCTCCTGATGCCAACATTTTAGGTTTTAGAGATGGAGATAGTGAGGATAAGTTTGACTTCATTGGAGGTTTTGATAATACAGGCTCTATTGCTGGAAATGCATTGTCATTTATCCTTGGTACTGCTACTAGTAATTTAAAGCTTGAATTGCTTGCGTCAGAATCTCAGGGTATAACAAAAATTTTATCGAATCCACGAGTATTTACCCTTGATGGTCAAGCAGCTGAAATCAAGCAAGTAGATCAAATACCCTATACTAAATCTGAGGGTGGTGTATCTTCGGTTGAGTTGAAAGAGGCTGGAATCACACTTAAAGTAACACCAGTAATTGTAGGCGATGGTAATATCATTCTTACCGTTGAAGTTGAAAAATCAACAGTTGATACTACTGTTTCAAATCCTCCAATAGCAAAAAGAACAATTACAACAAAATTGCTAGTACAAGATCAAACTATTGTTGTAATTGGAGGAGTATTCACTCAGTCATTTAAAGATTCACAGTCTAAAACACCATTATTGGGAGATCTTCCTTACATAGGACACCTGTTTAAGAGAGATGAGAAAACGGATGTTCGAAAAGAGATTTTGGTTTTTCTAGCACCTACTATAATTTAAGCTAAACAATATGCCAAGTCTGGGAATACCATCAGAATCTGCTGAACAAATTGCAAGCTTATTACATAGTAATGAGCTAATAAGCGAGAGTGACTTAAAGAGTGCAATGGTTTCTAGTGATGAGGGTGAAAAATGTCTTATTGAGACTCTTATTGAATATAAATTTACAAATGAAAAAACTATTGCTAGCGCTATTTCAGGTAGTTATGATATTGAATTTTTGCCTGAACTTAGCACTGATAATATAGATTTTACAACTTCTGATATATTGCCTCAAAAATATATTTTAGAAAATAGAATTGTGCCAATTAGTGTTCATGGCCATACTTTAGATGTTGCTATTTCTGAGCCTTCTGCGTTAAATCAAATGCAAAGTATTGCATTGCTTACGGATAAAAAAGTAAACCCTTATCTTGTTACTATTAGTCAAATTAGTACAATATTAGATAGCTTTAATTCCATAGATCCCTCATCAGCATCAGCGCCAAGAACTCCTAGAGTTAATAAGAAAACAAATACTTCGGCGAGTGCAATTCGAAAAGAACAAGCTGCAGATGCCAAAATAAAATCTGAAACAAAAATTGATCCTGCAATTGCTAAAAAAGCTAGGCTAGATAAATTAAATCAAGAAAAGGCTGTTGCTAAAGTCTCAAAAGAGGATGATGACAGTGAACAATATTCTGCTGTCGTAGTTCAATTTATTGATAAAAACCTTAAAAAAGCAATCAAAGAGGGTGTTAGTGATGTTCACTTTGAAGTTTTTAAGCATTCTGCTAGGATGCGTTTTCGTCTTGATGGTGTTTTAAGGGAAGAGCCAGGGACCGAAAAAATATTATTTGAAAATTACTCGAAAATTATTACTCGTATTAAAATCATGTCAAGGCTTGATATTGCTGAGAGAAGGAAAGCGCAAGATGGTGCCATTACCTTAAAGGTTGATGACAAAGAAGTTGATTTTCGAGTATCTTGTATGCCAACTAGCTTTGGTGAAAGAGTTGTAATGCGTATTTTAGATACTGATGGAATTGACTTATCTATCGAAAAACTAGGATTTCATGAAGATGATGAAAAAGCATTTATTGATTCTATCACTTCACCACAAGGAATGGTTCTTGTTACAGGTCCAACTGGTTCTGGTAAATCAACAACCCTTTATGCGGCACTTAATAAAATTAATAAAGAAGATATTAATATTCTCACAGCTGAAGACCCAGTCGAATTTACGCTTAATGGTGTTGGTCAGGTTCATGTTAAGCCAGACTATGGAATGACTTTTGCATCTGCATTACGATCTTTCCTTCGGCAAGATCCTGAAGTTGTTATGGTTGGTGAGATTCGTGATCAAGAGACAGTTGAAATTGCTATAAAAGCAGCTTTAACTGGGCATCTAGTTCTTTCTACTCTTCACACTAATGATGCGGTAAGTACAATTACTCGAATTTTAAATATGGGAGTGCAGCCTTATTTAATTACATCTGCCTTAACTCTAATTGTAGCTCAGCGTTTGGCAAGAAAAAATTGTACTGAGTGCCTTGTTGAGGATGAAAGCATCAATGATAGTCAGTTACAATCTGTTGGTTTTTCTGCAGAAGAGGCTACAAGAGTTACATTATTTAAAGGAAATGGATGTGATATTTGTAATAATACTGGCTATAAAGGACGCAAAGGTATCTATGAGGTTTTAAGAATTTCTGATAATATGATTGAAGGTATATTACAAGAAAAAACTACACCAGAGTTAAAAAAGATTGCGTTAGAAAAGGATAACTTTTTAAATATGCAAGAGATTGGTAGAACTTTCCTTAAAGATGGTTCAATTTCTATTGAAGAATATAAAAGAATACTAATTTTAGATTAATTGGAGTTTAGATGGCAGTAACATATTCTTATAAAGGCATACTTGGTAATAAATATACTGAAGGTAAGATCATTGCTATCAATAAAGATGAGGCTGCTTTTAAGTTAAAACAAGATAAGATTATTATTACTTCTCTAGATAAAGTATCTGGAAAAGAAGAAATCATTAAAGAAAAAAAAGAAAAAAAAGATAAGAAAGTAAAAATTCCAAAAAAAGTACCTATAAAAGAAGTAATCATTTTTACAAAAAAATTTGAAACAATGGTCCGTGCTGGATTACCTATTCTTGAAAGTATTAAGATGATTGAAGTACAAACAGAGCATAGAGGGTTTAGGCTTATTGTTAAAGATATCCATGATTCAGTTGAGTCAGGTAATACCTTATCTGACTCTTTTGAGAAATATCCTGGAGCGTTTGATAATATCTTTATTAATCTCCTTAGGGCTGGAGAATCAAGTGGTAAGGTGCAATTGTTTTTATCCAAATTAGTTATTAATATGGAAAAACAGGAAAAAATTAAACAAAGCATCAAAGGTGCAATGATGTATCCAATGATTCTTCTATGTGTTGCTATTGCTGTTGTTACCTTGATGCTTGTTTATGTTGTCCCTGTTTTTGAGGAAATGTTTGCTGGAAAAGCAGGTGGCCTTCCAGCTGCAACTCAAGCGGTTGTTAATATCAGTGCATTCATCCGAAACCCACTAAAAGGCGGTGTCCTTGCAATTTCCATAGTAGGTATTTTTATGACATCATCATTTGCAATTAGTAAGAGCTATAAAATTAGGAAGACATGGCATAAACTAGTTCTTAGATTACCCCTATTTGGAGGTTTGGTTAACAAGTCATCTTTATCTAAAATAGCAATGATTCAAGGAAATTTAAGGGCTGCTGGAGTGCCAGAAATGGAAGCTTTAGATATTGCAGCTAGTGCTAGTAATAATCTTATAATCAAAGAAGCGATGGTTGATGTCCGCCGTGGTGTTTTTTCAGGTGAACCGCTGTCTCAGTTATTTGGAAAAACTCCAAAAATTTTCCCTGCTTCATTTGTTGCTCTTGTTTCTGTTGGTGAAAGAACGGGTAATATGGAAGAAATGTATGGATCAATTTCTAGTTATTATGAGGGTGAGATGGATCTTGTAATTGAAAAACTAACTGCTATGCTTGAGCCAATAATGATGGTATTTATGGGTGTTACGGTAGGTGGTATATTGGTTGCAATGTATACCCCAATGTTTGCAATGGGAGATACATTCTAATCATATTAGATAGTTTTTATACCTTAGCAGTCTGAAAAGTGCTCTTTAAGTAACTATTTTAGTAAGGGCGTTTAACTATCCAGCTTTAGGATTAACAACTGTTCGAAATTAATTTTTTTGTTACACACTTTAATAGCTATATCTAGAGAAGTTTTATTAAAGAAATTCGTGTTAATTTTGAAGTACTTGATAGTAATTTTTTATTATTAGAGAAGAAGCTGGCCTCGATTAACAAAACTGACCTTAATATATGATATTTACACTGTTTATACCTAAGGGCAGTTGAAAGGCAGTTTTTAAATCAATGTTTTGACTATTGCAATGCTAATCGTTCTTACTTTATTGGGCTTGTAAATTGCATGCAATCAAAAACTGAGAAGCTATGTGAGCGGTGAAGTCTAGAAGATTTTTATAAAATAAAAAAGATTGTTAATTTTTTTTAAGGACTTGATGAATTATATTTATATTAGTTTTTCTACGGGCAGCCTGAGTCTTCTTCTTCGTCATTATTTTGATTAAGACAGTGTTGTGTTAGTCCTGATCCAGATTTGGGTGTTGCAACCGCATTGAAGCCAGAATCATCAGTAACTACTTTGTAATCATAATCACCACTGGTGTCTAGCGTTGTTTTTTCAAAAAGATTTGTATTTATTTTAGTTGAAGTATTACAACCTGTTAAGCAATAACTATTATTATCAGAAAAAAAGCTTGCTTGCATTAACGCAATTGCTTTCAAATTACTTTTAGCAACATCTTCTTTGGAGCTTTGAATATAACCATTATACATTGGCACACCAACTCCAGCCAAAATACCGATGATGGCAACTACTATTAGAAGCTCTATAAGTGTAAAACCCGCGATTAAGCGGGTTTTATTAGATAGATATTTATTATTGAATTTATTCCTTTGTAATTTCATCATATCCAGTTGCAGGAACATTTAACTTAAGTCCCTTTTCCGTACCAACATTAGTTCTTACTTTAATGACATTTCCAGTACCGTACATAATTGTTTGACCTAGTGGACCATCAGTAGACGTTTTGGCTGCAGCAGGTGTTGAAGAGTTATATGGATTTTTGTTAATTGTATTAAAATAACTAACAAAGTAGCCTGCCCATGTTGATGCTTTCTGGGAACATTCATATTCAACACTTCCTAATTTAACTTTACTTACTCCAGTAGCACACTTTGTAAGTGTTGCAGCAACAAAGCTTGTTGTATTCGCATGGTTAGTTTGAGCACTTTTAACTTTAGCAGTTGCCATATAACCATTATACATTGGGACACCAACACCAGCTAGAATTCCAATAATTGCAACAACAATCAATAGCTCTATTAATGTAAAGGCTTTCTTTTTAGTGTCGCTGATCATAGTCTTTATGTTATTTATAGTTTTCATATTTTTCCCTAGTTTATTTTTATTAAATGCATTTATCGTCAGTATACCTTAATATTTTTCATAAAATCAATATTAATATTTCCAAAGTTCATGGCTGTTCCATATTATTTCAGCCTCATCAATTCCATTTTCATAAGATAATTGTAGCCAGGGTTTTGCGTCTTCATAGGATTGGTAAACACCGGTACCAAGTAAGTACATTACTCCTAAATTATATTGAGCCCTAGGATGGCCTTGATTTGCTGCTTTACGGTACCAATAAACCGCTTTCCCATCATCAACTTTGACGCCTTGCCCCTTGGCGTACATTCCAGCTAAGTTATATTGAGCTTGAGGAGCACCTTTTTCTGCAATAGGCAACCATTCAACAAATGCTTCTAAATAATTTTCTTTTTTATAGGCATTCCAACCATTAGTGTAATCAGCTGAAGTGACACCATTAAATCCAAAAGTAAATAGAGCAAGGGTAATAATAAATTTTGATTGCATAATTAATAAAAAATAAATCAATAATCTTTAAGTTATTAATAATAAACTGAAATGTTGTTTTTTCTGGAAATTATTTTATATGAAAGATTGTGTGTAAGAAGGTTTTTGAAAAATAGTAGGTGATAATCTAATTAATTTAATTTTTTTATTGTTTTTATTCTTGACTCTTTCTTGTATTATTTATATTTATTTTAGTGAAATGCTTTCTGGATTCATTTGAATTCTATTTCAATATGTGTTTTCTTTTATTTTAACCATCTATTTTAGTTAAAGTTTAAAGTGAATCCTAGCAACATTGCGACAAACTTAAGAGTTGTTGATGTACATTCTGGAAGAATTCTCATCAGAGAGTAAGCTATACGGGGGTATTTTGCATAAAATTTTGTCAATAATTCCTTTTAAGTCTCGTTACTTTTGGATTGTAATTGATAAAAACAGACTTGGTATGAATAATTACCAGGGCCAGAAGTAATAATGAATAAGATAATTGAGAAAGTTTTTTTTGAAAGTTCAAAATAAAGTCAAAAATGGAGTCATGGTAATGCCTAAAGTTTTATCGCAAGAACAGATTCAGCAATATCATGATGAGGGTTTTATTTCACCAGTAAGAGTTATTTCTGAAGAGGTTGCTTTATTGATTAAATCCCAGCTTGAAGAGGTTGAGGTAGAATACCCTGAGGAGATTAATGCAGAGAATCGTAATAATTTACATCTCTCATTTACCTTTTTAGATGCTCTAGCTCACAATACTACTATAGTGGATGCAATGGAAGACCTAATTGGTCCAGATATTGCTCTTTGGGCTTCTGTTATGTTTATTAAGGAGCCTTCCTCTAAGCAGTTTGTAAGTTGGCATCAGGATGCAACTTATATGGGTCTTGATAGCTTTGACTTTCCAACACCATGGATTGCGCTAAGTCCTAGTAATCTAGAGACAGGCTGTATGACTATGATTTCAGGTAGTCACAAATTAGAGATACAAAAGCATGAGGATACTTACGCTGAAAATAATATC
>Ga0075444_10001447_pt1 | contig 14634 bp, 11 predicted proteins | sample CoawatmetaG01DNA_FD_76836 | JGI IMG/M metagenome (GOLD analysis project Ga0075444, IMG submission 76836) | Marine microbial communities from the West Antarctic Peninsula - Coastal water metaG017-DNA | ecosystem: Environmental > Aquatic > Marine > Coastal | place: Atlantic Ocean: West Antarctic... | reverse complement strand
GTTCGATCATGATCGAACCGAATCCGCGTCGCGTCGGTGCGTGCACCTCCGGACCTTCCCGTTCCTTCCAGCGCAGACTGAAACGCGGGCCGTCCGCCTCGGCTCCATCCGTTACGCCCCAAGAAAGATCGATATATCCGGTACTTGTCGACAGGGCGCCATATTTGGCTGCATTGGTCGCGAGTTCGTGAAGGGCAAGGGCCAGCGCGAGCGTGACTTGCGGGTTCAGGATGATGCGCGGGCCGGCTATCCGGATGCGCTCCCCCACGCCGCCATGCGGGGCGAGCGCCTGCTGGACCAGCCGGGTCAGGTCGGCGGACTCCCACGAACTGGCGGTCAGGACGTTCGTCGCCTCGCCCAGGGCGGACAGGCGCGCCGCCAGGGCGCGGGCGGCCGAGCCCGTATCCTCGGCCTGGCGAAGCGTTTGCGACGCGACCGACTGCACGACGGTCAGGACGTTCTTCAACCGATGGCCCAGTTCCTGGTTGAGCAGCTTCTGCTGTTCCTCGGCCCGCTTGCGTTCGCGGAAATCGCGCGAAACCGTGCCATAGCCGATCTGTTCGCCATCGCTGTCGAATACCGGGAAGACGGTATAGAGGATCGGGATCAGCTCGCCGGTCCGGAAATGGCGGACCAGGCGTTCCCCGCTCCATGCGCCATCGCGAACGGCGGCCGTCAGCACGTCCCGCGCGACGATCTCCGCCTCCTCTGGCGGGAAGAAGTCGGAGATGCTGACGCGGCCCAGCTCCCTGCGATCCAGTCCGACGAGCGCGAGGGCGGCGTCGTTCAGGAAGAAGACGCTGCCGTCCATCCGCGCCATGCCGATGAAATCGGCGCTGTTTTCAATGATGCGAACGAGCTGTCGACGCTCTTCCTCATTCTCGCGGGTCGCCGTGATGTCGCGGGACACGGACAGGATCCGCTCGGGCTTGCCGTCCGGCCCCAGGATCGGGCTGACGGCGACGTCCCACCAGCGGGGGCTGCCCGCAAAGGTCCTGGCGAAGCCGATGAAGCTGCGCGCCTTGCCCGCGCGCGCCACGGCGATGGCGGCCTTTGCTTCTTCCTGGCCGAGGCCATGCCAGAAGTCCGGCCAGGGACAGCCCGCGACCTCGTTGAAGTCGTCGATCTCCATGAGCTGCTGGCCGCCCTCCGACATGAAGGTCAGGTGGCCATCGAGGTCGAGCACCTTGATGCAGTCGGTCGAACTGGCGAGCACGCCCATCAGAAACGCCTCGCGATCGGCGAGCCGGCGGTTGGCTTCCCGCAAGGCCGCCGCATTCTCCCCGCGCAGCTTGAAGAGGCGCAACGCACCATCGACCTTGGCCAGCAGCTCGCGCGTGGCGAAGGGTTTGACCAGATAGTCGTCGGCGCCCGCCTCGATTCCTTCGATCGCGGCTTCTTCGCCGGCGCGGGCCGAGAGCAGGATGATGGGCAGGTCGGCCGTGTCCGGGTCGGAGCGGAGCCGCTTGATCAGCCCGAAACCGTCGAGGCGCGGCATCATCACGTCCGACAGGATGAGATTGGGGGCGATGGCGCGGGCGCGCGCCGCCGCTTCCTCACCGTCCCCGACCGCTTCGACCGTGTAGCCCGCCTCCCGCAACAGCCGCTCGACATAGCCTCGCATGTCCGCATTGTCGTCGGCCAGCAGGATCGTGCCGCCACGGGCGGGCGTAGGCGTGAGCGTGGGCGTCGATGGCGGGGCGCCTGGTCCGGCGTCGTCGCGATTGTCCCCGGGCAGCCAGCGCAACGCCTCCGACACGAAGGCGGCCGCGCCCGTCGCCGTCGATGGCGGCTGGGCCGCGCCCGGCGTCATATCCGCCGGAACATGGTCGCGCCCGAAGGGGATGGTCACGTGGAAGGTCGTGCCCTGGCCCGGCTGGCTGCTGACCCCGACCGAACCGCCGTGGAGCTGGGCAAGGTCCTTGACCAGCGCCAGCCCGATGCCGGTGCCTTCATGCGTACGCCCCGCCTGCCCCTCGATACGGTGAAAGCGCTCGAAGACCCGCGACAATTCCTGTTCCGGAATGCCGACGCCCGTATCGCTGACCTCCAGGCGCGCCGCGTCGCCGTCCGCGCGAAGCCGAACGGTCACGCCGCCCGACAGCGTATATTTGAACGCGTTGGAGAGGAGGTTGAGGACGATCTTCTCCCACATCTCGCGGTCGATCCAGACCGGTCGATCGAGCGATGGCGTGTCGATCGTGTAGGTGAGCCCCGCCTTGTCCATCGCGGACCGGAAGGTGGAGGCCAGGTCGGTGGTATAGACGCCAAGGTCCGAAGCCTCGAACGTCGCGCGGACGCGTCCCGCCTCGATCCGGCTGAAGTCGAGCAGCGTGTTGACCAGCCGGAGCAGCCGCTGCCCGTTGCGCTGGACCAGCGCCAGGTCCTCGCGGTCCCGCCCGTCGGCGCGGGCCAGCAGCTCCTCCACCGGACCCAGCATCAGGGTCAAAGGCGTGCGGAACTCGTGACTGGCGTTGGAGAAGAACGCGGTCTTGGCCCGGTCAAGCTCGGCCAGCTTTTCCGCGCGGCGGCGCTCCTCGACATAGGCCTCCGCATTGGTCGCCGCGATCGCGATATGCGCGGCGACCCGCTCGAACAGCGTGCGATATTCGTCGTCCAGCCGGCGGCGCGGGCTGAGCCCGGCGACCAGGAAGCCGAAGGGCGCATCGGCCCGGCTGCTGAGGATCGGCACGACCAGGGCCTGCTCGACCGGCTCGGGCCAGGGCGTGCCCGGCAGCCGGTCGCCAAAACGCGCGGCCAGTCCCTCGACCGCAACCGGCAGCCCGCTGCGCAGCGCCTCGTCGAACGGCCAGATCGCGTCGCCATCGGCCGGGATGCGTTCGGGCGCCAGATCGTCGCCCTCGATATTCCCCGCCTTGCCGACAAGACGCAGCGCGCCGCTGTCGTCGCGCAGATAGGTCAGGAAGAACGGCGCTTCTTCCGGCAGTCGGGCCATGCGTTCGGCGGCCACGCGCCCGGCATCCTCAGGCGAACGGGTGTGGGACGTCGCTTCGGACACTTCCCGCAACAGCCGTTCGCGGCGCTCCGCCAGCACGCGATAGGTGGTTTCGGTGACGGCGGTGAAGACGCCTTCCACCTGCCCGCCATCGCCCCGCACCGGCGAGTAGCTATAATAGAAATAGCATTCCTCGACATAACCGAAGCGGTTGAGGGGCAGCAGTTGATCCTCGGACCAGGTGGCGACGCCGTCCGTCATCACCTGATCGAACATCGGCCCGATAATGTCCCAGATTTCGGTCCATACCTCATAACCCGGGCGGCCGAGTGCCCAGGGATGCTTTTGTCCCGGCACCGGGGACCAGGCGTCGTTGTAGATCAGCGCGCGGGTCTCGCCCCAAGAGAGGACCATCGGGAAGCGCGAGCCGAGAATGATGCTGACCGCCGAGCGCAACGCCGTCGACCAGCCCTTGATCGGGCCGAACGGCGTCCTGGTCCAATCCTTCTCTCGCATCAGCCGAGCCATTTCGCCCGGGAAATCGAGAAAGGCCGTGCTGCTGTCGTGAGGTTCGGGCAAGGGCGGCGTTTGTGTCATCGGGTTGGACGGACGGCGAATGCCGTTTGCCAGCGTTAACCGACCGCTATGGGCTTGGGAAGAGGTTCCGAAACGGCCGGGCTTTCTTGGGCCGGATCGACATTCAGCCATGCCCATTCTTCCCTCGCCCCTCGCAGAGGGGAGAGGGTTGCGCAGACTTGGTCTTTGCGTAGCAAAGGCTTAGTCGGAGCTGGGTGAGGGGTGGGCGCTCGCCTCGGCGAGCGCGCGAGCCTTCAGGCTCGCTCGCCCCCTCACCCAAGCTGCGCTAGCCAGCAAAGCTGGCAAGCTCCGCTAACCCTCTCCCCTGTCCAGGGGAGAGGGAAAGAAGGAGCGAACCGAATGTCGATCCGGCCTAGGGGCCGGACCGATGGATTCAGGCTCCGTGAGGAGACAGGCATGAGCGTCCGTCGTGGCAGATGCGCACCGACGCCCCGTCGCACTTCTTCATGATCGCGGGTCAGGTGAGCGACGACACCGGCGCGGTCGCGCTCTTCGGCGATCTGCCCGAACGGTCCATGCCCCCGGCGAAGCCCGTCCGAAACGGGCGATACATAAAAGCGGCACAAATCTGGGCCAGAATCCCGCACGGGCGCTTTTGCCTCCGGGGCATCGAGTGGATCGTGTGCGGGATCAGCCAGTCTCAAGGGGATGTCCCAGCCGACGCTCTAACGCATGCTATCTGCCGGCCCATTTCGCCAAGAGCCATTTGTGGCATGCCAGCACGCTGCTGTTCGGCTTTTTCCTGACCGAAATCTGTGCGCTGGATAGCCGGGCGATGGGTGCGATCATGGCGGGGTCGCTGTGGCATCCGGGCTGGCCGGTCTGAGCGTCGCGACGATCGCGCCGCCGCTGCTGATCCGTGAGCATAGCGTTGCGGCCTGGCTGTCATGGGCCGGGTGCCTGACGCTCTTCGTATGCGGCACGGCCTGGTCGCTTCGCGGTCGGCGGGAGGACGATCATCGCGCGCCGCCAGACCCCGTTCTCGAACGTGACGCGCGCATCGCCATGCCCATCCTTCTGGCGATATTGGCGCTGATGATGATCCTCGGCACGAGCTTTCGTGCCCTCGAACCCTATTGTGCCGCCTATTCCGGGACGGGTGGGGTGCTGCTCACCGGGGGCGCGGTCGGGGGCATTTTCAGTCCGCCGATCTGGGCCCTGTATCAGGAACCGCGTCAGCAGCTCGACATGGAGGCGCGCGTCGCGCTGCGCGAGGGCGTCGAGCTGGTCGACCAGGTGCAGAACCTGACCAAGGCGCCGTTCATCGTCCGCCAGGGCGTGCTGCGCGACTATGTGAATTATTATTTCCCGGTCGGGCGCACCTTCTGGCTGGGCCTGTCGTGGAAGCCGAAATGGTGAGCGGGGCAGGCTGGGCCCTGCTCTGCGGGGCATTGCTGTCCGCTGCCCCGGCTTTGGCTGCGAGCCCACAGGGGGCGGGCGATGCGGTGCAGATCGTGCTCAAATTCGTGAAGCATGGATCGCCGGATAGTCCGGTTGCGCGGTTCGATGCGGCCTCCTGTCCGGCCTGTGAGCCCGTGACCACGCCGCTGTTCAACGCGGACAATCCGCGCGAGACCGTGGTGGCGCTGCGCGTGCCGCGACGGCGGTCGCTGGAACTGGCGTTCGATGGACCGAGCCAGACCGTGCGGCGCGAAATCCTGTCGGGCGGCGACGTGCCGTTCCGATCGGTGCCGCACGGGATCGTGGTGCAGTTACCGCCGGTCGCGGCCGACGCGATCACGGCTGCCGAGGTCGCGATGCATATCGTCGAGCCGGGCATGGTGCTGCGCTTCGAACATGCCGACCCGGCACGTCGCGCCGGCGCCTATGCGACCGGCCCATTTCCCGATCGGCAACGCCGCGCGACGCTTGGGCTTTGGCGAGGAAGTCGAGCGCGACGGGTTGGGCCGCATCCAGATCATGGGCTTCGACACCAACGCCCCGCATGGTCATGGCGATGCGCCCCCCGCACGTCCATATACACCTGCGCTGGCCCGGTGATACGGGCACGCAGATCGGCCATTATCATATCGGCCCGGATGGGCTGCTCACCGAGAATATCGTCGGCGTGAAGGGCCTGGACGCGCCGCAGCGCCGGTTCGGACGCGGCGAGACCTTCACCACGATCGCGCCCGACGGACGCGCCCTCTACAGCCACCGGATCACGCCGCAAGGATGGCTGGAGATCGCCCGGCCCGGCGGGCGGTCCTGCCTGATACGGCCCGATGGCGGTGCCGGTTTCGACGCGGGGGCGCAGGTCCTCTGCGGCGAGGAACCGGCGACCCGTATCGCCGTGACCGACGATGTTCGCGGCGTTCTGACGGTCCTTACGGGGCCGCTGACTGAGATATTCCGCTACGACCCGGATACGGGCGCCTTGCTGTCCCCCGCCATCGCGCCCGCGCCGCCCCCATCGGTCTTCGTCGCCGAGCCAGATGCCGAAACCCGATTGGTACCGCGTACCGATCCACGAACCCTTCGATAAGGACCGTTTCATGGGATTTCGCCTGTCCAGCCTCATCGGCCTCGCATGGCCTGTCTGGCGGTTTCGACCGCCCATGCGGCGACTTATAATAGGGACGCGATCGGCAATCTGTCGAAGAACGCCCGCACCGACATGACGCTGGTCGGCGCCCATCTGGTCACCTGGTGCGAAGATAATCCAGCAAGTCAGATTCAGGCACAGGCCGGGCCAGGTAATAACCTTGGAAGAGATGCCCGCCCAATCTCTGTATCATCATATAGTCCTCGCGCGTCTCGATGCCTTCGACCACGACCTCGAGATCGAACTTGTGGCCATAATCGATGATGGCGCTGACCAGATGCTGGTCCTCGGGCGACCGGGTGATGTTGGATACGAAGCTTCGATCGATCTTGATGCGATCGACACGGCGATGGCGAAGCGCTCCAAGCGATGAATAGCCCACGCCGAAATCATCCAGGCTGATCGTCACGCCCGCCTTGGAGAGCGATTGTATCTTGTGCTGTATGGCCTTGGCCTCGAAGGCGGTTTCTTCGGTGATTTCGACGTCCAGCAAGGGCGGCGCAAGGCCAAGCGCCTCGAAATGGTCGAGGATGATGGTGTCGACCGACAGTTGCGCCATCTCCCGCGGCGATATGTTGATCGCAACCTTGATCTCCTTCAGGTCGGCTTGGTGCAGGGCCTCCAGAAGTTGACTGGCACGGTGCAGCACGAAACGGAGAAGGGGTTCGGCATGTCCGTTGATCGCGGCCAGGCGAACGAGGTTTTCCGGGGAGATCCAGCCATGCTGCGGATGCCGCCAGCGCAGCAGGGCTTCGATCGTGTTCGGCAAGGTCTGGCCGAGCGCGAAGATGGGCTGGAACCAGACATCCAGGGATCCGTCTTCGAGATGGCGCGGTAGGTCGCGTTCAAGGTCGCGGCGCATCTCCAGTCGCTCGCGCAGATCATTGTCGAAGACGTGATAGCGGTTACGCCCTCCATTCTTGGCGGCGTAAAGGGCCTCGTCGGCACAGGCCAGGATGTCGGTCAGGTCCGCTTGGAGGCCCATGACGATCCCGATGCTGGCCCCCAGCGCGCCCGTATCGACACCGTCCATATGGATCGACATGGCACCGATGATGGCCTGCGCGAGGTCGGTCGCCGCTTGAAATGCCATGACGGGGAAGAAGATGGCGAATTCGTCGCCGCCCATGCGAGCGAGAAGGCTTTCGCCGCTGGCCTGAGCCTGAAGGCGCCTCGCGGCCTCTATCAGCACCTGGTCGCCCTTGCGGTGGCCATAGACGTCGTTGACGGCCTTGAAGCCGTCAAGGTCGATGAACATCAGGCAATAGGCATCCTGCCCGCCCTTCATATGCGCTTCGACTTCGGTGATAAAACCCGGTCGGTTGAGCAAGCCCGTCAGGTCGTCATGCGTTGCGCGATACCGCATGATGTCGATGATCTGTAGCGAATGATCATGCGCCGCGGATAGTGCGGCGGCGTTCGTCGTGGCCTCGTTCTTGGCGCGGCTGAGCGCTTTGAAGGTCCTTTCGGCGCGAATGGAACTGCGGGAGAGCGCGGCCATGTAAACGATCGTGGTGAAGGCGATGCAGGCCCGCTCGAACCCTCCGGCCACGGACAGGCAAATGACGACGGATGCGAGCGCCGGCAGGATGAAGCATAGGGGCGTGCGGGCGTCCGGCGTGCCATGGGTGACGGCACCCGCGGTGACGCCGCACACGACCGTCAGGTAGAAGAGCGCCTGCGGCGCAGTATAGCCGGCGCACAGGATCGGAACCCCGGCCCACACTATTCCCGAAAGCAGGGCCCCGGCCCAGATCAGATATCGCTGCACGGCGATCGATCGCAGCGGCGACCGCCGGCAGGAAGCATGTCCCATGTCCGGCGCCGGCAGATAGCAAAGATACAGGCGCACGAGGTTCACGGTGAGCGAGGCGACGAACCAGGCGATGCCGTAGAGCGCGAGGTCGCTCCTGATCGCGACCAGAAGGTTGATCACGCCGAGCATCATATTGACCGGTATGGCGACCCGGACGCAGCTCTTGATCTCGGCAATCTGGTCCAGAACGATCTGCGCGGACAGCGCGTCCGGGACTTCCGCCACAGGGCGATCAAATTGCGTGCGGTGGGAGGAGAGCATGGGCAATCACCGTGACGAACTCGGAACAGGTCCTTCGTTTCGCATGCGTAAGGTGTATGCTGTGCTAATGGGCGCCGAAACCATGCGAAATATTCTGGGCCGCTGCCGGTCTGATGGACGCCGGGATACGCTTCTTGAGGCTATCCCAGCCTGGCGCTCGAATGCGATAGGGCTGAGATAGCCCAGGGTCGCGTCCCTGCGGATGGGATTGTAGAAACGCTCGATATAATCGGCGCATGGGCGACGCGCCGACACGTTGGCCGCGACCACCGACTTTTCACCATGATCCTTGGGCGGACCATGCCCGCGCCGTCTGGCGCGCAATCCCTGCTGGCGCTTCAGCCGCTCGACGCGATGCGGGCCGCAATCCCCAGCGTCAGCCAGCACGTCATGCCAGACCCGTCTCGTGCCATAAGCGCGCGTCTGAACTTCCTTCATTGCATCAATGCTCTCAGGTTGATGAAAACACCTTATCTCGGTGTCCATCAAACCGGCGGCAGGCCAGTTGTAGGGTTCCATTGCCTCTGCAAGCGCTACCGGAGGTTGGAAAGGCTTCGCGTGGCTTTCCTCCGATGCTTTCGAGGCGTCGCCATCCATCGCTTTATCAAACGCGATCAAACACGCGGGTATGAGCCTTTTGGCTTCGCTTCGGTCTTTAGTCCCTAACGATCGCACCCATTCGCGTTTTCCACTGAACCGCTGCCTTTGGGCTAGCGGGATCGAACGCCGGAAATAATAGGTGCCGCCATCACGCCTAAGCAGGTACGCGCTCATCCTTGCCTCGCTACGATTGTAGCAGACAGTCGTTACAAGCAGTGATTTTCGCAAAACCTAAGCCTGTTCAATGACTTAGGGTGGATGGTGCCCCACAGGGGACAAAACTGGGCACTCAGATCATTGGGAAATTTCGATCGGTCGCCGGTGTTAGAGATGGACGAGGCCATGATCACGCTGTTTTGAAACTCCAGCCGGCGCTCAGTCCCTCGCGTCGCGCAGCGCTTCCAACTCGGCCAGTCTCTCAGGATTGTCGGCTGCAAGCGCCTCTTCAAGATAGAAACCATGCGCGATATTGCGCACCACCTCCTGCGCCTCGCCACTATATCCCTCCGCTACAACTGGAAACGCATCCACCAGTTCGCGAAGAAACCCCTTGTCCAGTTCTTCGAGATGGCCGGCAAGAGCCTCCATCATCTTCACGGCGGTATCGGGGTCTAACTCATCCTCGTCGGTAAGCTCGAGGAACACGACATACTCCGCGATAATGCTCGCAACCTGCATAGCGATCATGGCTTGACTACCTTCACGTGGATATTGGTGACTTTCATCTTCTTGAATAATCTCAGTGCCTTGGCTTTCTGAGCAGGAGTAGGAACCTCCCATAATCCGATCAGGCGATGTTCTGCCAGCACCTGCGACTGACGCAAGATTTGGGCCCGCGCCCGCAGCCTATCAACGACAGACCATTTCCGGTCGATCATGTAATCGCCCTGAATGCCGTCGAACTTGACTGGCCGCTTCGAGCCGTCCGCCATAGTTCGCATCAGCGTCGGCGCCCGACCGGGCTGGGCACCCGTCGCAGCGTCGTTGTAAGCCTTCCAGGGCTTTTCCGACTTGGTCGTCTCCGTCACCCAACCGATCTGCGGCGGATCATAGGTTGTGCGCGGCCTCGCCATGCGTAGTCGGCGCAATGCGGCCGCCTTCGAGAGCGCCGCCCCCGGCGCTGCCGCCAGCGCAACGTCCCCGGCAGCTGTCCCCGTTACACGACCGATATCCCGCGCCGACGCATTGGCGACGGCGCTTGCCGCACGCGAAGCCTGTATACGGGCGGGCGTATCTTCGGCAGCGATCGCAGCATCGATCATACCCGCGATACCGCGACCGGCGTTGCGAACGGTGGTCACCGGATTCGTCGTCAGCGCAGCGCGGACTCCTGCCACCGTTTCTGTCCCAACGCCGTAAAGTCCTTCGCCTACGCCACCGACGAATTCGGTGACAGGGTTCGGCTGGTTGCCGAGCCGCGATCCCTCAACGGGCTTTGGCTTTACTTTGGGTGACGCACGATTCACCGGCCGCTGGCCATTTCCCGCCGCCGTTTCAGCATCTGACGTTCCGGCCTTTGGCAATGCCGAAGTCCTCGACTTGCTACGATCCCATAAAACAGGGGCGCGATCAGAACTGGTCGGAGCCCGGCGTTTCTCACTGCTAACTGCGTCAGTCCCGCTCGCACCATAATGGCGTCCCGCGCCAGCAAAGGTGAACCGGCCGTCTTCCGGAACGTGCCACGGATTGAATTTGAGTTCGAGACCGTCAGGACTGAGCGCAGTAGGCAGCTTGCCGGTTCGCAGCCACCATGAAAAAGCGCTCGATTGCTTGCCGCCAGAGGTTTTGATCATGCTACCCCGCCTTAACATTGCAAAGAGAACATATAGTGAACAATTTGCAAAAAGTCAAGCCGATACGGGGCAACTCCACACGCTGGTGCCGCCCTTTGTTCTCTATGAGGTGCAATTTCTAGACAGTGGTGCCCCACAAAGGCCGAAGACGGGCACTCAGATCATTGGATAATTTGCGTCAGCCGTCGCGAAGCGGAGGGATAAGTGATGGGAGACAGTGAGCCGTCATTGTGGCAGTCACGGACGACAAACTGATAACCAAGAGCGTTAAATGGGCATCTCATTTGATCGCGACCGGCGGATTGCAGGCTACCGGACGTCGACCTTCAAGAACGCTTTGACAGGTTATCTTCGTACGAAGAGCCCGGCCAGCCTGATCGATCTCAAAAGCGTCTTTCCTCACCGACGGGACGGCGCGATCGTTTTTGAAGAGTGCCTCGATCGCGGCTTGATCGATCATACCTCCGGGGAAGTTACTGAGGCTGGACTGACGCTCGTCAGATCGAAGGTGGTAGCACGAACTCCGCTGGCAAAGGCAAAAAGGGTGCTCGATGAATTTCTTGAACGGGTAGATCAGCTCAATAATGATCGGGAAGCCATCAGCAGGGTAGACGAAGTTTGGCTGTTCGGAAGTTTGATGAGAGAGGAAGCTGCGGTCGGCGACATTGATCTTGCCATTGCACGTTCAAGCTCGGACCGTTTTCCAAATCTCGATGCGCAGGTGTGTCAGGCCGAGGCGCTTTTAGCAAACATCCCTGATGCGCCGTCCCGTTGGAGATGGCCGTGGGACCGGGTCGATTGGCTTTATGGAAGAGCCGTCTTCGGCTCTCGTCGGCATCCTCTGTTGGCCGGTGCGAAGGACGGAATGGACGACCTGGCTTCGCTCGGAGTACCCTGCAAGCTGATATACGATCGTACGAGGGGCGGTCGCGTGGATGACCCGATCTTGCCCCTCCATCCACAATCTAATGGGCGGCTAAATACCATCGACCCTCTACCCGTAATGCCTGATCTAACCGCAGCGCACCTCCGGCCAATGGATGCCAGGTGGGTGGCGGGCTACGACAGCTGGGGGACTGTCTCGCCTTACTGTATTTTTCGAGGCTGGACCGACGAGTGCAGGCAATTGTTTCCGGAATACCCTCGGACGTTGCGGATCGCCGTGTCGGGCGATGATCTCAGGAATTTTCCTTGGCTACCCAAGACAATCAAGCGACCCGGGCTTGATGGTCGATCAGCGGTTGCAATCGTCAGTGCTACCGAATTCTGGGGGACATGCGTTACATTGCACAGGTCGATCCAAGACATATCGGGTGAAGCGGTGCTGAAAGCCAGCTTCAGCGATCTTCTCCTGCACAGGAGCAGAAAGTATATCGATCTTGCGACTCTTCCTGAAATGGTCGCAGCTGTGTCGCTGATATTGGCGGTAGACGCCGAGCGGATACTCCGCCGAGCCATCGACCGCGATATGGCCGCGAAGGTTACCATTCAGATTTCCGCTGGCGACCTCCCGGAAGACATGGTTCACTACTTTGTAGAAGGGATCGAGGAAAAGCTTGTGAAACGCTCAGTCGCCATCGAGCCGGCGGGCGTTCCTTCATCAGTTAACATTGAGCTAAACTGATTTTGCGGAGCGATATGGACCAACCACGGCCTGCTTCTGAATCCAATCGTTTCCAACGGAGGCTCGCTCAACATGGACATCGAAGCGATCTGCTGGCCGAACTATGACCGGCCCGCGATGCAAACCATCTCGGTCGTTGGGAAAGCCGAAGACGGCCGGCTATTATGTACATTGGATTGCCTCCGATGGGCCGAAGCTTCTTTTGATATCACTCGGGCTAATAACCTCGCTGCGGCTTTCGACGAGCATAGTGCGTTTGCCTATGGACTTGCCGAAGATATCCGGAAGCGAAGGCGAGCGATGATGAATCGTCATGGTGAAGCCGAGCCTTTCGTGTCGGGCTTCATCGGCATCATCACGATCCGAACTGAGCCTGAAGCTGCCGGCGGTCGGCTCGGCCTTGAGTGAATACGCTATCTTAAGCGGATGCACGCCGGCATGGCGTGGTATGCAGGGTTACAGGCAGCGCCCTACGACCTCGAGCACGGCAGCGCCGCGTACCGCAGCATGCGCCGACGACTGACTTCGTACTATACATCCGATGTGACACTGGGGTTCGAAGAAGACGCCCCGCGCTCGTCTCCTGGGCTCATGACGGCGTTCTGGGATCAAGAATGACGCCAACGCAGACGGCGGAGCCGTTCGCAAGGCCGCTCGTTCTCAGACAGTCCTCTATGGGAACGAAAAAAAGGGCGCGTTTCCACCATTTTTGGGAGTGGTGCACCCAATCGGACGAAATTGGGCACTCAGATTGTTGGGAAATTTCGGTGCCAAGAGGCTGATTTGAAAGGATGCGCCTGTTCTGAGCTGATCGACGAAGCAAAGGGAATCAGGCGGCTTTGGACCACCGCGCCGTTTTGGTGAGCGTTCATATTAATACGCTACTCGCGATGCTCCCCAGTCAGCGGACCCCAGCATGTCAGATTTGACGCCGCCTTCGCGCCTTGCTTTGGCGCATCATCGCCAGACAAGGCCGAGCCCGACTGAAATGTGAGTCGGCTGCTAGTATTATACAATTTTTACTTCGCGGAGGGTATTTTAAAGCTGGAGGTAAATATGCAAGTTTTCAAAGCCCTTATCGGAAACAGGTTTCATACGAGCGAAGTGTATGTCGCCGCCGCCGACAGAGAGAAGGCATGTGCCGCCATTGAGCGCCACCTTTTTTCTGAAAATTGGCAAGCTATTGAGCATCAGGAGTTGGAGTGGTCGAATGAACTGGAAGGTAGCCGTAAAGCTACCGCTGAGGATCATTGTTACGAGCTGATGCGAGACAGCGTTGAAGCTGAAACGGAACCGGCGGAAGCCGATGAATTGAAAAATCACTCTTTCTATGGGCCTTTGCTGCAGGACCCTGAATCGGTGAATACCTCAAGTGGACAGACGTGGGGAAACGGCGAGAATTGGGAGTGATACATCCAGCAGATATCGACCGTCAGCCAACGGGATGGTCGGTTGGGAATGGCTCTTCGTTCTCCAAAGTCGAGAATGGTGAGAAAACCACGCCCGATGCCGTCGCAGATTGATGATCTTTACACATCCCATCGGTTGTCGTTATCTTCCAGAACCTCGCGCAACTGACGCTGAGAGATGGGGCACCATCGGGAAGCGCGAGGGGCATCGGCCGCGCGTCTGGGCATCCTTTCGGTATGGAGAAAGCAGATGCCTCAACTTGCCAGCTTGCTCACCTTCGCCGCCATCGCGCTGGGTATGGTTCTGACGCCAGGGCCGAACATGGTCTATCTCATATCGCGGTCGATCTGTCAGGGCAGGACCGCCGGCTTGATCTCGCTTGGCGGCGTCGCGCTTGGCTTCGTATTCTACATGCTCTGCGCGGCTTTCGGGATCACGGCGCTCGTACTGGCGGTGCCCTATGCCTATGACACCATCCGTATCGTTGGCGCCCTCTACCTGCTTTGGCTCGCCTGGCAGGCCGTGCGTCCCGGCGGGCGCTCACCGTTTCAGGTGAAGGACCTGCCGGCGGACAGTCCGGGCAAGCTGTTCCTCATGGGCTTCCTGACCAACCTGCTGAACCCAAAGATCGCGGTCATGTACCTGTCGCTGCTGCCGCAATTCATCAATCCGGCGAACGGCAGCATCTTGGGGCAGGCTCTGGTTCTCGGGACAGTGCAGATCGCCATCAGCGTTTTCGTCAACGCGATGATCGCAATCTCGGCGGCCTCGATCGCTATGTTCCTCACGCAACGTCCTACCTTCGCGCTGGTCCAGCGTTGGGTGATGGGCACCGTCCTTGCCGGCTTGGCGGTCAGAATGGCCACCGAAGCGCGCCGATAGTCCAGACTATCCCCGCCGAGTGCCAGCTTAGGGTCAGGACCCATTGATATGAGGCGCGCGATCTGATTCAGGCTCCGAGAGGAGACTGGAATGAGCGACCTGTTTTGGCTGACGGACGATCAGATGGAACGGCTTCGGCCTTTCTTTCCC